>Ga0228536_1000711_pt1 | contig 51402 bp, 51 predicted proteins | sample SJ1Smetagenome_FD_168611 | JGI IMG/M metagenome (GOLD analysis project Ga0228536, IMG submission 168611) | Enriched culture of PCE-dechlorinating microbial communities from Ithaca, New York, USA - SJ1.S | ecosystem: Engineered > Modeled > Simulated communities (microbial... > Unclassified...
CACAGTGGAGGCCACCTGTTCTTTAGGTGGTTAACACCGGGCGGCGATGCGTGGTAAACATCGCCCGATCATCTCTGGTAAATACCGCGCGGCTATCCCTGGTAAAGTCTAACCCGGTCAATGACAATTGACATCATTGAAAACCAAGCCAAACCTACAGGCTTGTTGGGGCTGTCTAAAAAGAACCCGTGGCGATGGTTTAATCGCCATATCTTCGGGGCGACACATGGGTCGCCCCCTACGGGTAGGGGCAAACCTGTGTGTTTGCCCACTTTTCAGACAGCCCCTTAGGGATAGGTAATCGCGGAGCGGCTCGAATAGGACGCCCATGAGGCGCGCCAACCAATTTAAAGCAAAATCCCGCTTATTCAGCGGGATTGTCTGTGAGCGCGGAGCGGCTCGAATAGGACGCCCATGAGGCGCGCCAACCAATTTAAAGCAAAATCCCGCTTATTCAGCGGGATTGTCTGTGAGCGCGGAGCGGCTCGAACGCTCAACCAATGGCTTAAAAGGCCACTGCTCTGCCATTGAGCTACGCGCCCCCAACGAACGGTCACCATTATAGCACCGTCTGATTTTCAAGTCAACGGTCTAATTTTCAAAAATTTTGCACACAAGTGCGATTCCACTCAGGCGGCGGCAGCGGCAGTGGTGCGCAGGCGGCTTTCATGAGCAAGCTGCATGATACGCTCCATCACCTGGCTGGAGATGCTGCGCACATGCTCACGGTCTTCAACGCTGCCCCAGAAGCGCATGGGGTTGCCCACCGTCATGCGGTAGGGGCCGTTGAGGTACCAGCGGCTGAATGCAGTGCGCTTGCCCACCCGGGCGTGCATCACCCGCGCCCCTGAAAAAGGCAAATGAATGCCCACCGGGATGACCGGCGCGCCGCTCATCAGCGCCAGGCGCGCCACACCCGTGCGGGCGGGGCAGGCCTCGCCTTCAGCCGGGCTGAGAGAGCCTTCAGGAAAGATAATCACAGTCTGTCCCCTCTTCAGGCATTCCAATGCCGCTTTGAGCGACTCTTCGCCGCGCCCGGCAATCACCGGGATATGGCCGGCGTTACGCAAGTAAATACCCAGCAGCGGCACCTGGAACAGCAGCTCATTAATCAGAATAAAGGCTTGCTGACGCAGCATGCCGGCCACAAAAAATGGATCAGTGGTGGTGGGATGGTTGGCGGCAATGATCTTGGCGCCTTTGGGAAGCTGCTGGTAGTGATGAACGTCCATGCGCAGCATGCTGTTCATATATGCCAGCACCAGGGGCTTTGAAAGCCAGTAAAGAATTTTCTTTATCATATTGATCAGGTCACTCCAGAAGGGATAACCCCTTTGCTTATGAATGGATACGGGAAATGATGGGCTTAATCAGTTCCACCCAGCGCGCATACCCCGCGCCCATCAGGTGCAATTGATCATTGGAAAACTCTGCCAGCATTTGCCCGTTTTCACCGGCAAAATGCGGGAATAAGTCAATATACTCATAAGCGAACTTTTCAGCCAGTGATTTCAATTGTTGATTCAGGTTGCGGATACGGTTTGCATAGCGCGCGTGACGCGGCAATATGGATTGCACAAATACCTGTGTAAGCGGGGTATCATTTTTGCAGCGCTGCAGGATGATCTCATACTGGGCCAGGATGGCCGCATCGTTGTGATAAACATACCAGGGCAGATCATTGGTTCCGATCAAGATGAAAATCGCGGCGGGCTGTCCGCTTAAAATGTCATCCAGGCGCTGCGCAACACCTTCCACGGTGTCGGCATTGATGCCGCGGTTTTTCACCGGCAGCCCGGGGAACAATTCATCCCAACGGGCACCGTCGGTGATGCTGTCGCCCAAAAACACCATATCGCCGCGTTGAATGGGATAATGTTTGAAAAAATCTTTTTTCTGCCCGTGATGATGCCGCACAAGGCGTTCAGCCACCAGCCGGGTGAAGACAAACAAAAACAGGGTGGCCGCCAGCATGATGGCGAGGAATGAAATCCACATTTTTTTACTCCTTATCGAATTCTCATTGTAAATCACAAATCACTGCGCCGCCTTACAGGTGCGTCACAAAACCAAAACAAATAAAAATGAGACCCTGCTTTGATCCGGCAGGGTCTCTGTGTGTCATCAATTTAACGATTAGCCCAGGATTTTGCGCACAGCATCGAGCTGACCGGCGCTGCCGAGTTTTTCGTTTTTGCCAACAATGTATTTGGCATATTCTTCCATGAATACTTTTCCAATGGGGCGCATGTCGAACACTTCGGGATGTTCATTGAAGTACTCGCGGTGGACGCGCGTCCACACCAGGCGGCCGTCGGTGTCGATGTTGATTTTGGTGACGCCCAGTTTGGCAGCCGGCAAGAACTGGTCGGCATCCACACCGCGTGCGCCGGCCAGGTTGCCGCCTGCGGCATTGATGCGGGCGACCTCGTCTTGCGGGACCGAGCTGGAACCGTGCAGTACCAGCGGGTAGCCGGGCAGTCGTTTCTGAATTTCGGCCAGCACGTCGAGACGCAGCACCTGGGCGCCGCTGAATTTGAAAGCGCCGTGGCTGGTGCCAATGGCAACGGCCAGCGAATCGCAGCCAGAGCGGGTGACAAAATCTTTGGCCTGCTCGGGATCGGTCAGTTTGGCGTCGGCTTCACTGACCTTGACGTGCTCTTCCACGCCGCCCAGTTGGCCCAGTTCGGCTTCCACCACAATGCCCTTGGCATGAGCGGCATCGACCACACGCCTGGTGATCTCGATGTTTTTCTCATAGGTTTCATGGCTGGCGTCAATCATGACAGAACTATAAAATCCACTGTTAATGCAGTCCATGGCGGTTTCTTCGTCGCCGTGGTCAAGGTGCACAGCAAAAATGGCTTCGGGGAAAACCGAGTCGGCTGCGCGGATGATACCTTCCAACATCAACTTGTGGGAATATTTGCGGGCGCCTTTACTGATCTGGATAATAAAGGGGGCTTTGCTATCCAGGTTGCCGCGGAACAATCCCATGGCCTGTTCCATGTTGTTGATGTTATAAGCGCCGATGGCATATTTGCCATAAGCAGCTTCAAAGAGTTTTTTGGTGGTAACAATCATAGGGGTCTCCTTTAAAAAGTTTGAGCGAAACAACGTCCAGACAATTCTATCATGTTTCGCTCAAACCGGTTTTTTATGAAATTAATTTCCCCTGAAAATGATGAAGCCAGGTTGCCTCTTCGAGAATGGTTTATCCTTTAGGGGACGATGCGCGGGTGGCTGAAATACACCCGGTCCATGCCCTCACGCGGACCGCCTTTGCTCTTGACGTAGAAAGTGAAGGCAACGTTTCTTCCGGTCAGCCCAAAATCAGACAACTTGATGGTTTGAAAATCAGTCATGCCGTCGTAATATTTGTTCCATTCATGCAAGATCTGGTCAGGTCCGCCGTCAATGCTGTATTTAATGCCCATGGTGACGTTGCAGCCGGAAGCGCCGTAAACACAAGAAACCAGCACTTTTAAGTGGCCGCCGTCGATGATGTGCACCGGGTTGAAGCGGGCTACAATTTCGCCGTCAGCTACGGCTTCTGGTGACATCTCCAGGGCTGGTTCGCCGCCCATGATGCCGTTTTCATACTGTGGTTTGTTCACCACAACGCCGTAACCGGTTTTCAGGTCTTTCGCCGGGGGACAGTAAATGAGGCCGGAAGAATTGCTCCAGGCGGCGCTGCAAATGTCGTCCACAAAGTAGTAGGTTTTTGCCAGGCGGATCATGGCGTATAACGCGCGTTGGCCGTCTTCACCCACGCCAAATGTTTCGCCGTCGGGTGATTTGATTTTGAAATAAGTGAAATATTTTTTGTAGTCGCCGGTGGAAGATGCAGACGGGGCGACCAGGTCAACCGAAATGAGGGCGTTCTCACCGGGAAGCACCGGGTTGGAAACCAGCGGTTTGGAAACCGGTGCGCCCATGGTGTCGCCGGAGAAATATACAAGTGAGTAATCCGAAGTCCACACGCAGGTGCCCGTGTTCTTCACCAGCCAGGTTTTGCGGAACGGCGACTGGGGCGGCAGGTTCATTTCATCGGGAATAGTGATATCTGCAACGAATGAGGCTTTGTTGCAGGCGCCTGAGGCTGTGGTGATGATGGGTTTGAGCGTTGCCGTTGGTGCGGCCGCCGTTGCAGAGGGTTTCAGGGTGGCGGTGGGCTGCTGGGTGGCGGTGGGTGCGGCGGCGGTGGCGGTCTGTTCGGCTGAAATGGATGCCAACTGGGTGCTGAGCGCGCTGACCGTACTGGCCAGTGATGTGCTCATGATATCCTGCCCGGTATCAGGGGTGGATGTGGGTTCGGTTTGAATGGTGATACAGGCTCCCAGTAACACACTGACCAGAACCAGCGAGACGACACTCAAGAAAATTTTCGATTTCATACATCACCTGTTTCATGCGTGATTGGTTTTCAGTACACGTTTGAGTAATGGATAACTTGTAAGATGCCCAAGTTACCCAAACTTGATATCATTTTACCCTGTACTGGTTTTATTTTTATAACCAAAGTTACATCTTTCATGCCAGATTATACTGGCAAAAAAAACACCTCACAGGTGTTTTTCACCTGCGAGGTGTTAACGGACAGGGGGTTAGAGGTTAATTTGCGGCTGGCGCCATGGATTGGATGGATGCACCCGCCATGAGCAGGCCAAGGTTCTCTTTGGTGGCTTCATTTGCAGGCAGTGTTGCCACAATTTCACCCTTATACATCACGGCGATGCGGTCAGCCAGCGACATGATTTCGTCCAATTCGGCTGAAACCAGCAGCACACCAATGCCTTCGTCGCGCATTTCAACAATTTTCTTGTGGATGTATTCTATGGAACCCACATCCAAACCGCGGGTGGGCTGGTTGGCAATGAGAAACTTGATGGGGCGGGAAAGCTCGCGGGCGATAATCACCTTTTGCTGGTTGCCGCCCGACAGGGTGGATGTTGGCACAAACGGACTGGGCGTACGCACATCGAATTGCTCAATCAGGCGTCGAGCATTTTCGGTGATGGGAACATTTTGAATGACGCCGTGGCGGGCAAAGGGCTCTTGATAATAGGTGCATAAAATCAAGTTGTCTGCCACGGGTTCCTGTAAGATCAAACCATGTCGTTGGCGGTCTTCGGGCACATGCGCCAAACCTTTCTCCACCAGGTAACGCGGGTTCCTGGCAGTAACGTCGTGTTCAGCCAACCAGACATGCCCGCTGTGAGGTGAACGCAACCCTGTGAGGGCTTCAACCAGTTCGGTTTGTCCGTTACCCTGCACACCGGCAACTCCAAGAATTTCTCCGCTGCACACCTGAAATGACGCCTTTTTTACCACTTCGACTTTGCGTTCGTCGATCACGGTCAAATCTTCCACACGCAGCACACACTCTTTGGGTTGGGCAGGTTCTTTCTCTACTTTGAGGATAACCTCACGTCCCACCATCATGGATGCCAGTTCGCTTTCACTGGTTTTGTCAGGCGTTGTATTGCCCACAATCTTACCGCCGCGCATCACCGTGATGCGGTCTGAAATTTCGAGAACTTCTTTCAACTTGTGAGTGATGAAAATGATCGATACGCCGCGTTTGGTCATGTCGCGCATAATACGGAATAAATCATCCACTTCCTGGGGGGTCAGCACTGCGGTGGGTTCATCCAGGATCAGGATATCTGCTCTACGGTAGAGTGCCTTAATAATCTCAACGCGTTGCTGAATACCAACCGGGATTTCTTCCACAATGCTGTTGGGGTCCACATCCAGGCCGTATTGGTGCGACAGGTCCCGAATCTCCTGCGATACCTTCAGCCGATCAAGGCTGATGCCTTTCAGGGTTTCTGAGCCAAGCATGATGTTCTCAGTAACGGTAAAGACTGGAATGAGCATAAAATGTTGATGCACCATACCCACGCCTTTTTCAATGGCGTCTTTGGATGAATGGATGGTAACCGGTTTGCCTTTTATCATGATTTCGCCAGAATCTGGTTGGTGAAGGCCGTAAAGGATATTCATCAGGGTTGATTTACCAGCGCCGTTTTCACCCAACAGGGCATGAATTTCACCCTCTTGCAGGTCAAAATCAACGTGATCGTTGGCAAGCACACCGGGGAACTTTTTTGTAATACTCTTTGCTTCAAGTACAGTTGTCATCATAAACCTCGATTCCTCGATCTGCTATTTCTCATAGGGAACGCCATCGGCGGCAGGCCCACGATTGCGGCCAACAATCCCGGTTAGAATCAGCATGGTAAGGATGTAAGGCACCAGCCCCACCACATAAGAAACCTGCAAAAATGCCCATTGGGGTGGGATGGCAGTGCGGAAAAATTGCATGTTGATCTGGAATGCCTGTGCAGCCCCAAACACCAGCGCAGCAGCCCAGGCGCCAATGGGCGACCAGTTGCCAAAAATCATGGCTGCGATGGCAATGAAGCCGCGCCCATTGGTCATCAGCGGTTCAAAAGAAGGCACCGACTCAAGCGTGAAATAGGCTCCGGCCAAACCGGCCACCATCCCGCCGATGATGACGTTCCAGTAGCGCATTTTCGCCACACTGATACCCACAGTATCGGCTGCCAGGGGGTGTTCGCCCACAGCGCGGGTGCGCAAACCCCAACGGGTGTTGAACATTATGTAGTTGACCACAAACACCAGGATGATGGCGGTGATGGCAATGGGCTGTTGATTGAAAATGGGGCCGATGCCCGGAATATCAGCCAACAGAGGAATGTGAATGCGGGGGAGTGTGCCTGGAGCGTGCGGCACATTGCCGCCAAAAACGCTGCCTTTTTCAAAGAAAAGTTGACGGTTGAGGAATCCGGTGATACCCACTGCAAGGATGTTAATGACCGTTCCGCCGATGACCTGGTCAACTTTAAATGTGACCGACAACCAGGCGTGCAGTAAACCCAGCAGACCGCCAACCAGGATGGCTACAATAACACCTGAAATCAGGCTGAACATGGGCGGCATCTTCATGATGGAGTTGAAGTAGATGGATGCAAACCAGCCGAAGAAAGCCGAAGTCAACATCATGCCTTCCACACCAATGTTGACCACACCGGCGCGTTCGCAAAACAATGCTGAGAGCGCGCCCAGCGTCAGCGGTGTGGCCACAGAGATGGTGGTGGCGATCAGGCTTACCAAAATGACGGTGGGTGCGGTTTGAGCGCCGCCAATCGCGACTACTGCCAAATACAGAAGCGAGATGATCAGGATAACAAAGATAAAACGTTTTAGATCCATGGTGGCTGCTCCTAACTTCCCCAACCGCGAGTCAAAACTACCCGCTCTTCGCGAGCACGAATGCGGTAAATGTAACGTACAATGGCATCTGCGGCGACGAATAGCAGGATGAGCGCCTGGATGACGGAGATGATGTCAATGGGAATTTGGGTGAGAAATTGCATGCGGGTGGCGCCGTTGCGCAGTGCAGCGAATAGAATTGCCGCCGGGATTATTCCAAAAGGATGGTTTTTACCCAGCAGGGCAATGGCAATGGCGTCAAAACCATAACCAACCGAGAAGCCCAATTCATGGCGATAATTGAGGGCAGTCACTTCAGTCGCCCCGGCCATACCGGCCAGGAAACCAGATAAGGTCATGGTGATAACGATCAGGCGTGGTACATTGATGCCGGCATATTTGGCCCCATCAGGGTTCAACCCGGCGCTGCGGATCTCAAATCCCAGGGTGGTTTTCCATAAAAGCCACCACACAAAAACTGCCGTGAGAATGGCCAGCACAAAACCCCAGTGAACTCGCAAACCCGGAAAGATGGCCGCGATGCGAGCTGATTCGGCAATTTGCGGTGTGCGGGCAACCACATTGAGCGGGCTGGGGTCTTTCATGGGACCGTTCAACAGGAAACTGGTGATGTTGAGGGCGATGTAGTTCATCATGATTGAGTTGATGACCTCATGCCCGCCCACCTTGGCTTTCAAGTAACCTGGAACGGCTGCCCAGAGACCGCCTGCCAGCATACCTGCGCCCACGCTCAGGGGAATGTGAATAATGGCAGGGATGGATATACCCAGCAATACGGGTAACCGGTAGCCAACCCAGGCGGCTGCCACAGCGCCCAGGGCTAACTGTCCTTCGGCGCCGATGTTAAACAAACCGCCTTTGAACGCCAGAGCAATGGCCAACCCGCCAAAAATGAACGGTGTTGCCCAGACTGCTGTTTCGCTGAGGGCGCGCGCCGAACCAAATGATCCCTGCAGCAATCCAAAATAGGCTTCCAACGGATTCCCTCCCACCGAGGCAATCACAATGGCTCCCACCACCAGCGCGGTAAAAACCGCCAGGACTGGCACAAGCAACGTGTTCACCAGCGTGGTTTTCCACTGGTTGTTGCCATTCTTGTCTTGCTTTTTTGTCAATTTATCCATTTTGTCCTTGCTTTTGGAAATGTAACCGATTACTGGTTGATATGGTTTTGGCTGTTATTAAAGATGAAATGATGTAAAAAAGAGAATTGCGACTTACTGAATGAAATCAACCAGTGGTTCTTCGATGAATAGAAATGAAGGTTCCATTGTTAAAATTGGGAAAGAGAGCGAACTCTCTTTCCCAATTTACATTATGCAAAGCTTGCCTTACTCGGCTGGTTTGGCAGGGGGAACATTGGTTTTAATGCTTCCGTCTTTCAAACCTGCAGCGATTTCATCCAGTTTGGCTTTGACTTCGGCGGGAACAGCGCTTTCCAGGTCATGGAAGGGCGCGTAACCAGCGTCACCATAGAAGTTGCCGCCGGGGAATTTGCCGTCTTTTGCGAGTTTGATCAGGTCATATACTCCGGGGGTGATGAGTTTGATGGCTGAAGAGATAAGCACTTTCTGTGCTTCGGGCACAGTGTAGTACTGGTCGGCATCCACACCGATGGCGTAGACGGGTTTGTCAGCAGTTGATTTCTCAGCAGCGGCCAGCAGGGCGCCGTTACCGGTTTTGCCGCCAGCGCCGAAGACCACATCGACACCCTTGTCGATCATGGAAACAGCAGTGGTTTTACCCCACTCGGGATCGGTGAAGGTTTTGTCGAAGCCAACATCGCTGTGATAGACCACGGTAACTTCCACATCGGGGTTGATGTAGGCAGCGCCAGCGCGGTAGCCTTCACCAAAGCGCCACACAGGAGGAACGGCATCGGTGCCGCAAACAGCGCCGAGTTTGCCGCTCTTGGAAACGGAAGCAGCCAGTGCGCCCACCAGGAAACCGGCATTGTCTTCGGGGAAGCTCAAACCGGTCAGGTTGGCAAGAGTTTCTTCCTGGTATTGGTCAATACCAATGAAGTTGACTTCGGGGTATTTTTTGGCGGCTTCAATGGTGGCTTCGCCGAGACCGAAACCAACGGTTACGATCACGTTGTAACCTTCATCGGCGAAGGTGGAAATGTTTTTCGCATAGTCTTTCGAGTCGGCGGTCTCGATATACTGGGCTTCAGCGCCCAATTCAGTGGCCGCTTTCTGAACGCCTTCCCAGGCTGACTGGTTGAAGGATTTGTCATCGACTTTACCAACGTCGGTGACCAGGCCAATGCGGAATTTCTTTTCTGCGGCCGGTGCAGCTGCGGGTGCGCAGGCGCTCAGAAGCAGTGAAGCGACCATCAGTACTGCAAAAACGATTGTTAACTTCTTAGTCATTCTTCCTCCTATTTAGGAATGTTATGAAAGTTGTCCTGGAACTACCCCTGTTCCAGTTCAGGAATCATAGTATAGCCGAAATGAAGTTTAGGTGCAAGCAGGGTGCTATTCATTTGATCTTGAACCGGGTTTGTGGTAGTTCCCTCTCTGGATCGATTCGGTTGCAAGTTATGTGCTTATTCTTTTTTGTGGATAAGCTGTTGGATGAATTCGGCTTCATGTGGATATTGATTGACCAGGTTCAGGTCTTGCCCGTCTTCAAAGTCATCCTGGATGTATCCCGGCGCCATGGTGGTTCCCAACAGCGCAAACTCACCTCCTTTTTTCAAATGGCTGCCCTGCCACACACCGCGCGGGGCGACAAATTGCACTTTTTGCCCGGATGCAATGTCTTGTCCCAAAACAACATGCTGTGATTGTCCATCAGGATATAGCAGCAGCATTTCAACCGGGTCGCCCAGGTAAAAATGATAGATTTCATCCGTGGGCATGCGGTGCAGGGCTGAAAATGAGTCAGGATCGGGGGTCAACAAAAATAAAATGGCGGTTCCATAAGGATGTTGTGTGCCGTGGAAACGCTCTGGTAAAACCTGGCCGTCAATTGTTTCAGATGAGCAATAGGTCTGAGTGAATAGTCCGCCTTCGATGGGCAGCGGTTCGAGATGAAATTGATCGATGATTTGTTGGATGGTTGGTTTTTGCATGGATTTAACCCCTTTAATGGATTTAATATACCTGGCAGGATAATATGCCGCCATCCACCACCAGTTCGGCGCCGGTAATCCAACGTGAGGCGGGAGATGCAAAGAACAAACAGGCGTCGGCCACGTCTTCCGGCTCGCCCAGGCGCTGCAAGGGGGCGGCTTTCAGCCAGCGATTCACCCCATCGGGCCACGATTGCGCCAGCCCGGGTTTGTTGATTAAACCCGGTGAGATGCAATTGATGCGGATGCCGTGTTTGCCCAGTTCCGGCGCGACGCTGCGGGTGAACATGACCAGGCCGGCTTTGGCTGCGCAGTAATGGGCATGTCCCGGCGCCGGGTTGGCGGCTTCGATGGTTGCAATGTTGATGATGGAGCCGGCCAATGTGCGGGCGATCATTTCGCGGGCAGCCAGGCGTGTGCAAAGGTAGGCGCTGGTCAGGTTGGCGTCGATCACGCGCTGCCATTCATCAGGTTGCAAATCGACCAACGGCGTAACCGGGTAGATGCCGGCGTTGTTGACCAGGATATCGAGTTGTCCATAATGTTTGAAAATTTGCTGGATGAATTGTTCCACTTGCGCAGCCTGCGACAGGTCAGCTTGCAGCACCAGCGCCTGTCTGCCTGTGTTATGAATGGTTTCGGCTGTTTTTTGCGCGCCTTCAGCGCTGTTATGGTAATGGAGAACAACATCGGCTCCGGCTTCGGCAAAGCGTTGGGCAATGCGCCCGCCCATGCCGCTGCCGCTGCCGGTAATGGCAGCCACTTTGCCTTGCAGATTGAATAAGGATTGGACGGGAGGAATATTATCCATTATGAATCACCTTCGTTATTTGGGTCATCGGTTTCCTGGTGAAGCTGGTTGAGAAAGGCAAGGTCAGATTTGGTGAGCGGAAAATTGGAGAGCATGTCGGGGCGGCGCATGGCTGTGCGTCGCAGTGATTGCTGGCGGCGCCACAGGGCAATTTGGGCATGGTTGCCCGAAAGCAGCACGTCGGGAACCTGCCAGTCGCGAAAGACCACCGGGCGGGTGTAATGCGGGTATTCCAACAGCCCGCTGGCGTGCGAATCGTCTTCGGCGCCGTCGGGGTCTCCCAACACACCCGGGATAAGGCGGCTGACGGCATCCAGGATGATCAATGTGGGCAATTCACCCCCGGTTACCACAAAATCGCCCAGCGATATTTCATCGCTTACCAGGTGCTGGCGCACGCGTTCATCGACGCCTTCATATCTCCCACACAAAAAAGCCAATTGCGGGTAAGTTGACAACTCGCGCGCCACCGACTGGTTAAATGTGCGTCCTTGCGGGGTGAGCAGGATAACCGGGCAAGCGGGCGGAGTACCCAGCACGCCATCAACTGCGGCAAAAATGGGTTCGGGTTTCATCACCATGCCGCCGCCCCCTCCATAGGGGGTGTCATCTGTGGTGTGGTGTTTGTCTGTTGCCCATTTGCGGATATCGTGCAGCCGGACATTGATTAATCCGGCCTGCGCCGCCCGTTGCAATATGCTGAATTCCAGATAGGGGGTGAATATTTCGGGAAAAATGGTAAAGACATCAAAATTCATAAAACCATTCTATTATGAAGAAAGCGTTGTGTAAAGCAGCATTGTTGAGGATTAACTTTTTATAAGAGTTTTTTCCCGCTTTTCAGCAAATCTTGACGGGAGATTTAAGTGAATGGTAAGATGAACTTATGTACTTAAAAGGTAGCAAATTTAACATGCAATCTCGCCGCCAACGGTCAAATCCCTGGCGCATCATTTTCCTGTTTGTCCTGGTAGGGGCGGCGGTTTATGTTAACCAGGTGATTGTTCCGGTTACGCCTCCTTTGTTTGTGCCCACCCCCACGGCAACCCGCTCGCCCGAATCGTATGTGGCAGATGCCGAAAGCCTGATGTCGCAGGGCAAGATTTCGCAGGCTATTCAGGCTTACCAGCAGGCAATCCAGGCGGATCCTAAAAATTCGTCCAATTTCATCATCCTGGCGCGGCTGCAAATCTATTCGGGCGATTACGAAGGAGCCATCATCAGTGCTGAAAATTCGCTGTTATTAAATTCAAATAATTCCATGTCGCATGCCATGCTGGGCTGGGCGCGCGGACTCAATGGCGAGTACCTGGAAGGAATTGGGTCATTGAACCGCGCCATTGAGCTGGAACCCAATAATGCCACCGCTTACGCCTGCCTGGCTGAGGTCACTGCATTGCAGGTGCAGGCTGGCCAGGGTGATCTGGGATCACTCGATAAGGCGGTGCAGGCCTCGCGCAAAGCCATTGAATTGAATCCAAACCTGATGGAAACCCACCGGGCGCGAGGCACGGTGTTGGAAATTACGGCCAATTATGAAGAAGCCGCCAAAGAATTTGAAGCCGCCATCGCCCAGAATACCAATATCGCTGATTTGCATCTGGCGTTGGGGCGCAATTACCGTGCGTTGGAAATGTATGAAAAAGCCATTGAAGAATTCAACCGGGCTAATGCCCTCAATCCGGCTGATCCCATGCCTGATACGTTAATTTCCCGCACCTATGCCACGGTGGGTGAATATGCCAAAGCCATCCAGTATGCTCAACAGGCAGTTAAAGATACGCCGAAAGATGCTTATATGCACGGTAACCTGGGCAGCATGTATTACCGCAATCGGCAGTATCCAGAAGCAGTAAATTCGTTGAAGCTGGCGGTGCGTGGTGGAACGGCCGAAAGTGGCGACTCAGTCGAGGGGTTGCCATTGGATTATGGCAGGGTGGCGGAATATTATTATTCTTATGGCCTTGCGCTGGCGCGCACCGGTGATTGCGGTGAGGCATTGCAAATTTCACAGGCGGTGCAGCTGGGTGTGAGGAATGATGAAATCTCCATGTATAATGCGCAAGAAATTATTAACCTGTGCAAAACGGTAATGAAGACACCTTCAGGTTCGCAATTGGCCACCCCAACGGTGGAAGGCGCTGAAAGCCTGGAAGGTGATGTGGAAGGAATGGAAAGTACACCGGTTGCGAATTAACCACTGCCATCCGCTGACAAGCGGTTTGATTTAGAATTCAACCGATACTAAGTAATGGATCTCAATTTAACTGGCCGTCAACCCACTTTTCGCTCCAACGTAAACAAAACCAACCCAACCCGAGCGTTAATATTGCTTGCATTGATGATTGCAGCCCTGTTTCTGCTGCGTTCCGTGCAGACTGAGCAAATCAGGTCGCCGTTTTTGCCGACCTTGATCCCAACACGCACCTCGGCTTCTTATGCCCTGGAGGGTGAGACACACTTCCAGGCGGGCGATCTGCCAAAAGCCATCACAGCCTATCAACAGGCAGTACAACTGGACCCAAATAATGGCGAATTGTGGCATGAACTGGCGCGCATCCAGGGTTATTCTTCTGCGCTATTGACCACCGACAAACAAAAAGCAGCTCGATTGGAAGAAGCCATGGTGTCTATTAACAAGGCTGTTGAGGTTGCTCCAGAGAACAGCACTGTGCGTGCTGTGCGGGCTTTTTTGCTCGATTGGAGTTCTCAAAATGCTTTGGCTGGTGACCAATCTGTGAATTTGCTGAATGAAGCCGAACAGGAAGCAATACATGCATTGCAATTGGATAATCAAAATACGCTGGCGCTGGCATATTATGCAGAAATATTGGTTGATGAATTTAAGTATTTGCAGGCATTTGAATATGCAAGTCAGGCGCTTGAGCGAGACGATTCATTAATGGATGTAAATCGGATATATGCCCAGGTGCGTGAAACACTGGGCTATTATGGCGATGCGATTGAGTATTACAAGCGGGCGATTGATATAAATCCAAACCTCACCTTCTTATATATTTATGTTGGCGCGAATTACCGGCATTTAAAACAGTATGACCTTGCGCTTGAGTACTACGCCAAGGCTGTTTCGATTAATGAACAACTGGGGGTAAGAGATCCCATTCCCTACATTGCCATTGGAAAAACCTATTCTCAGATGGGTGAGTTCTTCATCGCCTCGCGTAATGTGGAAAAAGCGCTGCGCTATAACCCGGATAATCCTGATGTGTACGGCGCGCTGGGTATCATCTATTTTCGCGCACGAAATTATGAGGGTTCTATGCTTGCGTTGAAATGCGCCATTTACGGCTGCACAGCTGAAGAAAGCTGTGAAGTGCGCCAGTGTGATTCGGAGACAGAGGCGCCCATCGTGATCGAAGGTATGCCGCTCACCGACAGCACGGTGGTGTATTACTACACCTATGGTTCGGTGCTGTCGGCTTTGCACCGTCCCTATAATAATTATTGTGAAGAAGCCCTCAAAGTGATGGGGGAGGTGCGGGCTGTGTATTCCAATGAACCGATAGCCATGTCGGTGGTGGAATCCAGTGAAGCCATTTGTCAGTCATTCGGCTACACCCGCAAAAGATAATGCGGGTGAATATCAGAGATTTATAAGAGACTGTTAATTTCCCTTGACTTTTGAATTAAATATAGTTATTATTCCTATGCTTTTAGCACTCTAGTATAACGAGTGCTAATTCAAAACAAAATCCAAAAATTAAAACCATTCAATCATAATTGGAGGAATGTATGGCTCTCAATCTAAAACCCTTAGGGGCACGCGTAGTGGTTGAACCGGTAGAACAAGAAGAAGTTACCGCTGGTGGTATTGTTCTGCCTGAAACCGCAAAAGAAAAACCTCAAAAAGGTGTTGTATTGGCCGTGGGTCCCGGTGAACGCGACGACAATGGCAAATATATCCCCATGGATTTGAAAGTGGACGACAAAGTGCTGTTTGCGAAATATTCCGGCACCGAGATCAAAATTGATGGCAAAAAATTGTTGATCCTGCGCGAGAGTGACATTCTCGCCATTCTGGTTGATTAATTATTTCATTTCATTGATAAGAGAATAAGGAGTAAATAAACCTATGGCAGCCAAACAACTGGTTTTTTCTGAAGAAGCGCGGCGAAAGTTAAAAGTTGGTATTGATGTTTTAGCCAACGCTGTTGCCACCACCCTCGGCCCCAAAGGCCGCAATGTTGCCCTCGACCGCAAATTCGGTTCACCCACCATCACCCACGACGGTGTGACCGTGGCGAAAGAAATTGAACTGAAAGACCCCTTTGAGAATATGGGCGCCCAGCTTTTGAAAGAAGCTGCGACCAAAACCAACGACATCGCCGGCGACGGCACCACCACCTCAACCGTGCTGGCGCACGCCGTGGTAACCGAAGGTTTGAAAACCCTGGCGGCTGGCGCCAACCCCATGCTGCTCAAACGCGGCATTGAAGCAGCCACCAAAGTCATTTCTGAAAACATTAAGAAACAGGCCATTGAACTGACCACCAAAGAAGACATCGCCAATGTGGCCACCATTTCAGCCCAGGACCGCACCATTGGTGAACTGATCGCCGAAGTGATGGACAAAGTTGGTAAAGACGGCGTCATCACCGTGGAAGAATCCAAAGGACTCGAATTTGAACAGGAATACGTCGAAGGTATGCAGTTTGACCGTGGTTACATCTCTCCGTATTTCGTCAATGATCCCGAGCACATGGAAGCTGTGATTGCCGAACCTTACCTGTTGATTTATGACAAGAAGATTTCGGCTGCTTCCGACATCGTTCCTCTGCTGGAAAAACTGGTGCAGATTGGTAAACGCGAACTGGTCATCATCGCTGAAGATGTTGACGGCGAAGCTCTGGCCACCCTGGTGTTGAACAAACTGCGCGGTATGCTGAACGTTTTGGCCGTCAAAGCCCCCGGTTTTGGCGACCGCCGCAAAGCCATGCTGCAGGATATCGCTGTTCTGACCGGCGCGCAGGTTATCTCTGAAGAAACCGGCCGCAAGCTGGAAACCGCCACCCTGGACGACCTGGGCCGCTGTGAAAAAGTTGTGTCTGACAAAGACAACACCACCATTGTGGGCGGCAAAGGCAACGAATCGGAAATCAAAGGCCGCATCGAGCAGATCCGCATCGAGATCGACAAGAGCACCAGCGATTATGACCGCGAGAAACTGCAGGAACGTCTGGCCAAACTGTCTGGCGGTGTAGCCATCATCCGTGTTGGCGCTGCCACCGAGACCGAACTGAAAGAAAAGAAACATCGCGTGGAAGATGCCCTGTCGGCCACCCGTGCGGCAGTCGAAGAAGGTATCGTCCCCGGCGGCGGCGTCGCCCTGGTGAACTGCCTGGCCGACCTCGAAAATGTGAAGATGCCCGTTGATGATGAGCAGACCGGCGTCAACATCATGCGCAAAGCCCTCGAAGTTCCCATGCGCCGCATTGCTGAAAATGCCGGCAAAGAAGGCTCGGTTGTAGTGGAGAACGTGCGCCAGGCCCAGGCCCGCGAAAAGAGCGCAAAAGTTGGTTACGATGTGCTGCGCGACGACTACATCGACATGGTCAAAGGCGGCGTCATCGATCCTGCCAAAGTGACCCGCGGCGCGGTTGAAAATGCAGCTTCCATTGCTGCCATGATCCTGACCACCGAAGCCCTGATCACTGACGTGCCCGAAGAGCCCAAAGCAGCCCCGGCTCCGCAGCCCGGCATGGACATGTACTAAACCGATTGTTTGTGAATGTTTGCACAGGCATCCGGGGTCACAAGACCCCGGATGTTTTATTTTATTAACATCAATACGTAATCAGGTTATTATCTTTGCAAAGAGGTTAAAATGGCTTTTTTTCAATTTCACTCGACGAAGCAATCTCATCATAAGCCCAAAAAGTTGAGATTGCTTCATTTTCTGCGCTCACTGGCAAAGACACCTTAATAATCCCGGACTCACCTTAATTCCAAATTGATATGAAAACAATCCCGTTTCTTATATAATCATTTCCAGGAGAATGATTATTTATGGAAGACCTGGCGCCTGACACGATATTACGCGATCGTTACCGCATCCTTCGACCGCTGGGGAAGGGCGGCATGGGGGCTGTTTACCTGGCGCATGACGCAGCCCTGGACCAGCAAGTGGCGGTGAAGTGCAACCACACCCTGAATGATCAGGCCACCGAGCAGTTTATGCGCGAAGCGCGTTTGCTGGCCAGCCTGCGCCACGCCAACCTGCCGCGTGTGATCGACTATTTCGTGCTGGAAGGCGACCAGTTCCTGGTGATGGATTACATTCCGGGCGACGACCTGGAGAGCATTTTACAAAAGGAAGGCCCGCAGCCACTGGAGAAGGTGCTCAACTGGGTGGCGCAAATTGGTTCGGCGCTGGTTTACCTGCACTCGCAGCAGCCGCCGGTGATTCACCGCGACATTAAACCGGCCAACATCAAGCTGAACGAAAAAGGCGAAGCCGTGCTGGTGGATTTTGGCATTGCCAAAGCGGCCGAAAGCACACAGGCCACCGCCACCGGCGCCTGGGGTTACACCCCTGGTTTTGCCCCGCCCGAGCAGTATGGCAGCGGGCGCACCGGTCCTTACACCGATCAATATGCCCTGGCGGCCACCATCTACACCCTGTTGACCGGCCAGCGCCCGGCAGACAGCGTGCAGCGCGCCACGCAGCAGGCAGTGCTCACTCCCATGAACCTGCTGCGCAAAGACGCTCCTTTACATTTACAGCGCAGCCTGGATATTGCCCTGTCCATTCGGCCGGAGGAACGTTTTCAAAGCGTGCAAGACCTGGTGCAGGCGCTGCGCGACCCGGCTTACCTGGCGCAGAAAACCACCCCGGCCCCTGCCACTGTACAAGCTGCTGCCCGCCGGGGCAAATTTCCTGTATGGGGAATCATCGCGTTGGCTTTGATTGGAATGGCGGTGTTGGGGGGAGGGGCGGCGGCCTTGTTCCTGCTGCGGGAGAAACCGGTGCAGGAATCCCCTGTGGTTGCAACTGCCGCGGCAGAGCTTTCACCCGAGGCGGCTGAAACGCTGGTGGGCAGTGTGCTGCAAACCCTGGAGCTGACACAGACTGCCGCTGAAATTGCGCCTCCCACCAAAGAGCCCACAGACGTCCCACCCACAGCCGAGCCGACCAGGACGCCAAACTGGATTGGCAACGGGCGTCCGCTGGTGTTTGTCAGCGACCGCGAAGACGGCAAGACGCTGCAAGTGTGGGCGATGAAAGTGGCATTGAATGACGAAGGCGTGTTTGTGACCGACGACCCGGTGCAGTTGACCCAGGGTGAGGGTGACAAGACGCAGCCGGTGCTCTCACCAGACGGCAAACGCCTGTTGTTTGTGATGAATGACCAGTTGGTGAAAGAGAACGGCAAAGAGGTCTTTCTGCTGAACCTGGCGCATGAAGGGCAGACACCCGTGAACCTGACCCGCATGAAGGGCGACGACACCGACCCGGCATGGTCGCCAGACGGCCAGCGCATTGCCTTTGTCAACAAGGGGCGCTTTGTAGATGTGCATCAAATTTACCTGGCGCGTCCCGACGGTGGTGAGCCTAAACGCTTGAGCATCGATTTTGACGAGTCGCAGCCCACCTGGTCGACAGACATGGAATGGCTGCTCTACACCATCACGGCGCAGGGACACAGCTATTTCTTTTTACGCAATCAGAAATTGAATTATGCCAACCCCGAACAGTTCGACCTCACCACCTTTTTTGGCAGGTTGGGCGAGACATATCATCCGAAATTCTCGCCGGATGGAAAGTACATTGCTTACACCCGCCTTAACGGCAATGCGCGGCAAATTTACAGCGTTGAATTTGAATCGCGTGGAGGAAAAGCCACCCTGCTGACCCCCAACAATTTCCAGGAGGAACATCCCGCCTGGTCGCCAGACGGGCAGTGGATTTCTTTCAGCTCGGCGCGCGAGGGCAAAGCCGATATTTTCATCATGACCCCCACTGGATTACTGCAAACCAACCTCACCAATTCACCGGGACGCGATTTGCAGCCGTCCTGGTAAAAAAACACCTTTGTCATTGAACATATCTTTGTCAAAAACTCAAAATAGAAGCACAATAGGCCAATGAAACCGACGCAATTACAACCTGATGAAAAGATAGATAATGCTTACTCCAAATGGATACTTCTCATAGCCATCAGCATTGGGGTGGGGTTTCTCTGGTATTTGCTCCTGTATGGTCGCTTCCCACTTTATCTCTCCCATGTCAATTGGATCTACAACGCTGGTGGCGATGTGCTCCAACATCAACTGGGCTGGGAATGGTTTCGCCAAGAACCCTGGCGTTTTCCGTTCGGAAGCATTCATGCCTATGGCTATCCGGTAGGCACCTCGATAGCTTTTATGGATTCCATTCCTCTTTTGGCAATCCCATTTAAACTGCTTTCTCCCTGGATGGAAGAAAATTTCCAATATCTTGGAATTTGGGAATTGGGCTGTGTCATTGCTCAAATGCTCACGGGCATGCTGATCTTGTGCGAGTTCACCCGTTCGTGGGTATTAAAAATTCTGGGCGCCTCGCTACTGGTACTATCCCCGCCAATGATTTTTCGCGCCTTTTATCACAGTTCCCTATCCGCCCAGTGGATATTACTGGCAGCAATCTGGTTCATCCTCCTTGAATATCGTGGCAAACTATGGCGCGGGGCATGGTTTGTCTTGTTTGGTGTGGCGATGTGGGTGCATATCTATTTCATTCCCATGCTGCTACCTTTATGGTTGATTTCTCTATTTTTTCACTATTGCCAAAAGCCAAGAAAATGGCTGGCGGCGGTGGATTTCCTGGTTGTTGCAGCCATCATTTTAGGGATGGGGTATGCTATCGGCATCTTCAGCCTCGAATACCATTCGCTTTTGATCAGTGGATTTGGGCTTTTTTCATGGAATTTGAATGGTTTTTTCAATCCTTTCCACTTTTCTTCTGCTTACCTCAAAGAAATGGCAACCGGCAACAGCGGGCAATATGAAGGTTTCAGCTACCTGGGTTTGGGTATGCTGATGCTCTTGCCTGCCGCAGTGTATGTCTTTCTTCAAAATGAGAATGTTCGCCGCAAGTGGTCTTTCTTTTTGCCATTTGGTCTGGCTGCGCTGGTCTATACGCTTTTTGCCCTCTCCAATAAAGCTTTTTTTGGTTCTCATCCGCTGTGGGATGTTGATTTGCCAACCTGGCTAATGGACTTTTTTAACCTCTTTCGCGTTTCCGGGCGGTTCATCTGGGTTGTATTTTACTTTCTCGTCTTATTTATCATCCTTAGCATCATTCGCAATCTTCGCTATCCCATCCCGGTGCTGTTACTGGTGGTTTTATTTCAATTCAGCGATTTGCACCCCCTGTATGCGGCCAAAAAATTAGACGACTTTTCGCAGTATGAAACCCCGCTGCAAAGCGATTTTTGGCAGGCAGCCGCCAATACCAACCGGCATATCGTGATGCTGCCGTATAAAAAATTATCAATTAGTGAAGAAGCTTTGGCTATTTATGCCGTACATAACCACCTGACGCTAAACCGGGGTTATTTTGCCCGCAGTGATATACAGGCGATGCGAGCCTATGGCGTGAAAGTCTGGAAAGACTTGCAGTCCCACCAGGCTGAGCGTGATACTGTCTACATTCTCACAGGCGATAAAGAAATCTCCTTTGCACAGGAAAAACTCGCAAAGGAAATGTATGTGTGTGAAATCGATGATTTTTCGGTGGTATTTTCCGCAGAAAATGAACTAACGCATGCGAATGTGAATCTGGCTGACGATTGCCTGGTGCCAACGCCCTGAAGTCTCGAGCCTTCGACTTCAACCCTGTTCATAAATGCGCATCTATTGCGCTCATTATCGTGCTCTCGGCTTCAGCAGGCGCGGTTGATGAAAATTTATTTTTTTATTCTGGTTGACTGGGGCGCGGAACAGCGCGCTGCGGCTTTGCCGGACGCGCCGAGATACGCGAAGAAGGTTTGCCGGCGGCAGGGTTGAGCAGCAGGCTCAATTGCCGCAGCGCCTGAGGGTCATAATCCCGACGGCCGCAAACATCGCAGACCCAGGCCGGAAAATCGGGCACGGTGATCAATTCACCGCCCAGCCAGGTGAAATAGGTTACATAGCGGGGGTGCATTTGACCGGCCTGGCATTCATTGCACGAATAGACGGGCTCTTCAGGGTCTTCTTTTATAACTGATCTTCTCATATTTATCATTAATCACCGGGCGGGAAGGACCGCACGGTTCCTTATAAAGGCATTATACCACTGTGTGGAATTGTCAAGAGGTTGGCAAGTTTTTTCGATTATGTCCATTTTCTGTTTGCTCCAAATTCCACACATCGCTGGCAAAGCTTTGAATGAAATAGCGGTCGTGGGTGACCACCACCACTGTGCCGGGAAAGTCGAGCAGGGCTTGCTCAAAACGGGCGCGCGAGGGGATGTCGAGATGATTGAGCGGCTCATCGAGCAGCAGCAGGTTGCAGCCCTGCGCTGCCAGGCAGGCCAGCGACAGGCGCGCTCTTTCCCCGTAGGACAGGGAATCAATGGACGTGAAGACTTCATCACCGCCAAACAGGAACTTGTGCAAATAGGAACGCGCGTCGGTTTCAGATTGAGAGACGACCCCCAAAATGACCGTCAGTGGATTGCCTTCTTTGGGCAGGTTCTCCTGTTCTTGGGCCATGTAGCCGGGCTGCACATGGCTTCCCAGGCGCACCGCACCGTGCAGCGGGGGCAGCAAACCGGCAATGGTGCGCAGAAGGGTGGTTTTGCCGCAGCCGTTGGGTCCCACAATGACCAGGCGCTCTCCCAGCCGCACGCGGCGTTGCAGGCCGGTCAGCAGCGCCCGGTCGCCGTAGCCGATGGAAAGGTTCTCCAGCAGGATGACATTTTTCCCGCTTTCAGGCACGTCACCAAATTCCAGCTTCATTTGCCAGGAGTTGCGCGGCTTGTCGATGCGGTCTTCATGCAGCATGCGCTCAATGCGGTTTTCTATCTGTTTGGCCAGGCGCACGCGCTCCAGGCTGCGGTTGGCAAAGAAGCCTTTGGCGAATTTGTCTTTATCGTCGGTTTTACCACCGCGGTGAAACTGCGCATCAGAGCGTACCCGGCGCGAGGCAGATTGTAAACGGGCAATCTCTTCTTGTTGATCAACATAAGCCTGCTGCTGGTGTTCTTGTTCAGCCTGTTTTGTCTCCACATAGGCGCTGTAATTGCCCTCGTATGCTTTGAGGGTGTGTTGATTTTCGTCCAGCTCCAAAATGCCGGTGACAACCTGGTCAAGAAACATACGGTCGTGAGAGACGATCAACACCGCGCCGCGAACCCCAGCCAACCAGTCTTCCAGCCATTCCAGCATGGCAATGTCCAGGTGATTGGTGGGCTCATCCAGCAGCAGAGCATGCGGATTGGCCAGCAAGGCGCCTGCCAATGATAGACGGGTTTTCTGGCCGCCGCTCAAATGCCCGGCGGGGTGCTGCGGCGGGACATCACCCAATCCCAGGGCGGCCAGCACAGCGGGTGCGTTGCCGCTGCCTTCGGCGGCGGTGGAAAGCTGCCCTAACACGGCGTCGTATTCTTCGCGCAGGTCTTTTTGTGTGGGCTGTTCTCCGAGCGCCGCTGCCAGCTTTTGCAAGCGATTCTCCAGGGCGGGCAGGTTGCCCTGCATACGCTCAATATAGCCGCTGATGGTTTCATCGGGTAAAAAATGAATGCCTTGTGACAGATAACCCAGACGAATGTTTGGAATGGTCCAACGCACCGAACCTGAGTCGGGAGATTCATCACCGATTAGAATGCGCAGCAAAGTGGTTTTACCGCAGCCGTTGGGACCAACCAGTCCCAGACGTTGACCCCGGTTGAGGGTGAAGCTGATATTTTTGAGAACGGTCTGCTGACCGTATGTTTTGGATAGGGATGATACTGTAAGCATGATGCAATCCTGTAGAGAGAAAACAAAACCGGGGGCAAGCGCCCCCGGTGGAGAAAACGAAACACCACCAGCGATTAAGCTGCCCGAAAAAACACAAATTCTACAGGTGATTCTTTCTCATGCATTACACTCCTGATGATTACCAGTGCTGATATTGTAACATAAATTACACGGGCATCAATCAGCGTAATAAATTGAATCAATAATTCCCACGATCATCGAATTGACGCAGGCATCCGGGTTGCTCATAATCAAGCGGTTGCCGCCGCCTTCACGGTTGATCAACACCGTGTCGCCGATGCCGGCATGGGTGTTGTCGAGGGCAACCAGGTCGTCAGAAGGTTTGTCGCCTTCCAGGGTGAGCGGCTGGACGATTAATAGGCGGCGGTTCTTATAATCCTGGTGACCGATAGTAGTTACTACCGTGCCGACCACTTTGCCAATGACCATTCCCAATTCCTCCGGTTATGCGAAGCTGTTCCAGCCGGGCTTGAGGGTGTAATCAATTTCGCCGTCCGGGCGAAGTTGATAGTCATCCACAATACCCACCAGGGTGAGGTCCACCGGGACAAATTTGACGCCGGGCAGCGCCAGGGCGGCTTCGCGCGAGCGCGCCATCAGGCACAGGTCGCCCACACCGGCTTGCACCGTGTCGCAGGCAACCTGTTTGCCGCCCACCGGCTCCAACTTTTTGTTCAAAGGTTGGACAACCAGCAGCTTTACCCCTTCCAGGTCGGGGTATTTCATGGTGCATACGGCGGTTCCGTGCACACGTCCGAATAGCATGGCGTTTACCTGGCTCCCAGGTTACTTAAAACGCGGGTGATGACGGCGTCCAACAGGGTGGCGTCAACCTTCGAACCCAGTTTGGCGATAACGGCGTTGCGCACGCGGTCTTTCAGCTCAGAGGAAGGGGCAGTTGTGGAGCAACCACAATCCATAGCCGGGCTGCAACTGGCGGATGATTTGACACCCACAGATGCTGATTGCTGCTCTTTGGCAATGTAGGGACGCACCGGCGCGGCCGGTGGAACCATGTTGGGGCGCAGCAGCTTTACACCCAGGCGCTCGGCCTGTTCGTAAGCCAGCTCGGTGAGCACCACGTCATCATTCACATCCAGCATGTGCACACCACGTTTTGCCAGGTCTTGAATATCTCGTTCTGTATAAAAAATTTTGGGCATAAAATCCTCCACGGATTTTCAGGCCAGCGGATGAAAGGTCACCCTTTTTTGCCTTCCAGGCTTTCCAGGGCTTGCTGGGCAGCGTTGCGGGCGGTGACAATTTCGGCTTCAGAGCCAGACAGCCACATGCGGCCAAAACGTCCCACTGAAGAAACATGCACCACCTTGATGGAGGCGGCTTTTTCAGCTTCGTTGCAGGCAAAGTTGATGTAGGCAGCCGGGGCAACTTCCATGATCAGCATGGTTTCGCCGGGTACCAGCATGCTGCCGCGGCGGAAGCGGTTGAGAAGCTGCGCCTGGTAGGGATCGACGCGGGTAATGACCTGCACCGAGGCAATGGTGGGGCGAATGCGGTCCTGCACGGTCAATCCCAGGCGGCTGAGCACCACCTCGCCAGCCTCGATGACGGCTGCCTGGTTCATGGAATGCACTTCAAACATGCCGAATTCGCGTTCCACAATCTGGGCGCCGGGTTTGGCCTCGGTCGCCTTGACGGCGATATCGACCATGCGGAAGGCTTCGTTGCCGGGCGCCATTTCGACATACAAAGATGCCATGCCGGCGGTGGGCAGGTCGCCCTGGGTGATGGTGCCCACAAAAGCAGCATATTGCGGCTGCATGCGGTCGATGTAGCTGTAACAACGCAGAGAAAACTCGTCAGCCATAGGTACTCCTAATTCTGAGCGTTAAATCTTGCAAATCCAATCGGCGTTACAAACAAGGGTTTGTTCGGCACATAGGCCGGTACGCCGGTATATTCCTGTACTACCTCCGCCATGCCCGGGAAGGCAGAACTGCCGCCCACCAGGGTGATGCTTTCGACGTGCTTGCCGCGAATGTGGCGTTCGACAATGGAGCCAACTTTCTCCATCACCGGGCGGATGACCGGGAAGAGGCGCTGCTGCTCGGAAGGTGTGGTCTTCAGCTTCTCGGCTTCCTCAAAGCTGATGTCCAGTGCCCCAGCGATCACCAGTGAAAAATGGGTTCCGCCGGTGGGTTCATCAGCCGTGTAAACCACCTTGCCGTTGCGCAGCACCGCCACACCTGTTGTCCCGCCGCCCACATCAACCACCGCGCCGTTTTGAATGCCCAGCACCAGGTTTGCAGCGCTGGGTTCATCAATCAATCCGGTGCAATTGAAACCTGCGGCTTCCAGCACATGGGCAGTGGCACGCACCTCGGCGCGGGGCACCCCGGGGGGAAAACCGGTGGCAGCGTCAGTCAGTTCGCGGCCGATGCGATCCTCAATCCTTTTTTTCATCGAGCGCAGCAGATCGACTGCGCCGATAAAATCAACCACAAGCCCATCGCGCACCACCTGGGCAAATTGATATTCGCCGGCAACCGGTTGATTGTGTTCATCGAGAACGACCAAAACGGTATAGGCAGTTCCCAGGTCGACGCCGACGAGCAATTTACCGCCGTTCAGCGAATCGGGTGGAGGCGGAATGCGAACCGGATTTTGGCTGGGGATGATAACCTGTTCAGCCGATTCCAGATACGCTTCGACCGCCTGGATATCCAATCCATCGGGAAGTATGCTCAAGGTGAGGCTTTTTCGCAATTATGTCACAAATTACTTGGCTGCGGCGCGACCGCCACCCACGCTGCCCTTGCTGTTCTTGGGCAGAATCATCTCCACATCTTCGTGCGGGCGAGGGATGACATGCACCGAAACCAGTTCACCAACGCGTTTGGCAGCCGCAGCGCCTGCATCGGTGGCGGCTTTCACTGCGCCCACATCACCGCGAACCATCACGGTCACAAACCCACCGCCGACATACTCCGAACCGATAAGCACGACGTTGGCAGCTTTGACCATTGCATCGGCTGCTTCAATGGCTCCGACGAGACCCTTGGTCTCAACCATCCCGAGAGCGATTAATGCTGTGTCTAATGCCATAGTAAATCCTTTTCCTTTCAAAATTGTGTTGGTAAAGTAAGTTCTTTTTCTACCGTTTTAGTACTTCATTGACTGCTTCAATCACTGCCGCTTCAATTTCTTGCGGCGTGTAATCTCCAGGAGGGGTGCCCGGTTTGAGCGCTTCAGCCGGGGGCGGCGTAAGCTCGTAGGCCAGGCGTTTGATGTTGAACATGTGATAGACGGTGACATTATCACCGGTGATGGAACCGCCGATGCCGCCGGCGCCCAGGGTGAGGGAAGGCATCAGGCCGGTGGTGAGGCCAATGGGTCCCAGGGTGTTCATGGTGTTCACCGAGATGCGAAAAACCGGTTTTTCGAGACCAAAAGCCATGATGACGTCTTGATCAGTGGCATGGATGCACAGGCTGTGTCCGCGACCGCCAAATTGAATGAGTTCAATACAGCGGTCACAACCTGCCTGCCAGCCGTCCTCTTCATACCAGGCGAGCACGGTGGTCAGCTTTTCACGGGAGAGGGGTTCTTCTTTGCCCACCCTGGTCAATGGAGTCACCAATATACGGGCGTTTTCGGGCACGCGAATGCCAGCCAGGGCGGCCAGATACTGGGGAGTTTTGCCAACCGAAGCGGCATTAATGGCGCCGTCGGGACGGAACAGTGCTTTGCGCAGGGCTTCAGCCTGGGCAGCATCGACAAAGTAGGCGCCGTTGGCTTCCATGCTGGCGCGCAGGTGAGCGGCAATGGGGCGGTCAGCCACCACGGCTTGCTCACTGGCGCAGATGGTGGAACAATCAAAGGCTTTGCTGGCAACAATCAGTTGGGCGGCGCGTTCCACATCGGCGCTGCGGTCCACATAGACCGGGGCATTGCCCGGGCCGACGCCGTAGGCAGGTTTGCCTGCCGAGTGAGCGACGCGCACCATATCCGATCCGCCGGTGGCCAGGATGAGCGCCACGTATTTGTGTTTCATCAATTCCTGCGTACCTGCCAGCGCGATATTCTTCATGCAGCTGATCAGACCGGCAGGGGCGCCAGCCTCAACAGCCGCGGCTGAGAGAACATTGGCCGCTTCGGCGCTGCACCTGGCGGCAGAAGGGTGTGGTGCAAAAATGATGGCATCACGTGCTTTTACCGCAATGAGAGCTTTATAGATTACAGTTGAGGTGGGATTTGTGCTGGGAGTGAGGGCCGCCACCACACCCACCGGCCAGGCAATTTCATAAATGCGGCGCGCGGCATCGTGGTTGATCACACCAACGGTACGAATATCCTTGATGCTGTTCCACACATGCCGCGAGCCGAATTCGTTTTTTAACTTTTTGTGAGCAGGAATTCCAAAGCCGGTTTCTTCGGCGGCCATTGTTCCCAGGCGTTCGGCGGCGCGAAAAGCCGCGTCTGCCATGGCGGCGCACACACGATCAACATCTTCCTGCGATGCTTTTGCCCAGATGCGCTGGGCATCTCGGGCGGCAATCGCCAGGTCGCGGGCTTCTTGAATGGAAAGCAGGTCTTTGTCCATGCCTGGTGAATTCCTTAAAGCTCAAAGATTGTTAAGATTTTTGATACGATATCTTTCCGTCTACCTCTAAAGAATCAACGACTGCCATAATCACTGTGTCAACGGGGCGGTCTTTTGTGATGGTGGTCTGGCGGGCGCTGGAGCCGCTGGCGGTAAGCACCAGGTCTCCAACGCCGGCGTCAACTGTATCAATCGCCGCGAATGGTTTGCCGACCGACTGTCCAAATTCGTCGGTCTGCCGCAAAACCAGGATTTTTCTACCGGTCAGGCTTTCGTCTTTAATTGTCGAGACAACGTTTCCAACCACACGGGCGATTTGCATGGGGATTTCTCCAATCTTAAAACTGAATGAAGATCTAATAAGCTGATTTTGCGCCCGCAGCAACAGGCTGGTCTTCGCCTTTGACGATCTTGACGCCCGCGCTTGCGCCCAACCGGGTGGCGCCCGATTTGACCATGGCGGTGGCGTCTTCGCGGGTGCGAATGCCGCCGGCTGCTTTGACGCCGATGGCGGGGCCGACAACACGGCGCATGAGCTGCACATCTTCCACGGTGGCGCCGCTCTTGGCGAAACCGGTGGATGTTTTAACAAAATCGGCGCCGGCTTCTTTGCTAAGCAGGCAGGCGATGACTTTTTCTTCGTCAGTCAGCAGGGCGGTTTCGATGATCACTTTGACGATGGCGCCGCCGAAATGAGCGGCATTTACCACACTGGCAATATCTTCTGCAACCACTTCCAATTCCCGTGATTTCAGGGCGCCGATGTTGATGACCATGTCCACTTCCTGCGCGCCGTCGCGGACAACTTCTTTGGTCTCAAAAACTTTGACGGCAGTGGGGGTGGCGCCCAGAGGAAAACCAACCACCGAGCAAACTTTAACCGGGGTACCCTTGAGCAGTTCCGCGCACAATTTAATATGGAATGGATTTACACAAACCGAAGCAAAGTTAAATTCTTTTGCTTCTGCACACAATTGTTTCACCTGTTCAATAGTCGCATCGGGTTTTAACAGGGTGTGATCAATGTAAGCCGCCAGGTTGGCGTCGGGGGGTACGCTGCCAAGCGTGGAGGTGAAACGTTCTGCGCCGGCGCTAACCACGCGTCCCAGGTTGTCGTAACAGGTAGTAACGCGCAGGCCTTCCGAGCATTCCACCCGGCAGTAGGTACCATTGGGGCCCTGGACGTGAACTTCGCCTTCTTGCAATGCTTCCAAGATTTCACGGGTAATGGTTTCAACTAAAACTTCAACACTTTTTGGATCGCCTATCATAATTATTTTCCAGCTTTCATATAATACTTTTCTATGCCAATAATTTTATCGATTCGGGGCTGGTGCCGCCCGCCGCCGAAATCGGTACTTAACCATGTTTTGACAATTTGTTTGGCCAGGTTGTTGCCAATTAACCCCGCGCCCAGGGTGAGCACGTTGGCGTCGTTATGTTCCCGGCTGTTGACGGCGGTGGCATAGTCGTAGCACAGGGCGGCGCGTACGCCGGGCACCTTGTTGGCTGCCATGCAGCTGCCGATACCGGCGCCGTCGATGATGATGCCGCGCCAGGCTGTGCCCTCACTGACCATTCTGGCAACTGCCAGGGCGATATCAGGATAATCCACCGGGTTCTTGTCGTAAGCACCGCAATCAACCACTCCGAAACCCAGTTCAGCCAGATAGGTTTTAAGCATGGCTTTCATGTCAAAACCGCCGTGGTCGCCGCCAATGGCTACGGTGGCGCCTGTTTTGCTGTTTTGTTCGGTTGGGTTGGCTGTGGCAGGTGATACGGCCTGTGATTGGGAAGAAGGACTTTTTCCCATGCGCTGCATAACGCGCTGTACGATATCATGAATTTCTGAGTCAGAAATAGGGGGCATGAATTTTTTTATTTTTAACCAGATGGGTTATTTTAGATGCCGATAAAAAGATGTTACCACAGCCAGAAATTGCGGTCAAGCACAACCCTATCTGATAAACAGCAAATATCAGACAATTGAAACGATCATTTGTGCAAAATGAGAAAACACTTGCGCAAGACTTTTGTTTTAATAGAATTTTTAAACAGCGATTTTGAAAGTAAATTGTCTAATTGAAGGAGAACAGCACACATGCGGGTCAAGCAACTTGGATACTCCAATTTGAACCTGTCGGTAATTGGTATTGGGGCATGGGCATTCGGTGGTTCCAACTGGTCTTTTGGCTGGGCAGGGCAAGAAGACCTGGTTTCAATTTCAGCCATTCATCATGCCATCGATCTGGGAATTAATTGGGTGGACACAGCCGCGGCTTATGGCTATGGACATGCTGAGGAAGTAGTGGGAAAAGCCCTGGTAGGCAAACGCGATCAGTTGATGGTGGCTACCAAAGGCGGTTTGAAAACCGCCGCAGATGGATGGAATTTTGAATGTGTTTTGAAAGCTGATAGCCTGAGGAAAGAAGCCGAAGACAGCCTACGCCGCTTGAACGTAGATGTGATTGACCTTTATCAGATCCATAAACCTTTTCCCGATGAAGACATTGAAGAAGCCTGGGGTGTTGTGGCTGATCTCATTAAAGATGGCAAAGTGCACTATGGGGGGGTATCCATTTTCAACGTTGACCAGATTAAACGCTGTCAGGCAATTCATCCTGTGGCGGCATATCAACCGCCTTACAGCATGCTGGTGCGGGGTGTTGAAGAGGAACTGTTGTCTTATTGTGCGGTAAACAACATCGGCGTGATCACCTACAGTCCCATGAGATCGGGTTTGTTGACCGGTAAACTAACCCTTGAGCGACTAAAATCGATGAAAAAAGAAGATTGGCGTACGCATGCCGATCCTGAATTCCAGGGCAAACGAGTGGAAATTAACCTGGAACTTGTGGAGAAATTGAAACCGGTGGCAGCACGCCTGGATTGCTCGCTTTCTCAACTGGCGATTGCTTGGGTGCTGCGGCGCAGCGAAGTGACGGCTGCCATTGTAGGCGCCAGAAGGGGCTGTCTAAAAAGAACCCGTGGCGATGGTTTAATCGCCATATCTTCGGGGCGACACATGGGTCGCCCCCTACGGGTAGGGGCAAACCTGTGTGTTTGCCCACTTTTCAGACAGCCCCTCAAAGCGGCTGAGGTGAAATTACCTCCAGAAGTGGATGTCGAAATTGCGCGCTATCTGGCGGAACGCGATGTGGCCTTGACTGCTTCCGGAGAACCGTTGAGTTATCCTTGGTAGGGGGTTATGCTGCCCCGCGTGACTCCTCGATAATTTTTGCACCAAGGCGGGTGCCAAGTCGGTTGGCGCCCGCTTCAATTAACTGGCGGGCGATCTCAAAACTGCGCACGCCTCCGGCGCCTTTGACTCCCATCACGTCAGCAGATCCAACCACACGGCGCATCAGTTGAATATCTTCAATGGTGGCGCCGCCTTTGCTGAAACCGGTGGATGTTTTGACAAAGTCAGCGCGGGCGGCTTTGGCAAGCACGCAGCCGGCAATTTTTTCGCGGCGGTTGAGCAGCACATTTTCCATGATCACTTTACAAATTCCGCCGCCGTTGTGCACGATTTCAACCACGCGTTGAATATCCTCCAGCACTTCTTCATAGCGGCCATCTTTCAGGGCGCCCACATGTATGACCATGTCGATCTCATCAGCGCCCATATCCAGGCCGTATTGCGCTTCGGCTACTTTCAGGTGGGTGGGGAACCCACCCAGCGGGAAACCGGCCACCGAGCCGGTGTGCACGCCCGAACCGGCCAGCAGACGGCTCACCAGGCTGACATTGACCGGGTTGACAAACACGGTGTGGAATTGATAGCGGCGCGCTTCCTCGCACAGGTCGGTCACCTGCTGGGGGGTGGCGTCGGGTTCGTGCATGGCGTTATCAATAAAGGTGTTGATGGGATGATCGGCAAGGCTTAACACCGGCGGCATGGCGGGCAATTCGTGTTCATAGGCATCGATGGTTGCCAGCAAGTCTTTCATGGTTGTGCTCATGGTGGGTTCCCTTACATTAAAGTGGTGTGTTCAGTTTAATTCTTTGTGATTAAACAACTGAAGTCGTTACTACAATCTGCTTGTTTGTAGTAGCGACTTCAGTCGCAGTCAACGGCTGAAGCCGTCATGGATATTAATTTGCGGCGCTGGCTGTTTGTGGATGGGTAAATGTTTTAATTTGATCAAAAGGCCAGTAAACCGCGATGGCTTTTCCAACAATGTTGGACGTGGGTACAAATCCCCAGGTGTGCGAATCGGAGGACTGGTTGCGATTGTCGCCCAGCACAAACAGAGAATTTTCAGGCACCGTCCAGATTCCGCTGTATGCAGGCGGCGCGGAGATATACGGCTCATCCCAGGCGGCGCCGTTCACCCACACCAGGCCGTCTTTTATTTCAACCACATCACCCGGAACGCCAATCACACGCTTGATGTAATCGTCATTGGGATCCATCGGGTAATGAAAGACCACGATGTCGCCGTGTTCAATCTCGCCAAAGCGGTAAGCCAGTTTATTCACCAGCACAAATTCGCCGGGGTGAACCGTGGGCAGCATGCTGACCTTTTCGACGCGCACACGGGCAACCACACTATCAATCAGCAGGTATAAAATCAGCGCTAAAACCAGGGTCTGGACGGTTTCAAGCAGAAACCGAATCCACAGGGGGCGTTCTTGCGGTTCGGCAATTTGTTCCATTTCATGGGTTTGTGTCTCGTTCAAAAGACCTCCGATCCAATTTGATTATAAGACCGGCGGAAAATGCAGACAAGGTATTCCATGATGCAAATCATCCCTGTCTTGTATCAGTCGTCTTTGTGGCGCGGCTTGAACACCAGGCGGATGGGCGTCCCAATGAACGGATAATCTTTGCGCAGTTGGTTTTCCAAAAAGCGGACGTAGGTAAAATGAGCCAGCTTGGGGTTGTTGACATAGATCATGAAGGTGGGTGGATCACTGCGCACCTGGGTGGCGTAGTAGGCGCGCAATTGCTGCCCGGTGCGCGATGGGGCGGCGTGCTTATCTTGCGCTGCATGGATGATGCGGTTCAAATCAGATGTGGTGATGCGCGCCAGGCGCTCTTCCTGCACACGCAAAGCCAGTGGAAGCACCTGGTCAACCCGTTGCCCGGTTTTTACGGAAATGAATAACAGCGGCACATAGTCCATGAAGTTGAGTTCGCGGCGAATATGCTGCGAATATTCTTCCATGGTGTTTGAATCTTTCACAACCGTATCCCATTTATTGACAATGACCACCGCGCTTTTCCAGGCGTCCAGGATAAATCCGGCGATGTGCGTGTCCTGGGCGGTAATGCCCTGTTCGGCATCGATCATCAATAAAGCTACATCACTGCGTTCAATGGCGCGCAAAGACCGCAGCACGCTGTATTTTTCCACGCCGGGGATGATTTTTCCGCGGCGGCGGATGCCGGCTGTGTCAATCAGTGTGATGGGCACATTGTCGAATTCCATGTGGGTGTCGATGGCATCGCGCGTGGTGCCGGCGATGGGGCTGACAATGGCGCGCTCTTTGCCGATGAGCCGGTTGAGCAGGCTCGATTTGCCCACATTGGGTTTGCCAACAATGGCAATTTTCACCCGGTCCCCATCCTCGTCGTCTTGAAGTTCAGGCAGCGCTTCTACCAGGGCATCCAGCAGGTCGCCGGTTCCGGTGCCGTGCACGGCAGAGATGGCATGCGGCTCGCCCATGCCCAGTTCGTAGAATTGCGGCACAGAAAGGCGCAAATCCTGGTTGTCAGCTTTGTTCACCACCAGCAGGACAGGGGGGTAGGGATTGCCGTCCACCATCTTCTGGCTGCGACGCAGCAGGTTGGCCACCTCGATATCCGCCGGGGTGACACCGGCGCTGGCGTCGGTAAGAAACAGCACCACATCAGCTTCCTGGATGGCGATGGCAGCCTGAGATTTAATCTCTTGAATGAAGTCAGCCGAACCGATGGAAAGCGGCTGTTTTTCTCGAAAGGATGGATCGATGCCGCCGGTATCGACCACATCAAATTTTGTTCCGCTCCATTCCGCTTCGGCTAAAAGCCGGTCGCGGGTGGTGCCGGGAACATCATCGACAATGGCAAGCATTTCACCCGTCAGGCGGTTGAACAGAGTGCTTTTTCCAACATTGGGGCGCCCAACCAGGGCAACTACAGGTTTTCGCATGAAAAAAACTTTCTTAAGGTGTGGCAGAGGGAGTCGCAGTGGTGGGACTCGTACTCTTCAAGGTAATCTCAACCGATTCGGGTAGGATGGATTTCACATCCACGTCGGGATTGTTGATTTCAACAGATGGCACACGTTGATAGGTGCCTTCTATGGTATTGGTCATATCGACCAGTACACGAATATTGGATGTGCGCAATGCATCCAACATGGGCATTGGACCTGACAGAATCACATCAACGGTGGCAGGTGAAATGCTGGCAATCAGGTCCTTATTCACGCCGATCACTTCCACTTTCATGCCTGAAAGGGTGAGGCTTCCCTCAATGGAGTCAACGCTCACTTGCACATCGACGGTTTGCTTTCCGACCACTGAAACGCCTGACGGCAAACTAAGCGGCAGGCTGACAGAAATATCTTCTTTGGCGCCGTTCAGGTTGAGCGCGGCTGTTTCAACATAGCCTGGCAGTTGATCGACCAGAATGGGTTCGCTGGAATAGACAGTCAGCGTGGGTGGGTAAACCGAGATGTTGGTCACACGATAACCGCTGGCAACCTGCCCGGTGGGTACCACTTTGACCACCACATTGCGATAACCGCCGCGCCGGCTGATGATCATATTCACTTCAACTTCGGCGGGTGTAACGGTGAGCGAATTCAACGGCAGGCCGTTTGCATCCAGCACAGTCAAAGGCAATGAACGGCTGATGTCTTTAGAAGCATTATTTAAATCCAGAACCGCCCGCACCATGCTGGCTTTATCTACGATTGATTTCGGGCCGCTAATGATCACGGAGTCCTGGTCGAGGGTGGGCGTTTCAGCCTGAAAACCGATGGATGGCTCGCCTTTTTGCTCAAGCGTAACGGCCATTTCACGGTTGGCGATATTGTCCAAAATAATGGCTAATTCCGAAGGCGAAGTGGATACAACACGCACCGGGTTGACGGAAATTTGTACCTGAATGGGCAATTCATGTCTACCGGCGTTTTTACCGGAAAGATCTACCACAGCGCGAATCAGGCTTCTGTCATTCAACAACAAATTCCAGATGGATTTTGGCGCGCTCAGGGTGAGGTTAACCTGGGTGGGCAGGTCATTGACCAGCACCACGCCGGGATCAAGTCCCACCGTCTCAATGGCAATGGGTGAGGGATACACCCGCTGTTCGGTTGGATCGGCCGCCGTAACGGCTGAAATCCAAACCGCAATGGCCAGAGCAAACGCCAGCAGAAAGGTGGAGAAGTCTTTGCCCAGTCTATTCAGCCGGTTGCTCATCAATCCTCCTGCCGTCCGCTGCCAGTACGCCGGCCTACCAGGCGATTTAAGAAATGTATCGGGCCGCTGGTGGTTTCTGACGGGCGGTAGAACGCGGTGAGAATATTCTCCAGGCGTTCGCTGTCGAGACGGCGGATCATGCGCCCGGCGTGTGCAATGGAAATGGAACCAGTTTGTTCGGAAACCACCACGGCAATGGCGTCGCTGGCTTCTGAAATGCCCAGCGCGGCGCGGTGGCGCAGCCCCATTTGCCTTTCAGGAGAGCGGTTGAGCACACCGCTGGCTGAAAGCGGCATAACACAGGCTGCCGCGGTAATACGTCCACCCTGGATGATTACGGCGCCGTCGTGCAGCGGAGTGTTCGGGTAAAAAATTTGCAGCAACATTTCAGGTGTGACTGCTGAATCGAGTCTCACGCCGGTTTCGATGTAATCATTCAGGCTGTCATTGCGGCGCAAGATGATCAATGCGCCGTGCTGGCGGGCTGAAAGGCGTGCTGCGGCGCTTACCACAGCTTTGATGACTGGTTCCATTTCTTCAATTGTCGAGATGGCGCGCATACCGAAAACCGTGCCGGTGCCGGCTCTGCCCAGGCGTTCGAGTGCGCGCCTGATTTCAGGCGCGAAAATGACGGGTATGGCGAATAACAGGGTGGGCAGTGTGTTTGCCAGCAAGAAGGAAAAAGCCGGCAGGTTCACCATGCTTGTCAGCAGCGACAGGGCAATGATGAGGAAGATGACCCCGCGTAATAATACCGTGGCCTGCGTGTCACGAACGATCAACAAAATTACAAAAATGATGACAGTGACCAATAGAATATCCAACGCGCTCAATAAATCGAGCCGTTGAAAGAGAAATAGTAGTTCGTTGAGGAAATTAGGCACTGTTATTCACTAAGACATTAAAAATAGCCAGACAGGTTATTCAATCATATCATATCGGGCGCAGCACCCGGTCCTGGCGCAATTGTTTGAACAGCACCACGTCTCCGGGGTTGGCTAACTCTTGCGCGGCTTCTTTCCAGGCATTAACGCTTAATGATTTTACGCCGCACTCCCGGTAGCCCAATTGCGTCCACATTTCCTGCAAACCTTCCAGGTTGGTGGGAATGCGGATGAGAGCTGCTTCACATTGCAGTTCTTTGGCTGCATTTTCCATCTCTTTAATTAAAGGAGGAAGGGCTTGCTCTGCGATCAGGCTGGCATCCAGGGCGATTTCACTCACCCGGGCGACCAGGTTTTCGACCTGCCAGCCTAAAACACCCTCCATGCGGGTGCCGGTTTTCAGCAGCAGGTATGAGTTTTCACTAAAGGATGTGATGATATCAGCGCGCGTGAGGGGCGGCGCTTTGCGCAGCGTGCGGTTAAGAAATGAGGCGATAAAAGAAGCATCTTTGGGCTTGGCGCGTGAAATGCCGGCCTGTGCCGCAGTTTGGGCGGTTGCAGCAGGTTGTTCGGGGAACACAGGCAATGCCAACCGCTGCCATTCATCGGTCACCTGTTTCCAGGTTTCTTCCACCGTCCCGTCGTTTTGAATGATGACATTTGCCATGGCAATTTTTTGCCCGGGCGGCGCTTGCGCGTCAATGCGGCGCCTGGCTTCATCCTCTGACATTCCACGGTTTTGCACCAGGCGGCTAATCTGATTTTCGGGGGTGGTTGTGACCACCCAGATGGAATCGCATAAGCTGTACAGATTGGATTCAAGCAGTTTAATGGCTTCAAGCACCACAACGGGTTGTTTCGCATGGCTTGCCAAATAATTAACTGCCTGCTCGACCAGGGGGTGCACAATTTTCTCCAGGCGCTGCAGGGCTTCAGGATCACTGAAAACCAGGCGCGCCAGGCGGGCGCGGTCAATTTCTTTTTGTGCGGTTAAAACCCACGATCCGAAGGTGTTAATGACGGGTTGATAACCCGGCGCGTCTCTGGCTATGACGCGGTGGCTCAATGCATCGGCATCAATTCCATAGGCGCCCAGGTGTTCCAACATGCGGCGCACACTGCTCTTGCCAGTGCCAATATTACCGGTTAAACCGATGACGAATTTTCCAACCCACTTACTCACCTATGACTCCTGTAATGATTCCTTAATGAAAAATACCACTACCTGTCATTTTAGCCCGGCGTCTGGATAATGTCAAACAAGCAGGCTTATTTATCACCTCTCCTAAAGCAATGCTCATAAAACTCTAAGTTTGTGTATGACCAATATGACCAATAACAGTTAAAATGAAGCCAGAGAGAACGGTTGACCTGCTATGACCAAGATTGACACATCCACCCCGCTGACGGATGCAAGTGCAATGCCTGTTGGCGCCCACATTGAAGAATTGCGTAAACGCATTCTAATTGCATTGCTGGCGCTGGTTGTGACCACTGTCGCCAGTTTCGCTTTTGCCGAGAAGGGGATTGAATACCTGGCAATTCCCGTGGGCGGTGTGGAGAACCTGATTTCTCTGGAAGTCACAGAAAACGTGGGCGTTTATATGCGCGTAGCATTGCTCAGCGGTTTCATCCTGGCGCTGCCTGTGATGCTTTATCAAATTCTGGCATTTGTGCTGCCGGGATTAAAGCCCGCTGAAAAAAGAAGTTTGCTATTGGCCATTCCGGCAGCCGTATTGTTATTTGCCAGCGGCGTGCTGTTTGCCTATTTTGTAATGCTGCCGGCTGCGCTGCCGTTTTTAATCAGTTTTATTACCGTCAAAACCACACTCAGGCTTTCCAGCTACTTTGAGTTTGTGACCAGTTTGTTATTTTGGATTGGCCTCAGTTTCGAAATGCCCCTGGCGGTCTATGTGCTGGCGCGCTTTGGCCTGGTTAAAGCTTCTCATTTGCTGCGCGGCTGGCGCTATGCCCTGGTGATTATCGCCATCCTGGCAGCGGTTATCACGCCCACACCTGACCCTGTGAATATGGGGTTGCTCATGGTGCCGTTATTCCTGTTATATTTATTGAGTATTTTATTCGCCCACCTGGCGCGCCCTTCCAAGAATTCATGAATAGGGCCCGAATGGAAGGTGCATCACATGGGCTATAATGAAAAGGATTGAATAGTAAGGAGTTTGTATGTTTCGACAAATTGGTCCGCTTGAAATACTGGTTGTTTTAATCATTGTTGTGCTGGTGTTCGGAGTGGGGCGCATTTCGAAAATTGCCGGTGAACTGGGCAGCAGCGTGCGCGCATTCCGCGAAGGCCTGGAAGGTAAAGACGAGAAAAAAACCGAAGAAGAAGAGAAAAAAGATTAGGGACACATCGCGGCCAGGCGGCGTTGGTTTTTTTCTTGACGCTTTGGATTATCTAAAATGGAGATCTTCAATATCGGTTTACCTGAAGCATTTTTAATCGTAGTGCTGATTTTTGTGCTTCTGGGTGCAGATGGAACAGTGGAAACAGCGCGAAAAATTGGGCGCTTCTTTCGCCGTGTCGCCAAATCTCCGCTGTGGGCAGATATCACGCACACCCGGCAGGAAGTGCAAGATTTGATGCGCCAGATTATGCGTGAAGCAGCCTTACAGGAAGATTTGCAAGAGTGGCAGGAATTGAACCAGCGCGTGCGGCAGGAATTTGGCCGGATGAATCAGCATGCCCCGCTGCTTGCTGACGAGAAGGTTGACATGCCTTCTGCACCTGAAGATGCCAACTCTCAAGAAGAACCTTTCACCGAATCTTAGCATTTGCTTGACATTCGCCCAACAAACGGTTAAAATCTTGGGCGCGGTATGAAAACCGTTCGCCGAGATAGCTCAGTTGGTAGAGCACGCGACTGAAAATTGCGGTGTCCACAGTTCGATCCTGTGTCTCGGCATATTCCATGCAAAAAACACCCGTTTACGGGTGTTTTTCATTTTCTCGCCTTCTCAAATGAAAAGCAAATCACTGGTAGAATTCGCAATATATGAATAAAAAAATGGGAATCCTGGCGGCTGTTTGCCTGACGGGAATGGGCATTGGCCTGCTGCTGCTTTCAGCCCAGGGCAAAATGACCGTGATTGTGGACGGCCAACCGCAGGTGGTTGAAGCCAACGGTTGGACGGTGGGCCAGGTGTTGCGCGATGCCGGGATTGAATTTAACAACCAGGATCGTGTGCTTCCGGCGCCGGGAAGAATTCTGTTGAACGTGGGGTTGATCCGGGTGGATCATGCCAGGCTGGTGCAAGTGCGCAGCAGCCGTCAGGTGGGAGATATTTCCTTCACCAGTTCATCGCGCATTGCCGGCAATTTGCTGGCGCGCGCCGGGATTCGTTTCTTCCCGGGTGACCGCCTGTATTGGAATGGGCGGCAAATTTCCAGCAGTGATATACTGCCCCCCGCCATAACTTATGACCTGGAATTCAAGCCGGGAACAGCCATCATTTTGGATGTGGATGGCAACCGCAGGGTTATTTTTTCGGCGGCGGCAACGCTGGGAGAAGCTTTGTGGGAAAACGGGGTGACCCTGGAAGCCGCCGACCGGTTGACGCCGGGTATGGACAGCCCTTTGGAACCAGACATGACGGCAGTAGTGCAGCGAGCCCGTCCTTTGACCATCCAGGTGGGCGAGCAGCAAGTGAACGCCCGCACCGCGGCAGCCACGGTGGGCGAAGCCCTGGCGCAGGTGGGGGTGGCGCTGCAGGGATCGGATTACAGCCGACCGGCTGCCGGCGAGCCTCTGCCGGATGAGGGCAGAATTGAAGTGGTGCGTGTGCGTGAAGATGTGATTATTTCACAGACCAGCGTCGCTTTTGAAAATGAATATGTGGAAGACCCGGAAACCGAATTGGATCAGCGCAGCGTGATTGAACCCGGCCAGTACGGCATTCAGGCCAAACGGCAGCGCGTGGTATATGAAAACGGGAAAGAGGTATCGCGCACAACCGAAGCGGAATGGACCGCCAGCCAACCAAAAACCCAGAAAGTGGGATACGGTACCAAAGTGGTCATACGTACCCTGGATACACCCGGCGGGACAATTGAATACTGGCGGGCAGTGGATGTGTATGCCACCAGCTATTCTCCCTGCCGCTCTGCGGCTGACCGCTGTTATCCAAGCACGTCGCTGGGGCTGCCGGTCAAACGCGGGGTGATCGGTGTTTCAAAACAATGGTATAACCTGTTAGCCGGGCAGCCGGTGTATGTGCCCGGATACGGGCAGGCGGTCATTGCCGATGTGGGCGGCGGTCTCTCAGGGAAAAAATGGATAGACCTGGGTTTCACCGATGATGAATTTGAAGCCTGGCATCAAAATGTGACCCTGTATTTCCTAACTCCAGTACCAGCGAATGTGCCATGGATCCTTCCTTAGAATTGCCACCTCTTTCAATCCCCGCTTTACTGCGGGCGCACCAACTCAGCCCCAAAAAAAGCCTGGGACAGAATTACCTTTCCGATCCGCAGGTGCTGCAGCGCATTGTGACCGCCGCCCGGGTGACCAGCAGCGATGATGTGCTGGAAATTGGCCCCGGCCTGGGCAGCCTGACGCGCTATCTGGCGCAGGCGGCGCGGCATGTGACCGCCGTTGAACTGGATGATATGCTGATCCCGGTACTGCGTGAGGTATTGTCACCCTGGCAAAATGTGGGTATTGTGCATGCTGACATCTTGAAGATCTCGCCCGAAGAATTGATGAATCAGCCTGGTTACCTGGTTGTAGCCAACATTCCCTATTACATCACTTCGGCCGTATTCCGGCATTTGCTCACCAGCAACTGCAAGCCAAAACGTATGGTGCTCACTGTGCAACAAGAGGTGGCGCAGCGCATTTGCGCCGGACCAGGCGATATGAGCCTGCTGGCGCTCAGTGTGCAGGTGTTTGGAAAGGCAAGCCTAGAACAAAAGATCCCGGCGGGCGCGTTTTACCCGCCGCCCAAGGTTGATTCGATGGTGGTGAAAGTGGAATTGTATGACGAACCGGCCATCCCAAACGATCGCCTGGACACCTTCTTTCAGTTAATTAAAGCCGGTTTTTCGCAAAAGCGAAAAAAATTACGCAATTCGCTGGCTGCCGGGCTGCGAATTGCACCCATTGCTGCTGATGAACTGCTGCAAAACGCGGGCATTGACCCGCAGCGCAGGGCGGAAACCCTTTGCCTGGATGAGTGGCGCAGCCTGACCGAGCGAATGGAGTAATCATAATCTTTTGCTTTACGAGGGGCTCAAAAATTTGAGTTTTATATTAAGACTTCACAGGTTTGCGAAAAACCTGTGAGGTCTTAAAAATGAAGAGGGCTGCCCATGTTTATGGACAACCCTTTTTTGTTATCGATTTTCTGTATTCTATCAAGGTAAAACCTCAGGCGCGAGGCAGGGGTTTCAAATCACGGTACATGCCTGGCAATTGCCACACGCGCAGGGCTGCTTCAATTTGAATGCGGAAAGACATTTTGGATTGACCCCAGCGGCGGTCGGCAAAGTAGATGGGAATTTCGCGCGAGGTGAAACCCAGTTTGTGTGCCACATAGGCCATTTCTACCTGGAAGATATAGCCATTCGAGCGAATGCGATCCAATGGCATGCTTTGCAACGTCGAACGCCGCCACAGGCGAAAACCGCCGGTTACATCACGGTGCGGCAGGCCGAGGATGGTGCGGGCGTAAAAATTGCCAAAACCGGATAGCGCTTTGCGCCAGAAAGGCCAATTTTCATCCAGCTTGCCGCCGGGCACATAACGTGAACCGATGGCCAGGTCGCAGTGTTCGAGCGTGGATACCAACTCGAGGACTTTCTCCGGCGGGTGCGAGAAGTCGGCGTCCATCTGGCAAACAGCTTCAGCACCATGTTCCATGGCCAATTGAAAACCCTGAATGTAGGCGGTGCCAAGCCCCAGTTTGCCGGCGCGGTGCAGCACATCAACACGCCCCTGATAGGTTTTTCCCAGGTCTTCGGCAATTTGGCCGGTGCCGTCGGGGCTGTTGTCGTCAACAACCAGGATGGTCAGGTCGGGCAGGGGGAGGGCAAAAATGGCTTCAACAATTTTGGGCAGGTTTTCTGCTTCTTTGTAAGTGGGAATAACGATTGTGGTTTTCAAAGAAAAGTCCTGTAAAAAGTGGATTAAGATTAGCTGATGGGTTCTTTTTTGACGATGAAATCACATTTTTCATCACCGGCTGCATGGCAAGTGACCTGTGTGACATCAAATTCGTTGCCGCCCGAAACCCATTTCAGGCTGGCCTGAATAAGCCCGGTGGCAATGAAACAGGCAGGTTTATCAACCTTGCGTCCCCAGCAAACCGGGCACTTGTGAATGGTGTAAACAAAGTGATCATCTTCCTCCTGGACGGTGGAAAGCTGGTCACTGGTGGTGGAGAAAATCTTCGCCATGGCAGGCAAGCCAATGCGCAGTTTGGCAATTTGGGGCAGAACCTTAAATGCCAGGTCACCGGCGCCGGCCAGGGCGCCAAAATTGCGCAGCCCTTCAGTGAAAGTGGCGCGACCGGCGCGCAGCGCCAGGGCGCGTCCACCGCGCGGGCCATACATCTCTTCTAACGCGCCGTTGATGGCGGAAAAATCGGCAAAGTCAAACTCACGTCCCAGGTTATCAGGCGGGTATTGGTCTATTAAGTGATGCAAATTGGCCATATTTAAGATGGCATTGATGCCGTTTTTCCCCATCACTTCTTCCAGGGCAAGAATGGCGATACGTGCAATTTTATTCGGATAGTACAATCCACTTTTTGGAATTGGTTCCATACCTGGCGCCTGTTTAGATTAACTTGGATAAATCCTGGGCTGCACGCCGCATATCCAGAAAGATAAGTCCTAATTTTGCCTGTTCACGCGCCAGTGCCGTTAGCACTGCATCCTCGCCAACTGACATGAGAACCACATACCCCGACAGGCCTTTGATGTAAACCTGTTCCAACATGCCGCGCCCCAATTCATCGGATATTCGTTCACCAAGAGAAAGCATGGCGGCTGACATGGCTGAAACACGTTCTTCTTCGACCCCTTGCGGCAGGGCAGAGGCTATGGTTAACCCGTCAACACTCACCACAGCCGATGCTTCAATATCTGGCGAGGTGGCCTGCAATTCACGCAGGCGCTCCACAATTAGTTGATTACGATTCTGTGCCACGGCAGTCATTCCTTCCGCGTTATTAGAACATTTTTATTGATTTACAAATAAACTTTAACACAGTGAAGATTTTGTGTCAAGCAAGGCTGATTTTATTAAAGTGGTATAGCTAATTACTTAAAAAGCAACTGCCAATACCATTTCATTCCTTTTTTCCATTCGATCAACCTGCTTGTTTACAAGTTGGATGCATCATCTCCCAGGAAATCCTCAATGTATATCATGCGAATAACAACCAGAACAATCGCGAGCAATGGCGATGCAATCACCAATCCAATGGCGCCCAAAACGAAGGTTAAAAGCAATTGCGTAACAATGGAAAGCGCTGGCGGCAATTTGACTGTTTTTTGTTGAATAATGGGTGTGATTAGAAAGCTTTCCACTTGTTGAATGATGAAGTAAAGGATCAAAACATAAAGACCTTTTAGGGGGCTTTGCATAAAGGCGATCAAAACGGCTGGCGCGGTTGCCAGCACAGGCCCTATGTTTGGTATGAAGTCAAACAACGCTGCCAGAATGCCCAAAGCAAGCGCCAGGCGGATTCCCATCAGCCATAATGGACACCATCACGCCAACAGCGAGCATGGAAAGAGCACGACCGAACAACCACCATTGCAGGGTTGTTTTGCATGCATTTAACACTTGCTGATATCTTGCCCGGCGATTGAGAGGTATCAGGCTGAGAACGCCCTTCATATAGGTTTGCGGATCAATTGCCAGATAAATGGCGACAATGATGACAAAAATAAAACTGCCAATGCCGCCCAGCGTAGTGGAAAAAATTCCGGCAAGTTGATCCAGAACCACTTTGTCGGTTAACAATCCTTCAATGGAGGTTAATTGTAAATAAATCTGTTCGCCCCATTCATACTTTGCCACCTCTCTTTCCAGCATGTGGAGAGATTTTGGAATGACGGCTTCCAGTTGATTGAATTGTTCCATCAATAATGGCGACAGCCAAACCACGAACAAGACGGCAATGGCAATTAACAGCAGGAAAATTATGCTCAACGCCCATCCATCAACAATTTTCAGCCGATCTCGCACGACATTACTCATGCTGCGCAACAAAATTGCCAGAAGAATACTGGTAAACAGTAAACTGAGGATTCCTAACGAGCGCCACAGAAAAACCAGAAGTATGATCACTCCTGCGCCAATACCTAACACAATCATGGTACGGCGGGATAACAAATCAGTTTCTGAGGCAGCCGGAGCAAACTGCTCCGGCTGGTTTTTAGTTTTTGAATGAATTGGATTGTCCCCGTTCATTCTTTATTTCTGTCCTTGATAAAATGCGTTGTCCTCTCGGCTCTGAATCTTTTTGTAAATTTCCATAACGATCAACACCACAGAGGCAATGCTGCCCATTAGTAACCAGGTTTGCACCGGAATGGGTGAAGTTCTAAGAATGGACTGTAAAAAGGGCAGTTCGGTTGCCAAAATTTGAATAACAAGGGCCGTTAACATTCCCATCACCAGCACACGGTTATTATTAAGTGGAACCCGGAAAACTGACAGGTATTCAGAACGGCAATTGAACACATGGAAGAACTGCATTAAAACGATCAGGAGCAAGAGAATATTCCGCGCTGATGTTTCTTCCCATCCGTTTGCTATCAACCAAAACCAGACACCAAAACATACCAGCCCCATGGTAAAACCAGATATCAAGGTTTGCTGTATCATGCGCTTGTCTATGATTCCCTCCGTGGTTTTTCGTGGAGGACGCGACATGACACCTGGTTCACCAGCTTCGAAGGCAAGCGCAACATCTTGAATGCCGTTGGTTACCAGATTCAACCATAGAATTTGCACCGCCAGCAATGGAATTGGCAACCGGAAAATAATCGCCAGAGTGATTAATAATAATTCGGCAACGCCGGTTGAGATTAACAGCAGGGTTACCTTGCGGGTGTTGGCATAGGCGAAGCGCCCTTCTTCAATGCCGGCAACAATCGACGAGAAATTATCGTCGGTCACAATCATCGAGGCTGTGTCTTTTGCCACATCGGTGCCGCTTCCCATGGCAACGCCAATATTGGCTTTGCGGAGGGCTGGCGCGTCGTTCACACCATCACCGGTGACTGCCACAAAGTGCCCCAATTTTATTAACGCTTCAACGATGTGTAATTTTTGATGCGGTGACACACGGGCAAAAACCCTTCCTTTTTTCACAGTTTCATAAAATTCAGGGGTGTCGTGTGAGCCGATTTCTGCCAGTTGCTGCCCTGTAACCACATCTTGTTTAAATTCACTAATTCCCAATTCACTGGCGATTGCAAAGGCAGTGGCGGGATGGTCGCCGGTGATCATGACCACCCGCACCCCGGCTTGCCGTGCTTTCGCAACGGCATCTTTGGTTTCGGGGCGCAGCGGATCGATAAATCCGACCAAACCCAACAAGGTCAATTCCGGGTAATCATTTTCTTCAATTTTTTCAAAGTCTTTTTGTTTCTTAAATGCGCCCTGCGCAACTGCAATCACACGGTAACCCTCATCAGCCAGGGCATTGGCTTTTTTCTCAATATACTTTTTATCAATTGGACGGTTATGACCGTCAACCCGCATGGATTTGCAAAATGGCAGCAGGGCTTCAACTGCACCTTTCATGGCAATTTTTATGGCATCATGGTCTTGATAGATTTTGGCGGCATATCGCTTTTCAGATTCAAAAGGAATTTCTGCCACAGTTGGATATTCTTCAGCAAGTTTTTCGGGATCGAGCCCAAGTTTGTAGCCCATTGCCAGAAATGCCACATCAATGGCGTCACCGTGGAACACCCATTCGCTGTTGCTCTGGTGTAAAACTCCTTCGTTGCACAATATTCCAGCCCGTCCAAGTCGATTAAGATGATTGTGGGTCTGATCATCAATGACCAAATGTTCATCATCGGCTTGAATGTCTCCACTGGCATTGTAACCTTCTCCAGTAATGTGAAACCGTTTGCCATTGGGTAAGAAGATCAATTTTGCAGTTTGTTGATTTACAGTCAGTGTGCCGGTTTTGTCGGTGGCAATACAGGTGCAGCTTCCCAGGCTTTCAACAGCAGGTAACTTGCGCACAATGACGTTTCGTTTTGCCATGCGCGATGTCGCCAGGGAAAGGGCTACGGTTAATGCGACAGGTAGTCCTTCGGGGATGGCGGACACTGCCATGGCAATCACCAGGAAGAATACTTCATTTAGTGCCATGCCCTGTGTATAGGCCAACACCCCTAAAAATGCTGCAAAAATTAATACGATCACACTGATCTGATGCGCAAACTGTTCCATGCGAATGACCAGGGGTGGTTTTGCGCCGCCGGTTTCTGTGATGGTCTGGGCAATTTTTCCCACCTCGGTAAATAGCCCGGTGCCAATTACCAGTCCAGTCCCCCGCCCTGTAGTCACAGTGGAACCGGCAAAAGCAATATTGGTGCGATCACCAATACTGGTGTCTTCGGACAGGACTTTCACCTTTTTTACAGCAGCAATCGATTCGCCGGTCAGAAATGATTCATCAATTCCCAGGTTGTTTGTTTGAACCAATCGAATGTCTGCCGGAACTTTATCTCCCGATTCCAGGAAAACCAGGTCGCCTGGAACCAGGTCTTCAGCCAGGATTTGCTGTTGAACCCCATTCCGCCGAACCCTCGCCTGAATTTTCAATAAACTTTGCAATGCATGCGCACTTTGTTCAGCGCGAAACTCTTGAACTGTGCCAATGGAAGCGTTTAAAAGAATCACTGCAAAGATAAAAATAGCATCTTTTAAATCATCCATGATGATGGCAATGACGCCGGCAACCAGTAAAATGTAAATCAGTGGGCTGGCGAATTGGTGCAAAATTACTTGAAACAGGGTGGGTGGTTTGCCTGTGGGAAGGGTGTTCTTGCCAAACTCTTGTTGGCGCTCGATAACTTGTTCAGACTCTAAACCTTTTAAACTGGTTTGCAGGCGTTTAAAAATAGTTTCTTCTGAAAGAGAATGCCACAACACCGGGACTTCGTTTGCTTCGCGATCAACCCGATCAGCATAAATGGTTGTCCTCTTCATTTTTTAACTCCTTTTATATAATCACCTCTGGATAATAAAATTTACCCAATTATAGCAAAAGAAAAATGGTCAATATTCGAATAATTTGACAAAATGAGGGGTATGCTATAATCAACCCCCAGGCGAATTACTGATACAGGAATATCGATGAAACGAAAAATCTTTTTCATTTTCTTGCTGGGCATGATGTTGTTATCAATGCCCGTGAGTGCGGCAGGTCAGTCTGACCCGCCTGCCGCACCTGAACCCTATGCCGGCCAACTGTTGTGCGCCCCCGATGCCTACCCTCAACAAGCGTTGGACTGCCTGCCCCTGGGGCCTTCTGAATTTTTAACTGATCTTGCCAGGCAGGGTATTGCCTACCCGTTTAAACCACTATCTCTGATCAGGATCGATGATAAGTACAACGAATTAAATGTTAACTATGCCAAGATCAACGTGCCGGCTGAAGAAAATCCGCCCATTTACGCTTCAGTGGACGAGGCCATGAATGGCGGTTCTCCGATTGCCACCATGAAAGCCGGCGCGCTGCGTTATGTGGCATACAATCAGCGGGTAAACCTGGGAAGCGGGAATTATGTCTTGCGTAATTCGGGTGGCTGGATGCGCGGTTCGCCGTTGAATATTCCCAAGTTCCAGGGGTTTGTTTTTAACGAAACACCTAAAGAATCATTCGGCTGGATTGTGGAGGAAGCCCGCCCGCGGGTAAGCGCCAACGTGATGGCTGCTGAAACAGGTGAAGTGCTGCCGCGTGAAACTGTGGTGCCCATTTACGACGTGGTGGAAGCGCAAGAAACCAGTTGGTATATGATTGGCATGGGGCAGTGGCTTGAGCGGCGCTACATCCGCCAGTTCAAAGCCAATCCCACTCCCCCCGAAGGGGTGGATAACGGCCGCTGGATTGAAGTAAACCTTTATGAACAAACCCTGGCCGTGTATGATAATGCCAGCCTGGTGTTTGCCACGTTGATCGCCACCGGCATGGAACCATTTTACACCCGCCCCGGACTGTTTAAAATTGAGCGCAAACTGGAATTGGAAACCATGTCTGGCGCTTTCGAGGCTGACGGTTCCGATTACTACTACCTGGAAGATGTGCCCTGGACCATGTATTTTGATGAAGCGCGTGCGCTGCACGGCGCCTACTGGCGCACCTGGTTTGGCTTTGAACAGTCGCACGGCTGCGTTAACCTTTCGGTGGCTGATGCGCGCTGGATTTACGAGTGGGCGCATGAGGGCGATTATGTTTACGTGTGGGATCCTTCGGGCAAAACACCCACTGACCCCGCCCTGTATACCGAGGGCGGCGCGTAGCAAGATACTAAGATACTATAAAGTAAAGAATCACAATAACGATTCAGGCGGACTTGTTTGGTCCGCCTGAATCGTTATGCTTTAATAAGCGGGAGGTTTTTCGAAAACTGGTGGATATCCGCTGGCATTACGCGCCGAGTGGGTGAGCAGGCGAAACTCGATGGGGGTGAGGTTGATGGGCTTGCCGTCGCGCAGCGCCTGCCCGCTGTTTTGATCATGCACCAGGTCGGCCACCAGCAGAGAGGAATTTTCAACCGCGGCATAGTCGCCGTAGGCGCGGCGCAGTTGAGCGCCGATGCGCGAGATCAGTTCGCGCAGGCTGAACGGCTTGGTCATGTAGTCGTCTGCTCCGATTTCCAATCCCAGCACTTTATCCATTTCGTCCAGTTGGGCGGTGAGCATGATGATGGGCTGATGGATGCCGCTCTGGCGCATCTGGCGGCAAAAATCGAACCCAGAACCGTCCGGCAGGCGGATGTCGAGGATGATGAGCAGGGGGGCATGCCGGCGGGCATAGTCAGCGCCACTGGCGCCGGTGACGCACAGGTGCGCCTCAAAGCCGTGCTGCTCCAGCCCGGCCAGCAAGCTTTTGCCAATGGCGGGATCGTCTTCGAAGATGAGGATGGGGGAACGACTCATATCAAGGTTCCAGCGACAGTGTCATGCTCGTAAGCGCCACTGTGCCGGGGATGCGCCCGGTGCTTTCCTGGCGGATGACCAACCGCACCGGTGTGGCTGCTTTGACTTCATAGGGGATAAAGACTTCAAAGGGCGTGTGGCTCAAATCGCCGGTTGGAGCTGGAACACTGATGGCGCTGATGGCAATGGATTTGTTCTGCTCGTCAAAAACCTCCAAAATGACAGGCGAATCATTGACCGGGCGCGCCAGGCCGCTGACCCACAGCGTGCCGCCCTGGATGGTCTGGTCAGGGTAGGGATAGCGGATCAAGTAAGGTTCCTGGACAATGACGGCGGGTGTGATCACATTTCTACCCACTGAAAGCAAAATCAAATCGACCGATGTGAGATACATGGGACGGTTAAATTTGTCAAAAACGCTCACTTCCAGCCTGGCTGTTTCAGCGGCGGCGGCGATGTTGAATTCGAGCCAGGGGGCGATCCAGATTTTGCGGTTGATGTAATTTTTATAATCCAGCAGTTGGCTGGTGATGATGCGCGCATCTTCACCAATCAGGTTAATGTGCACCAGGCCGTCTTCGCCAACCGCCACGTTGGCTTCCATGCGGTAGGGCGAGATGATCTTGGAGAACAAACCGGGGCGGGTAATGCGCACATCAGCCAACGGCGGGGTGGGTGTGGGGGTGACGGTGGGGGTGGTGGTGGGGGTGTTGGTTTTGGTGGCTGTGGGGATTACCGGTGTTTTTGTCGGGCGGTCGCTCAATGCCATGGCAGTCAGGGTGGCCAGCGGGTCGATGGGCGCTTCAAGGGTGGGTTCAAGCGGGGTTTCGAGTGCGGTTTCGGCGGTGGTGGTTTCTGTTGCGCCGGCAACTTCGGGCGATCCAGTAGAAGTTTCAGCGAACGACGGGGTTTCGGTGATGAGCGGCACAGCCGTGGGTGTGGCCGTGATGGTGGGCGGCGTGGTGGGCGTTTGGGATGCGGTGGAAGTGGGGCTGGGCAGGCTGGTGGCCGTGTGGGTGGCGGGCGCGGCAGTGGGCGGCGTGGTGGGCGCTGCCGGTTGAGGCTGGCAGGCTGCCAGGGCGGCAGCCGTCAAACCACAGAGTATGATCCAGGCGGCGTGTTGATGGATTAGCCGAAAATTGTATTTTTTTTGCAATTCTTTCCTCATTCCAATTCCGGGGCAATTTGCGTGATGAACAGGTGCATGTCGTCAATGCGCCCGGCTAAACTCTCATTTGTAAAATATAAAATGCAATCATCCATGCCAGCGCCCTGGAAAGCTCTCAAGCGCCGGATGATCTGTTCCGGTGATCCCTGTAACGGCACCTTTTCCGGGTCTGCCGGCCCAAAAGCAAGACTCAAGCGCTGGCACACGGTGAAGTCGCGGTCTTCCAGGAAGTGACAAATTTTTGCCAGCAACTTGATCATTTCCTGCGGGTTCGACAGGGTGGGGTGCCAGCCGTCACCCAGGCGGGCTGCGCGCTGCACGGCTGCCTCTGAGTTGCCGCCAATCCACAATTTTGGCCCGCCAAATTGCAGCGGCAGCGGGGCAAAAACCAGTTCATCGAAATGGTAGTACTTGCCGTGGAACGTGGCCGGGGTTCGGCTGCTCCACAACAATTTCAACACCCTTACAGCTTCCTCCATGCGTTCGGCGCGGTTGCCATAATCATAACCCAGGTTGGTGTATTCTCCTCGTGACCAACCGATGCCTGCCGCCAGGATGGTGCGTCCTTCGCTCAACAAGTCAATGGCGGCTAATTGCCTGGCAACTTCAACGGGGTTGCGCTGCGGCAGCACCAGCGAGGAAATTCCCAGTTTAATGCCGCGTGTGATGCCTGCCAGGTAGGCCAGCGTGGAAAGCGGTTCGAATATGCTTCCGAAGGGTTCGGCATCGGCGAGGGGCAAAGCCAGATGATCGGAGCACCAGATGGAATCGTAGCCCAGCTCCATGGCCGCCAGCGCGGTTTCCAGAACCGTTTCACGGTCTGTACTCATTCCAAAAGTGGGAAGCACCACTCCAAATTTCACCGCAATCTCCCGGCTGACACTCGCCAGCAAAATGAATCTGCAAAATACTTGTATGAAATGATTGTACAGCGCGATATTTTAATTGACCAGATAAAATCCATAAATTTATTTGATTACCGGACAAAATTTTTCTCCAAAAGGTTAAAGGAGACGGGGATGGGCAAAACTTCATTCAACAAATGATCAAGGAGCGCCAAACCGAGCCGAAACAAGCTCCAATCACACCGG
>Ga0228536_1000713_pt1 | contig 51316 bp, 43 predicted proteins | sample SJ1Smetagenome_FD_168611 | JGI IMG/M metagenome (GOLD analysis project Ga0228536, IMG submission 168611) | Enriched culture of PCE-dechlorinating microbial communities from Ithaca, New York, USA - SJ1.S | ecosystem: Engineered > Modeled > Simulated communities (microbial... > Unclassified...
CTCCTTACGAGATTTGTACGGCTCCTTTCCCTCTCTGCCTGGAGCTTTGCGAGGGATTCCCGTACTGCTGTTATTTCCTTCCCGATGCTGTCGACTCTCTGATTGAGGTCTTCCTCGTCGTATTTCAGGTTTTCCCCGACCAGCTTGACGTCCTTTGTGAGTGTCTCCTTCTGGGCCTCAAGGTATTTCCGGCGCAGTGCATGGGCGTCCATGTTCATTCTGTTGGCTGCCAGGGAAAGACGGAAAGCTTCCAGCTCCGCCTCCGCCTCCTTGAGTTCCATTTCCTTTTCCCTGTTCCCTACCCATTCCGGCGATTCAAGCTCAGACTTTATAGTCTGGACTTTTTTCTCCGCGTTCTCAATTTGTTCCGGAATAGCCTTCAGGGCGCCTTCCGCGAGGTTAATTGAGGAAAGAGCCGATTTCAGGCGCTGGTCAACGCCCTCGAGCTGGTTGCGGATCCCGTCGTAGAACGAGAGGTTATAAGGAGGGAGATCCTTGATCACGGAAGCGCCTTCTGTCTTTGCCGCATCCACAGCCTCGTTTTTCGCCCTTGAAAAATTGTCCATGGCTGTGGCATACCGGGCATATGCATTCTGAACTCCGCCCATGGCTACTTCCAGTTTCCGGTGCGTCTCCGACTCAATGCCTTCCTCCTTCTGGAGGTCTTCCCGCTGCTTCTGGAGAAGGTCCATTTCCTTCTGCAGTTCATCGATACGCTCCTGGACCTTTTCAGCAGTTGCAGGCGGCTGCCATTCCTTCGGAGCCCCGGGTGCAACATCAGTGGGTGCAGGTGTCGTCCCCTGGCCGGCTGTTTCCTGTGCGGCAGGCTGCGTCGCATGGGTAGGATCTTCAGCGAAGCCCATAAAAGGATTCGATGACGGTATTAACAGCAGGACCGTTGCTATCAGTACAGCCTTGTAAAAAAATGATCTCATTGCGTTTTTTTTCATATATGTACCTCCTCGAAAGTAACGAAGAAGGCGGGAGGAATCCTCCCGCCTATAAATTGCACTTCATTTCATGTGCACATGTGTCAGCGCGGGAAAAGCTCCTTGATGATGTCATCGACATGTTCAAGGCCTTTTACCCGTGTGACGTTCGAGCCGCAGAAGAAAAGACCTTCCTCCCAGTTTCCCCTGTACGCATCGATGAGCGCCTGGGCGATGCAGAAGGTCTCCCGATCAGTCTTGTACCTGCAGTGAGTCAGGCAGTTGGCGATGCAGGGCTTGCTTTCCACACGGCCCTTGAGGTACTGATCGATGAAGGGAGACCGAAGGGCCCTTCCGGGAAGTCCTGCAGGACTCTGGATGATCACCACGTCCTCTTCCTTTGCGTCGATAAAGGCCTGCTTGAACCTGTCGGAGGCGTCCCCTTCATAGGTGGCGGCAAAACGGGTCCCCATCTGGACACCCTTCGCACCCAGGCTGAAAGCCCAGTCGATATCCTTTCTGTCCCAAATGCCTCCCGCGGCAATGACAGGGATGTCGCTTCCCATCTCCTTGGATACAAATTCAACGAGAGGGGGAATGACGTTCTCAAGAGAGAACTCGTCATCGTCCACCTGCTCCATCTTCGTCACCCCGAGATGTCCGCCCGCGTACTTCGGTGTTTCGACGACAAATCCATCAGGTACTCGACCGTAGGTCTTCTCCCATCTGCGGGTGATGAGGCTTGCGGCTTTTACCGAACTGACTATGGGGACAAGGGCCACATCGGAAAAGTCCGTCGCGTACTCGGGAAGCCGGAGCGGCAGCCCTGCCCCCGAGATTATGACATCCACCCCGCCTTCGCAGGCGGATTTCACGTGGCGGTCATAATCGGTGAGGGCTACCATGCAGTTTACCGCTATGACCCCTTCCGGCCCTGCAATTTTCCTTGCTTCCTCTATCCCTTCTTTTACGGCCAGCTGATTGGCCTCAAAGTAGTTTCGGCCGTTGTAATGGGGTGAATTGCACGCAAGGCCGACGCTGGCGATCGTTCCCACGCCGCCGCTCCGGGCGACATGCCCTGCAAGGTTCGGCCCCGAAATGGCGACCCCCATCCCGCCCTGTATCAAGGGATACAGAGGCTGGTGTTTTCCTAGCTTCAAAACGGGCAATTGGCTCAAAAGGCTCTCTCCTCTTCAAATGTTCTGTCAGCATAAGCGTTTTTTAAAAATGGTCTTTTCGCTGAACCGTCATATTTTATCCTATAGTGAAGCAATCAATCAAGGAAGAATTGCCGGTATCCTCATATTATCCTTTTCCGTGCATTAAAAAATTAGTTTTTTCAATTGACCGGATGAACCCGGGAAGTTACCATAAAAAAGATTTCAACACATCCACTCACAGGAGGGAAGAGCGTGTTCACAATCAAGGAGTTTTTGCGTGCAGAAGTCAAACCGGCGCTCGGATGTACCGAGCCCGGAGCGGTGGCGCTGGCCGTCGCCCGGGCGCGGGAAGAGCTGAAAGGGAAAGTCGATGCCGTTTCTGCGGTCGTGAGCGACAGCATATACAAAAACGGCGTGGATGTAGGCATTCCGGGTACGGACGGCCTTCGGGGAAATAACGTGGCTGCTGCCCTTTCCGCTTTCTGCGGAAAATCCGAATACGGACTGGAGGTCCTGAAGGACTGCAGCAGGGAAGATATTTCCGCAGCCATGGATCTGCTTAAGAAAAACGCAGTACATGTTATTCCCGATCTTGAGAAACACGGCGTGTATGTAAAGGCTTCCGTCAGGTCGGGGAATGATGAAACCGTCTGCATAATTGAGAAATCTCATACGGGGATCACGGAGGTCACTCTCAACGGAAAGACCGTTTTTTCTGCTGACACTCCTTCCGCCGGATCTCCAGGTGCAGGGGTAAACATTACCGATATAGTTGCCGGCATGAAATTCAGTGACCTGGTATCCCTTGTGGACACCATGGATGAAGAGGATGTTGAATACGTTATGGCCGGTGTGGATATGAACATGGCCATAGCGGAATACGGACTCGACCCCGCACACAGCACTGGTCTTGATGTGGGAAAAACCATCAGGGACCACAGTGGGCCCTGTTTTGATTCGGAAGATCTCAGCATGAAGATCAAGGCGTATGCCGCTTCCGCCGCGGACGCACGGATGGCCGGAACCCCCATGCCGGTCATGAGCAGCGCCGGGAGCGGAAACCACGGGGTCACTGCTATTCTCCCCGTTGCCGTCTGCGCAGCCCATTACAAAAAAGAACAGGAAGAAACAGCGAAAGCCATTGCCTTCAGCCACCTTGCAACAAGCTACGTAAAAAGCCGTACGGGCAGGCTCTCACCCACATGCGGATGCACTGTCGCCGCCGGGGCCGGAGCCGCTGCAGGGATAACCTATCTCATGACCAACGACCCGAAAAAAGCTGCGGAAGCAATGCTGTTGATCCTCGGGAACCTCGCCGGGATGATGTGCGACGGTGCAAAGTACACCTGCGCACTCAAGGTTGGCACAGGTGCTATCGAAGCCTACCATGCGGCTCTTGTCGTCATGGCGGGGCATCACCCTGAAGCCCAGGGCCTCGTGGGACATACCCTGGAAAACACGGTGAATAACATGGTTCATGTTTCAAAAAACGGCATGGAGAACCTCGACAGGGCTATTATCGAAGTCATAAACCAGAGATTCGCCTGAACACAGAATAAAAGAGGGGCGTTTTCGGACGCCCCTCGTCTTTGTTCATGTTCTTCCGCGTCCGGAAGAGCATCAGTAAGTTTTTCCTTTCACGACCGGCCTTGCAAAACGTCAGAGTGAGTATTCAAGAGCGGCGGAAACGAAGGAGTCCGCCTCCGGGTGAGATGGAAGATGTCCTGCTATCCAGGAAAACACCCCATCCTCCTCAAGGATGCGGAACGAAGGGCTATAGTTCAGATCGAACGCCCATGAAAGCTGAACAAGCAGGAAATCGGCAAGCGTCCTGACATTTCGGTAAGAACCGCTTCCCTCCTCAGCCAGTTCTTTCAGCAGACCGCACGAATACTCATTTGTGATCTCAATGCGCGGCAGAAGATCATGTATCCTGCCCTCCTCCACGTGACGCCTGACGAGCCTGAATACATCGATCTTGTCGCTGTCCCTTACTATCCTGGCCACAGGGAGCACATTTTCAGGAAGGGTATCCGGAAGGATCTTTTTGTTGTGCAGCCTCACCGCCTCAAGTATTATCTCTTTTACGCCGATGCCCTCCAGAACCTCCCAGGGGAATTTCTCCCTGAGCACCTTCTCGCCCAGGTTTCCATGATCCACTGAAGCACCGTCGTAATATGTGCCATATTCCCTGAACTGCGGGAACCGACCTGTATCGTGCAAAAGACACGCGGCGACTGCGGTGTCCCTGAGTCCACCCTCCCAGCCGAGCTCATCAGCTATCCTGGCTCCGTTATCCCTGACCCGTAAACTATGTATACGCTTCACCTCAATTAAAGGGTGAAGTTTTCCTTTTTGATCCCGAAAGGATCCTATATATGCATCAAGCCATTTTTCAGCCTGCTGTAGATTGCTCACATTCATTCACACTCCTTTTTAAGTTCCAGGCCATTCTATTCCTTCACCGGTGTCTTTTCAAATCTTCATGCCATTGTGATGATAGGGAATATGAATCAACTCGGAAAATCGAAGATAGTTTATTCAGTGTATAATGCAGGGTGAAAAGGGTAAATTCAAGGAAAAGAGGTGTTTTCAATGAGATCGCGGATAAAAGGAACGCGGCTCCCGCTCTTTATCGGGGGATTTTTTGCCCTGGCTGCACTATTCTTTACTGCTGCAGGGGCATTTGCCTGGAAAGGGACCATGAAATGGAGCTACGACGCCCAGAACAGCGTTTCAGGTTCTCCCCTGGCTGCAGACGGCAAGATCCTTATCGGCGACAGCGAGGGAAGGCTCCTTGCGCTCGAACAGAAGACGGGATCACTTGCATGGACGTTCAGTACCGGTTCAGCTATCAACGGAAAACCTGCGTCGAACGGACAGGCTGTTTTCGCCGGAACTGCCGACGGCAGGTTTTTCTCGCTGAACATTCATTCCGGACAGCAGCTCTGGCAGTTCTCCGCGCCTGAGAAAAATACCCCCGGAAGTGTATGGGGATCCCCTGCCTCTGGAGGAGAACTCGTTTATTTCAACAGTGCCGACGGAAAGGTTTACGCTATGGACGGAGCAAAGGGCACACTTGTATGGACATTCGACACCGGCAGGGAATTGCGCTCCTCTCCCGCATACAGCGAAGGACTTCTCTTCGTGGGAACCTACGAAGGCATCTTCCACGCACTGAACGCCAAAACCGGAAAGCGTGAATGGGGCGGGGGAAGCGGAGGCCCTATCAACACCGCAGCATCCATATCTGACGGGAATGTGTATTTCGGAAGCTGGGACGGCACCCTCCAGGCAGTCCGCATCAAGGGAGTAATTCCCCAGTGGAAATACAGCGCGGGAGAATCGATAACGACCACGGCCGTTCCATTGGGCAACAGGATTTTCTTCGGAACCGTCAACGGCAAAGTTATCGCCCTCGACAGAAACTCCGGGGGACTTCTCTGGGAGTTTTCAGTCCCCGGGGGGGTCCACTCCGCTCCTGCTGTCCATGAGGGGATGGTGTTCTTCGGAAGCGATGGCGGGACCCTTTTCGGCCTTGACGCTGCCACAGGAAGAGAGGTCTGGAAATTCCAGTCGGAAAGGGAGATCGTATCAGATCCGCTGTTTTTTGAGGGGGTACTTTTCTTCGGGAGTTACGACGGAAAAGTATACGCTTTCGAATAAAAAATCGGAGGGGAGGGCTTTTGATCCCGCCTTCCCCCTCCGTTTTCCGTAACGAGCCCCTGGAATTCTCTATTTTTTCACGGCTGCAGCAAGAACAGCAACCCGGTCAGTCTTCTCCCAGCCGGGAAGGGGATCAAGATCGATCCTTCCCATGTGTCCATAGGCCGCAAGACGCTTGTACTGCGGTTTGCGCAGGTCGAGATCACGTATGATGGCAGCCGGCCTGAAATCAAAGTACTTCCTGACGAGAACCGTGATTCCCTCGTCGGTGATCCCTTTCGCCGTTCCCGAAGTATCCACCATGATGGACACCGGTTCCGCCACGCCGATGGCATACGCTACCTGGACCTCGCACTGATCTGCAAGCCCTGCGGCAACTATATTCTTTGCAACATACCTGGCCATGTAGGCCCCTGAGCGGTCGACTTTTGTAGGGTCTTTCCCTGAAAACGCACCACCTCCGTGGGCAACCCAGCTTCCGTACGTATCGACGATGATCTTTCTTCCTGTAAGACCGGTATCCGCCATGGGACCTCCCTTGACGAAACGGCCTGACGGGTTGACAAGAATACGTGTATTGTCTTTCATCAGGTAGGTTGGAACGACAGGTGTGACCACGTGTTCTATGATATCCGCCCGTATCTCCTCGTTTGTCGCCTCCGGGTGGTGCTGCGTTGAAATAACGATCGTGTCCGCACGAACAGCCTTTCCATCCTCGTACTCAAGGGTTACCTGGGTTTTGCCGTCAGGCCTGAGATAGGGGATCGTACCGTCCTTTCTCACCGCTGCAAGTTTCCGTGCAAGGCGATGAGCAAGTGCGATCGGCATGGGAAGAAACTCCTCGGTCTCGTTGCAGGCAAAACCGGTCATCATGCCCTGGTCTCCGGCTCCTGTTTTCGCGATCTCCTCTTCGGAAACAAGGTGTTCTCTGACTTCCAGCGCAGTGTCCACTCCTCCGCGAATATCCTCCGACTGTTCGTCAATGGCCGTGAGAACGGCGCAGGTATCCCCGTCGAAACCGTATTTTGCCCTCGTATACCCGATTTCTTTCACAATATTCCGGGCGATCTGCGGTATATCAACATACGTTTCGGTTGTAATCTCACCGGCCACCATCACCATACCGGTAGTGCACATGACCTCGCATGCCACCCGGCCCAGAGGATCTTCCTTCAGAATTGCGTCCAGAACCCCGTCTGAGATCTGGTCCGCTACCTTGTCCGGATGTCCCTCGGTCACTGACTCGGAAGAGAAAAGGTGCCGCTCTTTTATCACGTATTCGTCCTCCCTGCGTGTAAATTGACTTACAAAAAAGGCCCTCTCCACGAGAGGGCCTTCAAATAACCATCAAGCGCTCTCTCTTATCACTCAGCCTGCGGCTGCTGGTATTGGCACCATACCTTTTTCAGGCAGGTTGCCGGGCTTCATCGGGCCAGTCCCTCCACCTCTCTCGATAAGAGTCTCAATTGTCAAACCAAAACTGCCGGAAGCATTATACGGCATTTCTTCCCCTTGTCAAATGCAAAAATCCTGAAAAACCAAAATATCAGTGATGCTTCCTTTCCATCCTGCAGGGACTTTTGTCCGGGGGTGGTCAAATCAGGCAATCCCTACTTGCAGGGAGAATAGCCGCAGCTGAAGCAGTATTCGCATCCGGAAATCATCTCCAGGGGGGAACCGCACTCCGGGCATACCGCTCCGCCGTCTGCCCCGTGTACAGATCCGTCCTTTCCGAGAAGTTTTTCAAGCAGCACGGCAATTGCATCCGGTATGGAGCGGGCAACATGCTGGTCGTCGAACTCGAAAAGCCAGTACTCCTTGCCGGAAAGCCCCTTCAGGGTGGCAATGAAATCCTCCAGCTTTCCTCCGCTTCTAAGCCCTATGGAGATCGCCCTGGAAAGGGCCTCCGTCATAGCCTTGAGCTCCGAACCGCTTTTGCCGATGGTGGCGAATACCTCGAACGGCTCAGTACCGTCAAAGTTGAGCGTAACGTATATGCTGCCCCAGGGGGTCTGTTCTTTTATGGTCTTGCCGAAAACCACAAGTCCGGGACGCTCCTTCACCCGGCTGGTATGAGGCACCTGCTCCTCTGCCTTCTTCGCAGTCTCGATAGGCTGGAGCGACCGTGACCCGTCCCTATAGATGGTTATTCCCTTGGCTCCCATGGCATAACAGCGTCGGTATATCTGTTTTACCTCGTCCACCGTCGCCGAGGACGGAAGGTTCACCGTCTTGCTGATGCCGCTGTCAACAATACCGGCGAATATTCCCGTCACCTCCACGTGTTCTTCAGGGCTGATATCATATGCCGTCACGTAGACCGGGTCGGACACCTTTCCGAATTCGTGCAGTTCAGCGACCTGGGCATCCGAAAGAAGCCTGTGGCAGAATTCCCTCGTTTCCTGCCCGTCTCCGTCCGCCCTGGCGATCCTTCGCGTCCAGCTCCACGCGAAATTCGGCTCGATCCCGGCGCTTGTATCGATGAGCATGGATATGGATCCCGTGGGGGCGATGGAGAGCCTCCGGCTGTTGCGGATACGTCCTTTGGAAAAAGCGAGCAGCACGTTAGCGGCAAGGGAGAGTCTCTCTTTTTCATGGCCGAGCCCCTCCGCCGAAGCGAAACTCTCGATGGAATTTGCCAGTGTGTAGGGCATCGTGGACGAAGACCGCATCTTGTCCAACAGAAGTCTCAGTCCCTCACGGTCAAGGCGGCCGTACCATGACTCCGGAAACAGCTCCTCTCCCTGCTCACGGGCAAAAGCCGAGAAAAGTTCCGCCACAAGTCCGGACTCTGGAAACGGTTCTTTATCCATCTCCGAAACGATACCCGCAGCAGCGCACAACGCGGCTGCCCCCATGGAATCCCCCAGGGATTTGCAGAAAACCTTGAACTGCTCCGAGCCGTACCGCATGCCCATCTTTATGGCGGCATCGGCGAGACCCATAATACCCAGGCCTACCGGACGGATACGTTTCGTACGTTCCTCGATCCTCTCAAGGGGGTAGGAACAGGCGTCAATGACAAGGTCGAGATAATACACGGAACGGAAGACCTGATCAACAAAAGCCCGGAAATCAAAGACCTTCCGTCCGTCCTGGCCTACTGCAACAAATGCTTCCACGTTTACCGAGCCAAGGTTGCAGCTCGTGTAGTTGGGAAGGGGCTGTTCGCCGCAGGGATTCGTTGACTCTATTTTCCACGTCTCTCCGAGTTTGAGCAGGTTATCCGCATTGGCCCTGTCGATGAAGAAGATTCCCGGGTCTCCCCGTTTCCATGCGCTCTCGCACAATTTATTCCAGAGGTCCGCTGCCTTCACCGTTCGTATCGCTTCACCCGTGCTCCTGGAAAGGAGTGAAAAATCCGCCTCTTTCCCGGCAGAATCCATGAGCTTGTCCGAAACACAGACGGAAATATTGAAATAGGGGAGTTTCCCCTCCTCCACCTTGGCGTCGATAAACTCAAAAATATCCGGGTGATCATCAAAAAGCATCCCCATGAGGGCTGCCCGTCGGCGTCCTCCCTGTACCACAACGGCCCCCATGGTATTCCACGTTTCCATGAACGAAACGGGTCCGCTCGCCTGGCCGCCTATGCCCCCGTTAATGGCGCTTCCCTTCTCCCTCAAATGACCGAAGTTGCCGCCGACTCCTCCGCCGTATTTGCTGATAACAGCGGCATCCTTTACGCCGTCAAAGATGCCGTCGATACTGTCGGGGACATTGATGACAAAACAGGCGAACAGCTGCTGGCTCTTTGTCTTCGAACGCCTGAGAATGTCATAGTCTTCAAATGACATTGATTCAGGTTCACAGTAAATCTTTCCGGAGAGTTCCGGGTCAACAGTCATTCCGGCCCCGGTCCCGAAAAGGCAGGGAGAATTGAAGAGAAAGCGGCGGTTCAGAATATCCTCGTAGATGTTTCCTTCAAGGCGGCGCAGCCACTCCAGATCACCCTCTCCCCCCGAAAGGTAAAGGGTCTCTGCACTTGCAACGATTCGGGCCACTCTTCTCGCAAACTCCCCGAATGTCGCCTCTTTCCTCACAGTTCCCGTCGAAGGGTCGTATCGCCTGGCGAAATACCGCTGGTCAAGCAGCCACATGGCATTTTCAGAAAGCCGCGCCTCCCCCGAAGGGGCGGCAGATGAAGGAAAGGAAGAACAGAACCGCTCTTTGTACGATAAGGACATATGAGACCCTCCTCCACACCATTAGAGGCATGGTAATAATTTCACACACAACATATTGTGTATTATAGATCCAGTTACAAATCTACCACTTCCGCAAAGGGGATACAAGAGGGGGATGGAAACTTCCGTTTTCTTCCAAATTGGAAGAAAATGCTAAGATATCAGGTATTCGGATATTCTATTGCAGCCAATCGTGAAAGAGAGGATCAATCCATTATGAGGAAATACGATTTTGATACTGTCATTGAACGCAAAGGCACTTTTTGTGCGAAGTGGGACGGAATGGAGCCGATCTTCGGCACCGGTGACATCCTCCCCATGTGGATCGCGGATATGGATTTCAAGTCTCCTCCGGAGGTCATCGATGCACTCAGGGAACGGGTGGATCACGGTATTTTCGGCTACTCGAAACGCTTTCCGCCCTACCATGATGCGATTGCGGGATGGTTTCAGCGGAGGCACGGATGGACAATAGATACTGAATGGATCCGCCATACTCCCGGGGTAGTCCCGGCCCTCGCCGCTGCTGTTCTCGCATTTACGCAGCCCGGCGACGGTGTGCTTGTTCAGCCTCCGGTTTATTACCCGTTCTTTGCAGCCATCACCGGAAGAGGCCGCAGGATCGTTGAAAACCCGCTGATTTTCTCGGACGGCCGCTTCGAAATGGATTTCGGTGACCTGGAGAAAAAACTGGAGGATTCTTCTGTAAAACTGGTATTCCTGTGCTCCCCCCACAATCCCGGAGGACGGGTATGGACCAGGGAAGAACTGGAAAAATTCGCGTCCATCTGTGCGTCCAGGGGCGTTGTGGTGATCTCGGACGAAATCCACTGCGACATTTTGTTCAGGGGAATAAAGCACACTCCCCTTGCCTCGGTTTCGGAAGAAGCCAGAGACATCACCATAACCACGATAGCGCCCAGCAAGACGTTCAATATAGCAGGACTCAGTACCGCGGCAGTTATCATTCCCTCAAAAAGGCTCAGGGACAATTACCAGTCAGTGATCGACTTTCTTCACCTGGACGGCGGCAACGTATTCGGAACGATCGCTCTTGAGGCCGCATACAACAGGGGAGACGCATGGCTCGATGAATTGACCGCGTATCTCGAGAAGAACCTTGACTTCATAGAGCACTACCTAGAGATACACCTCCCGGAAATAACCCTGATACGCCCTGAAGGAACCTATGTTCCCCTTCTTGATTTCAGGTCCCTGGGGCTCTCCGGCCCCGAACTCCAGGATCTACTTGTGAAAGAAGGCGGAGTTGCACTCGATGGAGGGCACTGGTTCGGAACAGGGGGAACGGGATTCGCCCGGATCAATATTGCCGCTCCCAGGCTTTTGATACAGGAAGGTATGGAGCGTATCGAAAGAGCAATAAAAAGCCTCGGAAACTAAAAGGTGCATATAATTTCCACCCGCAGCTTCCGTTCAAGTCCTCACGCTCAAAAAAGCCGGAGCCCTGTTCCAGGGCTCCGGCTTTTGTTTTTTTACCGCATCATCCTCGGCAGGAAAAGGATAACGTCGGGGAAGAAGTTCAGTGCCACCACGGTTACGATGAGGGCCGCCACCAGAGGAGCGATCTCCTTCACAAGATGCTCGAGCTTCAGGTTGCCTATGTCGCATGCGATGAACAGGCACAGCCCAACGGGCGGAGTATTGTGCCCTATGGCGAGGGAGATGACCATGATGATGCCGAAGAAAAGCGGATCCACACCCAGGCTCATGATAATGGGGAAAAAAATAGGGGCCAGAAGTACCATGGCTGCTGAATTGTTCAGGAAAGTCCCGACTACGAGCAGGATGAACACCATAATGAGCTGCACAACTATGGCATTTGTGGAAATGTTCAGGATCGAGGCCGCAATCGTCTGGGGGATCTGTTCGCTCACCAGGACATAGGTCAGGACCTCTGCGGTGACCATGAGGTACATGACGAGGGCCGTGGATTTTGCAGATTTGAGGATGAGCTTCGATACATCCTTCCATGTCAGCTCCCTGTGGATAAAGATACCGACGATCAGACCGTAAACCACTGCGACCGCTGCAGATTCTGTCGGTGTGAAAATTCCGGCGTAAATGCCTCCCAGAATGATGACCGGCATGAAAAGAGCGAAGACCGCTTCCCTGAAATACCTGGATATGGTTTTGAAGGAGGCTGGTTCGTCTCCCTTGTATCCCCGTTTCAGTGAAATGAGATATTCCACGGCCATGAGAACAATGCAGATGATAATTCCGGGAATTACGCCCGCGATGAAAAGTTCGCCGATGGATACCCCTGTTGATACTCCGTACAGGACCATTGTCAGACTTGGAGGAATGATGAGTCCGATAGTCCCGGACGCAGCAACCACTGCACCGGCAAAATTTTTGTCGTAGCCTTTCTCGGCCATGGGGGCAAGCATAACACCGCCAATTGCGGCAGTCGTTGCAGGAGCCGACCCGGAAACAGCACCGAAAAACGTCGAGGCCAGCGTGGCTACAAGAGCAAGCCCGCCGCTCATCCTCCCGAAAAGCGCGCCGGCAAGGTTTACAAGCCTTCTTGAAACACCTCCTGCGGCCATGATGTTCCCAGCCAGGATGAAGAAAGGAATGGCCATGAGGGCAAAAGAATTCCCTGCGTTGAATGTTTTCTGTATAAGGACCTCAACGCCGAACGCTCCCGTCACCAGCACCGAAAAAATACACGTCAGCCCGAGGGAGACCGCAATAGGAACCCCTATGAGCAGAAAGAAAATGAAAAAAAGCACCAGGAAAATACTCATGATCGTGACTCCTTAAGCCTGACAAGGGCATTAAGGATTACTTCGAGCATTACCATCAGTGAGAGAAAACTGGCTACCGGTACTATCAGAAAGACATATCCGATCTTGAGCCATTCCATCGATGGCGATACGACTTCGAATTCGAGGATCTGCATTGCCATGGGATATGAATACCAGACCATGACCGCAAGAAAGAAGAATGAAAAAAGGTGGGCAATTACTGTGAGAAGCTCCCTGGCAAAGCGATTCTTTATCGATTCAACCAGGAGGGACATGTTGATATGCCTCGATTCTCTGTATAGAAGTATCGAACCAAAAAAGAATACTCCGGAGAACAGGTACCCGGAAAGCTCCTCCGACCAGGAAAGGGGCTTCATAAGCACGTACCGGAAAAATACCTGGGCAACAATGAAAGCCACCATGAGCGACATGAGGAGAATCATGAGCCAGTTCAGCAGCCAGGTTATCTTATCATTCAGAAATTTCAGCAGTTTAAGCATAGTGCAGCGGACCTCCCGGGAATGTGACCTGAAAAAGCGAAAGTCAATATAGGGACGATCCGGGAAATGCCTCGTAAAAGGCCCCGGATCGTCTGAATCGTCTCAGTTAAAGCTGAAGCTACTTCTTCTGTGTTATTGCCTGGATCTTGTCGATCATATCGCCGTACTTCGGGCGATACTTCTCATAGACCGGGGCAACCGCTTTTATGAAAGGCTCCCTGTCGGGACGGGTGAACACAACACCCAACTCCTCGCACTGCTTGATCTCCTTTTCATCCATCTGCTTCTGGAAATCAAAAGAGAAGGCGCTCATCTTCTTTGCTTCCTCGAGGAAAACAGCCTTGTCGGCATCGGGTATGGAATCCCAGAGCCTCTTGGAAGCGACAAGGGGATTGGAAACATGCATGTACCACAGGAGCGCCGCGCTTTTCGTCAGCTCGAAGTATTTCTGCGTGAGCATGTGCGTCGTCGTTCCCTCGCATCCGTCGATCGTCTTAAGCTGCCAGGCTGAATAGACATCGTTGAACGCCATGGGAACCGCGCTTGCACCGAATGCGTTGATCGTGTCGATCATTTCTGCCGAGTTGATGACCCGAAGTTTCAGCCCCTTGAGATCCTCGATGCTGTTGACCGGTCTCGGCGGGAAGAGATGGCGCATTCCATTCTCCCACCATCCGAGGATGATAAGGTTTCTCTTCGCCAGTCCCTCTTCGAACTCCCTGCCTACCGGGCCGTTCAGAACATCATGGGCCTCCTGGGAGTCCTTGAAGATGAAGGGCAGGCTGAGCACTCCAATCTTCGGATTATAGGAAGTCAGGAGTGACCCTGTCGCCAGGACCATGTCTGTTGTCCCGAGCTGGGCACCTTCGATGAGCTGGTTGGGCTTGCCGTACAGATCCGAAGGATAGATTTCGAACTTGTAGCGGTTATCGGTCGCGGCCGATACTTTTTCGGCCCATGTTTCCAGGTACATCTGGTAATGGTGATCCCTGGTCCCCGTGTGCCCTATTTTTATCACCTTCGGGGCCGCGAATGCGGATGAAGAGAGCGCAAATACGAACATCACAACTATCGCTGCGAGAAACATTCTTTTCTTCAAATCTACCGCCTCCTTTTCTTTCTGCAAAAATAAAACAGGAGAATAAATCAGGTCGATAATGCCACTCCTGAATTTATTCAAAGTCTACAGTACTGCATAAATAACTGTCAAATATATATCGCATAATCATTTAGTTATTTCAATAACTTTTCAAGTTTTTAAGAGATATTTTCTTATACAAATTCCCCTTATTCCCTGACGAGGAGTTCAGGGAACGGGCGGATGACCATACCCCAGTTCTCCCGGCTGGAAAGAACGGGCTATTGCTGCCACTGCGTGGTCGTAGTCCTTTTCTCTTTCCTGCGGATATTCCATGATAAGGCAGTTCAGAAAATCAGGGCCGACCCACTGCTTCATGTACACTATGGCTCCCTTGCTGTAACCTGAGAGTACAAACCATCTCCTGCCTGAAGCCTCATAGGTCACCTCGTCGAAAAAGTCCTTTGCAGCGCCTGCCGCTCCCTTCACGTCCAGCCCCCATAAATTGTGGCTTCCATACACGGTGAGAACAAACCCCTCCCCGTCAAAAAATCGCCGCCCGTCGTCGTTTTCAGGAACGGGGTCCATCCCCATGCGTGCCGGATAGGACACTGTGAAACCGAACCTGCTATTGTAATAGCTTGTGAAGTCTTCGGCAAAAGCCGCAGTCGAAAGGAGCGGTAGAAGCTGAATTTTCACGGCCTGTTTCGCCGCCGTTGTTTTCTTCATGGAAAAACACCTCCCTCCGGGGCAGTCTCTGTTCAATCTCCCGGCTTTATTCTAGAGGAAAAAAGTCCCCTGGAGCACGATCCGCGCCTTTCCACGAATCTCAACACTTCCGTCATCCACTGAGAGCAGAAGTTCGCCCGGCCGTCCCGAACTCTGGAAAGCGGCGAGATATTTCTTGTCCAGCCGGTCGCTCCAGTACTTTGCGAGGAGAGTGTGTACCGAACCGGTAACCGGATCCTCGTTCACGCCGGCCCAGGGGTTGAAATACCTCGATTCGAAATCAAAGACCGACGAGGCTTTCGTTATGGCTATCCCATTGCTGCAGAAGCCCCTGTACTCCGCCATTCTCCTGAAATCAGGGACGATATCCGAAAGATCAGTCCCGTCTGCGGCAACGAGAACGACTTTTTTCGTCCTCTGTCCGCAGATGCAGTCCTTCAGCTGAAGCGGACCAAAAAAATCGTTGAAGACAGGATCTGGAGGGCACTGCAGGTACTCGTCAAGTGGAAAATTCATGCCAATGGAATCATCTGAATGTCTTCTTGCCTGAAGAATTCCTCCCGCATACCGGAAAACGAGCAGATCGCTCCATGGCTCTTTTCCGAAGAGCACCCAGGAGGCCGCAAGAGTTGCATGACCACACAGCGGCATCTCCTTAAGGGGCGAAAACCACCGGATGTTCCATGAATGCCCCTCAGGTGCCACAAATGCTGTTTCAGATGCACCGATATCAGAGGCCAGGACCTGCATCGCCTCTTCCGCCGGATGCTCCGGCGAGAGTACCACTCCCGCCCTGTTGCCCCTTCCGGGGGCGTCTGCGAAAGCGTTTACGATATATGTTTCCAGTTCCATGATTTCCTCCCCCTGCCTGCGCATTCCTTCCCCGGATGACTGTAAAATCCGGGGATTAACCTCCGCTGTTTCATGCCTGTAGAGTACTCCTTTTCTCCGAATTCCGTCAATCAATGAAACTGACCGTTGCAGAGACCAGGCATGAAGTGTATAAACAGAGGCATAACCAAAATTTATGTCGATCCGGAGGACGGGCCGTGGACAAAAAACAGATCCTTGATCTCATCGAAAGCTTCAGAACGGAGTCCGGCTGGAACCATGTACCCGGGGGAAAAGCATTGAGTCCGGAACTCCAAGAAATGATGATATTCTCATCGGCTATCGCCGGTATCGCTTCCGCAGACGATCCGGCATTCTTTCTTCTCAAGCGCAAGGAGGCCGTGGGCAGGCATTTTCTTCTTCCCCGGGAATGGCTTCCCGGAGCCTGTTCTGTGGTGTCTTTCTTTCTCCCCTTCACCGCAAGAGTTCGGGAAGCCAACGCGGCATCGGGCTCCGAACCCGCCCCGGAATGGCTTCATGGAAGGATCGAGGGGCAGGAGTTCATCGACCGTCTTTCCCGGGCTCTCGTCGAACGTCTCCGGGAGGAAGGAGGCGACGCGGTCTCGCCAGCCGTCGATCCGCGGTTCGTATCCTGCACTCTGAGAAATACGGTCTTTCTGGACGGGGACGGCAGACCATTCCCCGTAACCTTCACCAGTAACTGGTCCGAACGGCATGCAGCCTTTGTCTGCGGTCTCGGCACCTTCGGCCTATCCAGGGGACTCATTACATCCCGGGGGGTCGCAGGAAGGTTCGGCAGCGTGATCACAACTTACCCGCTGACTCCCGACAATGTAGTCCCGGAGGATCTGTACGGGAACTGCACCCTGTGCGGCGAATGCGCAGAGAAGTGCCCCGCAGGCGCCATCTCCCTGGAAAAGGGGAAAGATCACAAGCTCTGCTCGGAGTACCTGAATCTCATGAAAGAAAAGCACTCCCCGCGGTACGGATGCGGAAAGTGCCAGGTCGGCGTTCCATGTGAATCCGCAGTTCCTCAAAGACACGGGAACTGAATCTGCTGTCCCTTCCCGCTCAAAAAAAGGATGAGCGCTGCAGCGCTCATCCTTTTTGCTGTATTTTTCAGGACAGTTCCAGCATCAGTACCTGTACAGGGCGCACATATCCCCTCCGCACGGCATCCGGTCCTTCTCGAGCGCATAGACGCTGCCGCCGTTCAGCAGGGTCCGGACTGCCGCAAGGTTGATGAGGTCCTCTTCCGCGCCCCCCTCTGTCCCCTCCGATTTGACGATCGTGCCGTCTGGGGCAACACGCCCCCATTCCCAGGCACCTTCGGTCACGAACAGCACATCTACCCTTCCATGATCCGCTCCCTCAAGTATCTGGTCAAGATCAGCAGATACTCTTCCTGTTCCAGACATTTCACTGAATTTCGCAATGGCCTCTTCTCTCGATTTCGCAAGGATAGGCTCAACGATAGCCAGTGCCTTTGAGTGAAGTTCTTCCGGCCTTGCTCCGTCCGCATTTCCGGGAATCCCCTCTTCAACAAGGGAGGAATAGGAATTGGCCTCCCTGTAAAGGGGAAGCAGGTACTCCACCCCTGCAAGCACCAGGGGAGCGCCTCCTCTCAGGATACCGGGCAGATCATCGTCGATCCTGTGAAACCAGCGGAGCAGCCTGCCCTTCTCTTCATCGCTCGGGTCATGCCCGTGGTACATGGCAGCCCGCCCTCCAGACCTTCCCGTCGAGGTCCCTGTGTGGAACTGCAGCTGTTTCTCAAACCTGTCGAACTGCAGCGCCTCTCCCAGAGCCGGAAGCAGAGATTCCACGTCAACCTCATCGACTGTATGTTTTGTCGCCTCAAGGAGCCGTATCATGTTCTGGCTGAGAGCGAGTATGTAAAACCGGCCTTCGTCTTCGAAAAGGGGAAGCAGCGGGGTAAAGTGAAACCGCATGGAAATGACCGAAAGCTCCTGGAATGGTATGGGGACCCTGAAACAGCGGAATGAATCGCCGGAAATGAAAAGCGCCAGGCCGTCGCTCTGGTTCTGCCAGAATAGAGGATCATCCACGAGCTTTCTGGCCGGCCTGAGCATCTGCTCCGCCTCGGGAGACCGCATTCGTCTCTCCTCGAGCCCTTCCTCCGCCCGGCGAACCAGGTTTTTCAGCCGTATCGGGTTCTGTTCCTTTTCCCTTCCGGCCCTGTGAACAGGCATATAAAGTGAGATACGCCACCGGGAATCATCAGAAGAGAAAAATTTCAAATCCTCTCTGGTTAATCTGTCCATGAAGAAAACCTCCTTCCGGACGCATTCTTTTATATGCGTCTCTGCCGGACAAATATCCACCGTACTATGACCGCTTCTGTTGCCGCAACAAAGAATCGTCATATCGGTGGATAAGAGAATCTCTTGTATCAGAATACCCCAAAATTAACTGACAAGTCAAGAGTGTATTAATATATACGCGTCAACGGTACCGAAAAAGGGGGAACGATCGTTCGTTCCCCCCGCACAACGATCTGCCTCCGAAAGCAGTCATTTTCCGTGTTTCTCAAACTTTTCGGTCTTTCAGGGCCAGGTTCCTGCCTTTCCAACTCCGGGACCTATCCCCGGTAAGCGACGGCAGGGCGAAGCCGCGGGAAAAAGGACTGAACCCGAAAGGACATTTGTACGTCCTCCGGCCCTACCCCCAGAAAGCCCGTATAGTCTCATCATCAGGCTTCTTGCCCAGGTATGATCCTGCAATAAAAGCAGCAAGGGCGATGGCGATGGAGGGTACTATCTGGTGAGTCCCTCCGATCTGGATCTTGTGTATCATCATCCAGAAAAATGCCCCGCTTCCTGCCGCCATAGAGAGCAGGGCCCCCGCAGCGTTGGCGCGCTTCCAGTAAAGTCCGAGCACCGTGGGCCAGAAAAATACCGCCTCCAGCCCTCCGAAGGCGAACAGGTTGATCCATACCAGGAGCGAAGGAGGTTTCAGGGCTGCAATAAAAACAATGGTCCCCACAACTGCCGTTGCAATGAAGCTCATCGTCCCGAGTTTCCGGGGAGAGACCGCGATCCCGCGCTTCGATGCATAGTGATGGTAAAGATCCTTCACGATTGCAGCGGAAGAAATGATGAGCATCGAGTCAACTGTAGACATGATGGCCGCCAGAGGGCCGGCGATGAACACTCCTGCCCAGAAGGGTGAGAGAAGCCTTACCGTTATGGTCGGAACTGCAAGGTCTCCTACTTCGATACCCGGCACGACGGCCCTGCCGAGAGCTCCAACAAGATGCATGGCAAGAAGGAGAAAACCGACGACAAACGTTCCTATGATGATGCCGTTGTTCATTGATTTCGCGTCCCGGAACCCGAGACATTTCTGGGTCGTCTGAGGCAGTCCGAGGACAGCGAATCCGACGAGCACCCAGAATGAGAGAATGAACGGCCTGGGTATGGCATTTCCCGGCCCGGTCGGTGTAAGGAGTGCAGGGTCTATTTCCCTGAGCGAGTCCATTATTTTCCCCATGCCTCCACCGGCGCTCACCACCGCCATCAGGATGGCCACCGAAGCACAGATCATAACGCACCCCTGAATAGTATCGGTGATAACCACGGCCCGGAACCCTCCCACCGTTGTATAGACCACCACGGTAATACCGAAGATTATGAGCCCTACAATGTAGGGGTATCCCGTCACTGTCTGGAAAAGCCTCGCGCCCCCGATAAACTGGGCAAGCATGGAGGCCATGAAAAATACCAGGATAGCCGCCGAGGCCAGCAATACAACCAGTTCGTTCTTATACCGTGCCCTGAGGTAATCGGTTATGGTGACCGCGTTCACCTTTCTCGCAACGATGGCGAACTTTTTGCCGAGTACCCCCAGGGTCAGAAAAGCTGTGGGAACCTGGATCATTGCCAGAAGGATCCATCCGAGCCCCAGCTTGTATGCCACTCCCGGCCCGCCGACAAAACTGCTCGCGCTCGTGTATGTCGTAATGATCGCCATGGCGAGGACGACCCCCCCCATGGACCTGCTCCCGATAAAATACTCTTCCAGGAATCCCCCTGCATCTGGAGCCCTGTCTGCGGCCCTTTTTCCCCAGACAGCTATACCGAAAACAAGAACTAGATACAGAAAAAGGGGAAGGATCATATTCAGATTTTCCATTTTTACCGGGCCTCTCTCTCTGCGGGATCATCTCCCTCAATAGAGACGTCCGAAAAGAAGATTCGGACCACGGCCCAGACCAGCAGTGAAATGCCGACGTACCCGACGACACAGCTGTAAAAGAACCATGAGGGAAGCCCCATAATATACGAATACTCCCCCGGGTCACCCGAGCCGAGCCCATAAGCCGTTACATACCACCAGGCAAAAAAGATCACGTACATGGCAAGGGAAATAAGCGCCTCCCTGTTCGCCTGGCGGTACCTGCTGTCCTCCCTGAACTTCAATTCTTCCACCTCCATGATAAAGAACTGACGTACAACAGTCTTAAGGTTTGTATCTTACAATAAAACCGCGAGAAAAAAAAGGCCGGGTTCAAAATAACCGGTGTAAAAACACATGTTTTTTCTGAAATAACCATATTACTCTATCTTTTGTTGTAGTATTGACATTTCACGGCTCCTCCCCCAAAATGGTCGAATCTTGCCAAGCCCCGAGGAAAGGAGGAACTCATCAATGAAAAAGTCCATTCTCTTTAATTGCACTGCAGTTTCCTGTCAGCACCTCCTCCTCGGGTGCCGGTTCCCGCCTGGAACGCCGGCAGCCTGGTAAGCTGCGGATCGGCATTCCCGGGCCGGAACCTCTTCAAAGAGGTTCCGGCCCTTTTTTTGTTCCATGTGAAGAGCAAAGAACGAGAGGAGAGACAACGATGACGGAAAAGCACCGGGTACGGATATTCGATACCACGCTGAGAGACGGGGAACAGGCTCCGGGAATCAACCTGAACAGGAAGGAAAAACTCCAGCTCGCCCTGCAGCTTGCAAAAATGAGAGTGGACGTCATCGAGGCAGGTTTCCCGGCGGCTTCACCGGGAGATTTCGAAGCAGTGAAGCTCGTTGCGGACCGTGTAAAGGGGCCTGTTATCGCAGCCCTGGCCAGGACAAGGCGTGAGGACATAGAGGCCGCGGCTGCGGCCATCAGAGGAGCGGAAAAACCGCGGATCCACACCTTCATAGCCACAAGCCCCATCCACATGGAGCACAAGCTGAAGATGACACGGGACCAAGTCCTGGAAGAAGTCAGAAGGGCTGTTGCCTATGCCCGGAATTTTGTTGAGGATGTGGAATTTTCAGCTGAGGACGCCAGCAGGTCTGACCCCGAATTTCTCGCCGAAGTATTCAGGGCGGCAGCAGACAGCGGGGCTTCCACGCTCAACATCCCGGACACTGTCGGATATGCCGTGCCGGAGGAATTCGGAGCCTTTGTGCGGAGAATCATCGACGCCACAGGACGTTCTGGGATAACATGGTCCGTCCATTGTCACAACGATCTTGGAATGGCGGTAGCAAACTCAATGGCGGGCGTCCTGGCGGGAGCCCGGCAGGTGGAATGCACAATGAACGGTATCGGCGAACGTGCGGGAAACGCGTCGCTTGAGGAAACAGTTATGGCGCTCCGGACGCGAAGCGACAGTTACGGATGTGAGACCGGCGTCGATACGACACGACTTTTTTCCCTGAGCTCCCAGGTATCCCGCATGACGGGATTTCCCGTCCCGCCCAACAAGGCCGTGGTGGGGGCCAACGCTTTCGCCCATGAAGCCGGCATCCATCAGCACGGGATCCTCTGCAACAGGGAAACCTATGAAATCATGAGCCCGGAGGATGTGGGCGCACCGGGCAGCAGGCTTGTTCTCGGGAAACATTCCGGCAGGCATGCCTTCCGCCAGCGAGTCGAGGAAATGGGCTTCTCACTCTCCGACGAAAAACTCTCTGAGGCTATGGCACTGTTCAAGGATCTATGCGACAGGAAAGAGATCGTCACTGCCGAAGACCTGGAAGCAATGATCAACACGGAAATTCTTGCAGCGGCAGAGAGCCGGAGGATCGTGCTCAGAAGTTTTTTCGTTCAGGTTGGAAAGGGGCACGGCACTGCCACTGTCACCCTCGAAGATGACGGGCGGGAGGCCACCGGCGCGGCAACGGGGAACGGCCCCGTGGACGCAGCGTACAGGGCGATACGGCGGATCGTCGGCATGGAGCCCGAGCTGGAGAGTTACACCATCAATTCGGTTACCGAGGCTTCCGATGCAATCGGCGAAGCGAGAGTCACCCTGTCCTTCGAAGGGCTGAGGGTGACAGGACGGGAAGCAAGCACGGATGTCATAGAAGCAAGCATAAAGGCATACATTGACGGAATAAACCGCCTTCTCCAGAAGGCGGCAGCGAAAGGAGTGCGTTTGTATGGGAAGAACGTTGGTTAGTGCAATAATTGCGGCCCATTCGACACAGAAGGCAATGGAGGGGGAGATCTGCCAGGTGAAGGTCGACTTCGCATTCGCGAACGATATCACGGGGGCCCCGGCTGCAGCATCATTCCGGGAGATGGGGGCGGAGAAGGTTTTTGACCCGCAGCGGTGCGCTTTTCTTCCAGATCATTTTACTCCCAACAAGGATATTGCATCGGCAGAACAGACGAAGAACGGCAGGGAGTTCGCAAAAAAGCAGGGGATGCTCTACTGGGAAGTTGGACGGGTGGGAATAGAACACGCATTCCTGCCCGAGAAGGGATATATCCTTCCCGGGGATATCATTATCGGCGCCGACAGCCACACCTGCACCGGAGGCGCGCTTGGGGCCCTCGCCACGGGCGTGGGCAGTACAGACCTCGCCGCGGTATGGGCACTCGGGGAGACATGGCTCAAGGTTCCCCCCACGATTCGTGTTGAGTTCAGAGGCAAGCGCCCTTCATGGATAACGGGCAAGGATATGATCCTCTCGCTCATCGGACGGATATCCGTCCAGGGAGCCAGGTACATGGCGCTGGAATTCGGTGGTGAAGGAATAGAGGACCTCCCCATGGACGACCGGTTCACCATTGCAAACATGGCAGTGGAGGCCGGCGCCAAGACGGGACTGTTCGTTCCCGACGGAAAAACACTTGAATACGCCCAGTCACGTGCTGCACGGTCTTTCACCCCCCTGTACCCCGACCGGGATGCATTCTACGCCCGGACCGAGATATTCGATTTTGAAAAAATGGATCCTGTAGCGGCAATGCCCCACTCCCCCGACAACGTGAAGCCGGTCAGGGAGTGCGGTTCTCCCGAAATCGACCAGGTATTCATCGGTGCATGTACGAACGGACGGCTGCGGGATATCGAAGCAGCAGCAAAGATGATGGAAGGCAAAAAAGTGGCCGAGGGCGTTCGCTGCATCGTCATCCCCGCATCCTACGAGGTATACAACGCAGCTATGGACAAGGGATATCTCCACACGTTCACGGAGGCCGGGGCGGTAGTCTGTACACCGACATGCGGGCCCTGCCTGGGAGGACACATGGGAATCCTGGCCGCGGGAGAGCGGTGCGTCTCGACCAGCAACCGGAATTTCGTCGGCAGGATGGGCAGCCCGAAGAGCGAACTCATCCTCGCAAGCCCGCTTACAGCGGCGGCAAGCGCAGTAACCGGCAGGCTCACGGACCCGAGGGACGTGGCTTCTGCTGAATTTTTCAATACACTGGAGGGGAAATGACCATGTCGAGCACATTCTCCGGAAAAGCGTGGAAGTACGGTGACCACATCGATACGGACGTAATCATCCCGGCGCGTCACCTGGTGTCAAGCGATGAAGCGGAACTCGGGAAACACTGCATGGAGGATATCGACAAGGATTTCGTCCATAAAATGGCAGCGGGAGACATGATCGTCGCCGGGGAAAACTTCGGATGCGGCTCATCGAGAGAGCACGCTCCCCTTGCGATCAAGGGAGCCGGCTGCAGCTGCGTCATAGCCGCTTCCTTCGCCCGGATTTTCTACCGCAATTCCATCAACGTAGGCCTTCCAATATTCGAATGCCCCGAAGCCGCAGCATCCATAGAAACCGGCGACGAAGTCGTCATCGATCCTTCGGGGGGAACAATAGAGAACAGGACAAAGGGAAAAACCTTCAAAGTGGCGCCATTCTCCCCATTTCTGCAGGACCTGATCCGCGAGGGAGGACTCATACCCTACGTCCGGAGACGCCTTGAAGAAAGGGGCAAAAGTGCATGAGCGGCAGAAAATATACGGTCGCCCGGATTCCCGGAGATTGCATCGGCCCTGAAGTAATACGGGAGGCCTCGGCTATCCTCGAGGCCTCCGGTGAAAAACACGGATTTTCCATTTCCTGGGCGGATTATCCTTTCGGGGCAGACTACTACACCCGCACCGGAGAAATACTTCCCTCCGCAGCGGTGGACGAAATGGCATTAATGGATGCGCTCTTCCTCGGTGCGGTGGGAGATCCCCGTGTCAAGCCCGGAATACTGGAACGGGGAATACTGCTCCACCTTCGCTTTCATTTCGATCAGTACGTGAACCTTCGGCCGGCCAAAAGCTACCCCCGAGTCCCCCTCCCCGTCCGTCCGAAAAAAGGGGAAGGCCTTGATACACTCGTGGTCCGGGAAAATACCGAGGACTTCTACATGGGGATCGGCGGAACAACCGAAAAAGGAAGGGCAGTCATCGACATGTCGGCGGTGCGCGGACTCTATACTATGAAGGGAAAACTTGAAGGAGAATTCTCGGGAGGAGTTGAGGGTGCATTCCAGCTTGGAGTCGCATCCGAGCCTGCCATTCGGAGGGTCGTCGCCTACGGGTGCAGGGCAGCGAAAGCAAGGGGCGAGAAAACGGTAACCCTTGCGTCCAAGTCGAATGCCCTGCCCCAGATTTACGGATTCTGGGAAGATGTGGCAAGGAACGAGGCAGAACAGCACGGGATCAGCCTTATTGCAGTGAACGTGGACGCCATGTGCTATCACCTCGTACGGAGCCCCGATCTTTACGGTGTGATCGTTGCGCCGAACATGTTCGGCGATATTGTGAGCGATCTGCTTGCCGGTCTTTCAGGCGGGCTTGGCGTCGCTGCCGGAGCAGATATAGGCGACAGGCTTTCCATGTTCGAACCCATTCACGGTTCCGCGCCAGATATTGCAGGAACAGGAAAGGCGAATCCCATAGCGGCGATCCTTACGGGAGCGCTGCTTCTCGACCACATCGGAGAAAAAGACGCTGCCGCGACAGTGGAAAATGCCGTCAGATCCTACCTTGAGGAAGCGGGACAGAAGCAACTGCCGGTAGAGTTCGGAGGTGAAGCCCTCACCGGTCCCGTCGGGCAGGCGGTTCTGCAGAAAATATAAAAAGCCGAACAGGCTCGAAAGAAAACAGAAGGGGTGATAATCTGCGCAGGAAAATTTTCTATTGCAGATAATAGCGGAAATGGATATACTCATTGACCTGAACAATATTATAAGAGGAGGAATACACCAATGTTCAAAAAATCAGCAGCTGCGGTTATGGTTCTCGCATCATTGCTTCTTTGCGGCACGGCGTTCGCAAAAACCGAGATCAAGCTTTCAAACCAGTTCCCCCCGTCTCACCATGTATCCAAGGGCCTTGTCGTGTTTGCCGAGAAAGTCGCCGAGCATTCAAAGGGCGAATTGTCCGTAAAGATTTTCGATTCCGCCCAGCTTTTCAAGGATACTGAAATCGTGGAAGCACTCCAGGACGCTCTTATCGATACAGGGCTTGTCCCTGTGAACAAGTGGTCCGGAATGATCCCCGCGGCCGATGTCTTTGAGATGCCTTTCGTGTTCAAAGACCTGGAATCGCCGAAGAAATTCCTTACCGCAGGCGCGGACAAGATCCTCGACGAGGAGTTCCAGAAAAAAGGCGTCAAAACACTCTTCTGGGTAGACTACGGCTACATCCAGTTCTTCAATAACAAGCGCCCCCTGAAGATGCCCTCCGATTTCCAGGGTCTCACCATGCGCACGTTCAGCAGCGGGGACGCGGAAACGCTCCGCACCCTGGGAGCAGCACCCACCGTCATGAGTTCGTCGGAAATGTACATGGCACTCCAGAGAGGGACAGTCGATGGAGCAACCACCGGAATGCCGGCGGCCGTCTCCCGAAAGGTGCACGAAGTGCAGAAACATATGACAAAGGCAAACTACACGACCGCCCAGTTCGTTGTCCAGGGGAATCTTGACTGGTGGGACAGTCTCCCCGAAGCGCACAAGGATGCCATCCACAAGGCGGGACTCGATGCAGAGGAATGGATCCGCGGAGCCATTGCCCAGTCTGAAAACGAAGCGGAAAAGGTCATCCTTGACGCAGGAGTTGAAATCTACTCCCCCACCGGGGAAGAGCGTGAAGCGTTCGTAAAGGCGACGGAACCCGTCCGCGCAACATTTGCGGAGAAAACAGGCGACGTGGGCAAGACCCTCATTAAAATGGCAATCGAAGCTTCAAAATAACCCGTCTGAAAAGGCGAAAGATCACGGTACCGAAGCGGGAGGGGATACCCTTCCCGCTTTTTCATAAAAATGAGCAAAGGGGCAAATAGTTTATGTTCAAACACATACGAAGCACAGTGGAGAAAGGAAACATTATTCTCGGTTATATAAGTGGGCTCGGCATTCTCCTCATGGGGCTCATGCTTTTCTACGAGGTGGTATGCCGCTACTTTTTCAGGTCGCCAACCATATGGGCACAGGAGATGTCAATTTACCTGTTCATGTGGACCATGCTCGCCGGAGGCGCCTACACCCTCCAGCAGGGCAAGCACGTTCGGATAGACCTCATCATCGAACACCTGTCGAAGCGCACCCAGCAGATCCTCGAAATGATCACGAGCATTGCCGGAATGCTGTTCTGTGCTGTGATCACATGGCAGGCCTACGAGATGATCAAATCATCCATCGGCTACAACAAGGTTTCAGCCACCCTGCTCCGGATACCCATGTGGATTCCCCAGATGGCCCTTCTGCTCGGTTTCGCGCTGCTGACCTTCCAGTTCGCGATCATAATCATCGACAGGTACATGTCGGTCTTCGCAAAAGGGACTGAAGAGGAGGGAAAACCATGCTGAGTTTTTCTCTTGTCGTACTGCTTCTTATTGCAATTCTTTTCATGGGTCTCCCGGTGGCCTTCTCTCTCGGGGGAACATCCCTCGTGCTCATCCTCCTGTTCGACCTTCCGATGAAGATCGTGGGCGCAACAATATTCACGTCTCTCGAAAGTTTTACCATCCTTTCGATCCCTTTATTCGTCCTGATGAGTCAGGTCCTGCTGGACGGAAGGATCGGTGACGACCTTTTCGACGTCATGAACGCATGGGTCAGGCACCTTCCAGGAGGACTTGCGATAGCAACTATTCTTGCATGCGCCTTTTTTGCTGCAATCACAGGTTCCGGCGCCGCCACAGCAGCGACGATCGGAATGGTGGCATACCCTGCCATGATCGAAAGGGGTTATGATAATAAATTTACCCTCGGCCTTCTCGCTGCCGGAGGGACGCTCGGCATTCTCATTCCTCCCAGCATTCCCCTGATCCTGTACGGATCCATCACGGAAGAATCCGTCGGAAAGCTTTTCATAGCGGGAGTCGTTCCCGGGCTTATCCTCACAGCTTTCTTCGTGGTCTACGCAGTTATAAAGAGCATGCGCGGCGGATTTACCCCAATGGAAAAAGCGCCCTGGAGCGAGAGGCTCCGGGTCACACGGAAAAATTTCTGGGGAATCCTTCTTCCCTTCATCATCATCGGAGGAATCTACACAGGGGCATTTACCCCGACCGAGGCCGCCGCTGTGGGACTCGTCTACAGCCTTTTCATCACCCTTTTCATCTACAGGACCCTGAGCCTCCGCGACATCCCGAAAATCTGCCTGAGGTCCGTTACCACGTCCTGCATGATCGCCATAATCATAGCGGGAGCGGTCCTCTTCGGAAGGGTCATGACCCTTCTCATGATTCCCCAGAAACTCACCGAACTGATCATAAACAATAATTTCTCGGTGCTCATGTTCCTCATCGCCATGAACATCCTGATGATGATCCTTGGATGCGTCCTGGAGACAGTATCGATAGTCCTCCTCACCATGCCCCTGGTGACCCCCATTCTGCATGCCCTGAACATAGATCCCATCTGGTACGGCATAGTGGTAACGGTGAACATGACCCTTGCGCTTATCACGCCTCCGGTGGGTATGAACCTCTATGTCATCAACAGCCTGCGCCCTGATATACGCATGGGAGAAATCATATCCGGCGTATTTCCCTTCCTTTTGATCATGGTTGTATTCCTTATACTGGTAATTGCATTCCCCGGCATGAGCACATGGCTGCCTGCCATCATGCACTGACGTTCAAAAGACAGTACTCTTCTCACCGCCGACGGTCTCTTCCGCCGTCGGCTTTTTTTAATAAGGAGGATCTCATACATTGAAAAAAACCACCCTGCTGAGAAAGCTCCTCGAACGCCCGGGAACAGTCGTTGTCCCCGGGGTCTATGATGCGCTCAGCGCCCGAATCTGCGAGATGGCAGGCTTCGAGGCCATTTTTCATTCAGGATACGGTACAGCTGCTGTCCTGCTGGGACAGCCCGATGTGGGGCTTCTCACCCTCACTGAAATGGCGGCACAGGTAAAAGCTGTTTCGAGGGCTGTGCGGATACCTGTTTTCGCTGATTCCGACACAGGGTTCGGAAACGCACTGAATGCTTGCCGCACCGTGCAGGAGTATATCAGCGCCGGAGCTGCCGGGCTTTTCATGGAAGACCAGGTCGCCCCCAAAAGGTGCGGTCACATGGAGGGCAAACAGGTCATCCCGAAGGACGAAATGCTGGGCAAACTCAGGGCCGCCATGGACGCCCGGAACGAAATGGATCCGGATTTCATCATTATGTACCGGACGGATGCGATCCACGCAACGGGGTTTGAAGATGCCCTCGACAGGGCAAAAGCCGCTGTGGAAACGGGAGTCGACATGGTCTTCATAGAGGCCCTCGAAACACGGGAACAGATGGAACGGGCAGTCAGGGAAGTCAACGCCCCCCTTATGCTGAACCTCATAGAAGGAGGCAAGACTCCCCTGGTACCGGTAAGTGAGGCGGAGGCTCTGGGATTCAAGCTTGTGGTTCCTGCCCTGTCGGCACTCTTCTCCGCTGCGAGGGGGATGTATGACGTCATGTCAAGGATCCGGGCCGAGGGAGTATCGGATGCTTACCGCGACCGGCTCTTCACCTTCGGTGAATTCACCGAAGTCGTCAGGCTGGACGAAATACGGAAAATGGAGGAAAAATACCTTCCCAGTGCAGTTCTTAAAGACAAGTACCACGGAAAGAAGAAAATAGTAGACAGTGAGTAACGGTACGGTACTTATCAGGAATGTTTCCGAGACCCCCGGTCTCGTTTATAATGAGAAAGAAACATACAGTTTTTCCCGGAGGGATAATCAGATGACCAACAAGCTGAAAGAAAAGCTCGCCCGCGGTGAAGTTGTCCTCGGTACATTTATTACGCTGAACTGCCCCGACCTTGTAGAAATCGCAGGTCTGGCCGGTTTTGATTACTGCATCATCGATACCGAACACGGACCAGGAAACCCCGAATCCATTCAGAATATGCTCAGGGCAGCTGAACTGCGGGGAATGGACGCGATAGTCAGGGTTACAGAGCCCTCTCCAACGACGATCCTCAGGACACTTGATGTGGGTGCCGCCGGGATACAGGTCCCGCAGGTCAATTCCCCTGAAACGGCCCTTGACGTAGTGAAGTTCGCGAAGTACTTCCCCCGGGGAGAAAGAGGCGCGTGCCTGACACGGTCTTCCAGGTACGGTTTTGTGCCCGGGCTGGCCGAATATTTCGAGGAGGCAAACAGGGACACCATGGTCATCGTTCACTGCGAGAACAGGATGGGCCTGGAATGCCTGGACGAAATCGCTTCTGTAGAGGGCGTGGACCTTATCTTCGTCGGTCCGTTCGATCTTTCCCAGTCTTTCGGCATTCCGGGGCAGATCTACCACCCCGTAATGGTGGAGGCCGTGGGTAAAGCCCTTGCCTTGGCGAAAAAGGCGGGAAAACCTGCCGGCATTTTCGTCAGCTCCCCCGAGGAGGGACGCGCACGCATCAAGCAGGGCTTTACGTACATCGCCTACAGCACTGACAGCCTTATCTTTGCGGAAACATGCAGGGGGATAGTGAAAGGCATCCGGGACTGACGCTCTTCCGGCTCCTGCTCCACTCTTTTTGTTCCGGAAACATTACTCCTGAATAAAAGGCCCTTTCCCGCCGGGAAATGGGCCTTTTTCTTTTCTGCTGCGGCACTTTGCAAGATGCACTTTCCCCGGCGTTCTCCGTTCGCTCCCCATTTCCGCTTTTTTGAATGCAAATTTTGAGAAAAAGGCTGTCTCTGGTAAAATTGCCACTATGACAAAAAATGACTGGTTTCCCGACAACAATTGGTTTTCCGGGGATGAATCATCCCCCAGGCGCCCGTTTCCGTCTTTTCCGTTCCGTATCAACAAGGGGGTCCTCATCGCAGGCGGAGCGATACTTTTGCTCATGGTGCTTTTCCCTGCGCTGGCCGAGTTCTATACGGACTATTTATGGTACGATGCCGAGGGCTACGGATCTGTCTTCTGGACCCGCATCCTTGCACGTTTTCCGCTTTTTGCCGCAGGATTCCTTGTTTTCACTGCGGCACTCCGGGTAAACCTGAAAGCGGCGCGAAAAACGCTTCGCGCGCTCTACCCGGAGCAGGAGGCATTACTGGGATCCCGGGCTGCAGGGATAGCCATCGTTGCGGCAGCTGTATTTCTCGGTTTCAGCAACGGGTCCTCCATGTCATCGGAGTGGACCATGGTGCTTCGGTTTTTCCACGGGACAAGCTTCGGCACCGCAGATCCCATCTTCGGAAACGACGTTGGCTTCTATGTGTTCGGCCTGCCGTTCTGGAGGTTTCTTCACGAGAAAGCACTGAATCTCATCTTCCTCTGCCTGTTCACGGCAGGAGCAGCCTACGGGGTTTTCGTTCTTCCGCGCACACGGGAATTCACCCACCCGTCAATCCCGGCACGGATACGGAATCATCTCGTTCTGCTGGCGGTATTCGGCGCCTTCCTTTGGAGTGCGGGGTACGTTCTTGACAGGTTCGATATCCTCTTCTCCCCCCGGGGGATAACCTTCGGGGCCGGCTACACTGATGTACACGCCGAACTGTTCGCCCTCAACGTGCTTGCAGTTCTTTCGGCGCTCCTTGGAGTCTCCCTGCTCGTAAGCCTTCTTCGCAGCACCTGGAAGATTTCAATCGGTCTCGCGGGCCTTGTTCTTGTTTCGGGAGTCGTGCTGAGAGGAGTCTATCCGGCAATCGTGCAGAAATACTTCGTAGAGCCCAACGAATTCGAACGTGAAAAAACCTACCTGGGATACAACATCGATTCCACGAGGAAGGCCTACGGTCTTTCCGACGTAGAGATGAAGACCGTTACTCCAGAGGATGCCATATCCTGGCAGGAAATCGAAGAGAACAGGGAGACGATCAGCAACATCCGCCTCTGGGATCACGCCCCCCTTCTGCGGAGCTACAAGCAGCTCCAGGAGATCCGGACGTACTATGACTTTTCGAATGTAGATATCGACCGATATACATTCAACGGGGAATACCGGCAGGTCATGCTCTCCCCCCGTGAACTCGATATCAGCGGACTCCAGAATCCCACGTGGATCAACATGCGCCTCGAATTCACCCACGGCTACGGCATAGTCATGAACCCGGTCAATGAAGTTGCGGGCTCAGGACTGCCGCGCCTCTGGGTACGGGATCTTCCCCCCAGGATGGAAATCCCCCTGAGGATCGACCGCCCTGAAATCTATTACGGTGAGAAGCCAAGCTCCTATATTTTCGTCGGTACGACCGTCAAGGAGTTCGACTATCCCATGGGAAGCGCCAACGCCAGGACGTCCTACCAGGGAAAGGGCGGAGTCCCCATGGGGTCGCTTTTCCGCAGGATCCTCTACGCCTTAAAATTCGCCGATTTCAAGATACTGTTCTCGGACGTCTTCACAGAGGACAGCAGGGTCAAGTACCACCAGAACATCCGCGAGCGCCTCTCCCGGGTTGCCCCGTTCCTTTTCTTCGACCATGACCCCTATCTTGTCGTCAACGACGGAAGGCTCGTCTGGATCCAGGACGCCTATACAGTATCCGACAGGTATCCCTACTCCCAGCCTGTATCCCTCGGCAGGGGAAACTCCGTCAACTATATCAGGAACAGCGTCAAGGCCACTGTGGATGCCTATGACGGAACCATGAGGTTCTACGCCGCGGAAACCGACGACCCCGTACTGAAGGCATGGAGCGGCGTCTTCAGCACCCTGTTCAGGCCCATATCCGAGATGCCGGAAGGGATGAGGGGCCACCTTCGGTATCCCCAGGACCTGTTCAACATCCAGAGTGAAGTGTATCGTATCTACCACATGACCGACGCCAATACCTTCTACAACAAGGAGGACGTGTGGGACAGGAGCGGCAGCGGGGACAGGAAAGGAACTCTCGAGGCCTATTATGTCAACATGAGGCTCACCGGTGAGGAAAAATCGGAGTTCGTCCTCATCACCCCCTTTATGCCTGTAAACCGCGATAACATGATCGCCTGGATGGCGGGGCGCTCAGACGGGGAGAACTACGGGCAGCTCCTCGTTTACCAGTTCCCCAAGCAGAAGCTGATATACGGTCCTTCCCAGGTGGAAGCCCTGACGAACCAGAACTCGGAGATCTCCGCTCAGCTCTCACTCTGGAGCCAGAGAGGTTCAGCGGTGATTCGGGGCAACATGACGGTCGTTCCCGTGGGAGACGGCATCCTCTACGTGCAGCCCCTTTATCTCCGGGCGGAGAACAGTGAACTGCCGGAGCTTAGAAGGGTCATTACCTCAACGGGCGGAAACGTTGCATGGGGTGAGACACTTGAAGAGTCGCTTCTGCGCCTTCTCGCCCCATCCGCCCAGAGAATTCCTGCAGCTGACAGCTCCTTTACGCAGCGTACCCGGGAAATCCGGCCGGCAGGAGAGGCCTCGACACTCTCCTCCCTTGCACGGGAAGCCTCTCAGACCTGGGAAGAAGCTCGTAAAGCCCTTCGAAGCGAGGACTTCGAGGAATACGGACGCAAAATAAAACACCTCGAGGCAATCCTTAATGAAATGAACACCCTTGCCGGAGAACAATAAGCTTCTCAAAAGACAGGTTCATGAAAAGAGGAGGAGCGATTTTTTCGCAAGCCCCTCGGGAAATGTGTTGATAATAATAAGCGAAGCCCCTGACTGCAATCAATCAGGGGCTCCTTTTTTTGAGGAGATATTTCCTTTGCACAACAAATTCTCCGAATACAGTCTATTAGTGGCTTTGTGAAACTTCTCGCCCCTAAAATCAACATAACATCCGAGGGGCTTGATTTTTTCGCCTCCTCCTCTTTTCATGAAAAGCACGTACAGTCTGCAGATAAGCTAAAAACTTTCGCAGAAAATCATTGGACCTTCATCAGTAATACATCACCCTCATCATACAAATCACTCGAAATATTTTTTAGCAGTCCTGACTGTGACGCCATTAACATCAACTTTTTTTTCACGCCCGGTGTTTTTTCCGAGAGATCCAGATAGGAGACATATGCATATTCGTCACCGCTCGATTCAATTTTAAACTTGTCAAGCAAAGTCCCCCCGAACATCTTCTGCAATTCTTCTTTATCGGTACCGGGAAGTTCAGGCCAGCGTCCTTCCTTGAGTTTGAAGAGGGTGGCGGCGGATTTCATTGACCGCATATCGCTGACTATAACAGTCGCTTCTGCTTTGTCCTCGGCGTTCCCGACGACAAGAAGCATAGAAGACGCCAGGACACCGATTATAATTATTACGATCAGGAGTTCTACGAGAGTAAATCCTTTTCTTTTTGCCGTATAATTTCCCATTTGCCTGCCTCCTCGAATTGCAAAGTAATTAGCAATACTGATTTATTATTGTATCCGCAATATAAGCATCCGAAAACAGAAAAGAAGAGGATTTTTTTGCATACAACAATAATTTAAGCTCAAACAGGTACCCCTACACGAAACAAAACATTATTTTCCAGTCCGATATACCCAAAATTCTTCTCAAAAAAAGTTCAGATATTCGATTCTTTATGAATTCATACAGCCTAGGGTTAACATTTTCGGACAAAAATTGCCAAGAACAGACTTTGGGCTATAATCGGAATTCCTTCCACGGGAATTTTGCCCCTGGAAGGAATTTGTTCTGCGAAAAAAGGAGGGAATACAATGAACCAGGTGATACGAAAATGTATCGCGGTTCTTTTGTTCTTTTTCCTGGCCGGGTATATAGTATCAGCATCAGACAGAAGAAACGAATCAGCTTTTTTTGGTGAAAATTCTCCCTGTTATTCCTCCCTGCCGGGAAACCACGTGATGCCTTCGGTTATTCTTGACGAACTGGCCCAACACCTGGGCACTTCAGGAGGTGCAGCAGCGGGGTTTCTCGAGGATTCACACGAAACAGTCAGGACGATCCTCTCTGCCGCAGCGGAGAATATCAGTTCCCTGTCGGATTTCATCCAGGCACAGAACAGCGAGGTTTCGAGGGAATCATCCCTGGTCCAGGCAAACGCCTTTCTCAAGTACTCGTTCAAATACAACGTCCCTCTTGACCTCGTGGTTGCCGTAGCGCACACTGAAAGCCATTTCAGGCCGGATGTCAGAAGCGCCGCCGGTGCGGCGGGAATAATGCAGGTCATGTGGAAAGTCCATGCAGGCCTCCTTCAGGCAAACGGCATCATGAACGAAGAGGATCTAAACGACCCGGAAATGGGCATAGCTGCCGGAAGCCTTCTTATATCCAGGTACCTCAAAGCCTACGGAGATACAAAAACCGCCCTCGGACGCTACTATGGCGGGCCGGCGTCGGTTTACTGGGGGCGGGTATCGCGCAATCTCGCAAAAATCCAGAACGCAAAACTCGTCGCCGCTTTTTGACATGAACCATCCGGCTTTTTGAAGCTTTAAACCTGGCTGATACCTGTGATACAATCCTCCCGGAAGTACCGGGAGGATTATTCTTTTTAAAGGAGGGTATGAGAAATGAGTGGGAAAAAACTGGCAGTCTGTGCAGCTGTTTTCACAATACTTTGGTTCGCCTTGCCGGTGGGGGCTGCGGATATACAGGAACCGGCACTTTCGGCGGAAAACACGAGGCTTGAGGATGGCCGTATGGCATCTATGGTGAAAAAAGGAAAACCTCTTGACAGGCTCATCTCCTATACACCTGAGTCTCCCGCCTTCTACGCAGTTGCAAAGCTTCTCTCGGCGCCGCCGGACACGAAAATCCGTTTTTCATGGTTCTTCGTGTCTCAAAAGCAGCACGTTGCCGATGTAGAGATAACAAACGGCAGCCACGGATCCGACATCTATGTCTACAGCACCCTGACCAACAACGAAAATCCCTGGCCCCAGGGCTCGTTCAAGGTCGAAATGTTCGTCGGAGACCGGGAGGAACCCGACCAGATCGTTGATTTCGACGTGGAGTAGCCACACGTTTAAGAACTTTTTTCTTAAGGGGCCGGCTTTTCCCCGTTCATCCGCATTGCAAAGGCCGCCAGAAGTGCTGCCCCGCGGGGGAGCACTTCATCGTTCACATTGAACTTCGGGTTGTGATGCTGGTTATTCGTTCCCTTTTCCTCGTCCGCTATTCCCAGGAACACATAGGCCGCCGGGACTTTTTCGCCGAAGTAGCTGAAATCTTCAGACCCCATGGCTACGGGGACCTCCACTATATTCTCCTCGCCCAGAACGTCCACAGCAGCTGAACGCATGACCTCCGTCGCCCCCGGGTCGTTCACTGTCACCGGGTAAATGGGGGTATAGGTCAGTTCCGGGGTGCATCTCATGGCGGCGCATATCCCGTCAGCCACCCTGCGGATTATCCCTTCCATGCGGGCCCTCACTTCCCTGCTCGTGGTCCGGACGTTTCCGGCGACCCTCGCCGTGTCAGGGATGATATTTACCGCAGTCCCCGCCTCCAGCTTCCCTACACTGAGAACAACAGTTTCCTGGGGGTCCATCTCCCGGCTCACCACCGTCTGGAGAGACGAGATAACCGTCGCTGCCGTAATAGTCGGGTCGATTGCATTGTGGGGCATTGCGCCGTGTCCGCCCTTGCCCTGGATTTTGATATCCCAGATATCCGCCGAAGCCATGATAGGCCCCACCCGGCACCCCAGCCTGCCGGCAGGGAGCAGTGCCCAGACGTGGAGCCCTCCGATGGCATCCACGCCATCGAGCGCACCTTCTTCTATCATTTTCGGCGCGCCGGAATTATACCCGGCTTCTTCCGCCGGCTGGAAAAGGAACCGGACCGTACCGCAGAGTTCGTCTTTCAACGACGACAATATTTCCGCAGCTGCCAGCAGGACGGCTGTATGGGCATCATGGCCGCATGCATGCATTACGCCGGGTTTCGTCGACTTGTAGGGAAGATCGTTCTCCTCGTTCAGCGGAAGGGCGTCGATATCTCCCCTCAGGGCAACGCACCGCCCCGGCTTCGCTCCCCTGAGGTCAGCCATAACGCCGCTTTCAGTCCCCCCGAAGCCTCTCCTGATATTCTCGAGCCCAAGCGTTCGGAGATATTCTTCTATAAAAAAGGATGTTTCCTTTTCTTCCCATGGAAGTTCAGGATTTGCGTGAAACCGGTGACGGAGCCCGGTGATTTTCTCTGACATAGCATTCGCCTTTTCAACAATTGCCGATACGTTCATGCTGAAGCCGCTCCCCTTTCCCGAGGGGGATCTTCCCCTCTGTCCTGTTTTTGTGATGTTCTGCGGTGCGTTGGCGTCGAAACCGCAGTATTATCCCTTAACGGATATCATCCAGATGCCGCAGAGGATGGCAGCCATCCCCGCAATTCTCCACAGGTTGACCTGTTCCGAGAAAAAGAGCACCGACACGCCGAGGACCAGGAGGAACACGAGCCCCGCCATGAACGGATAGGCGATGGACAGGTCGGTCCGTGTCAATGCCGCACTCAGAAAAATAAACGAGATACCGAAACAGCCCACGCCCGCAACGGCCCAGGGGTTCATTATTATTTTCAGGACCGCGTTCACTGCACCGTTGTCGAGCAGGTCCTTCTGATGGCCGAAGGCAAGCTTCATCATCGTGTTGGCTGAAGCATTAAAGACCGCTGAACCTGCAAGCAAAAAAAGCGTCATTCTGTCCAAGAAATTTCCTCTCCCTCATACAGCCGTATTCCCGAAGGATTATACTCCACGGGGCATCCACAAAATGTCAGACTTCGGGTAGAATGCATCACCGTGAACAAGAGTATCATGTACAATATAGAAATTCGTGTTTTAGATACTATCAGAAAAGGATGATTCGATGAACACCACCCGTTCTCGTATGGCGCTGCGGATACTTATCCTTGTGCTCCTGGCCTTCGCATTGTATTTCTGGGGGCTGGGGAACCACGGCCTCCTTGAACCCGACGAAGGCAGATACTCCGAAATTCCCCGTGAGATGCGGGAGTCGGGCGACTTCATCACCCCTAAGCTGAACTACATTAAATACTTTGAAAAACCGGTTCTTCACTACTGGCTCACTGCTTCTGCCCAGGCAGTTTTCGGCGAAAACGAATTCTCCGGAAGATACTGGCCTGCACTTCTCGCACTCGGGGGAGTTTTGTGCACGTTCATCATTGCAAAATCAATGTTCGGCAGGGAAACAGCCCTGTACTCCTCGGCCATCCTCACGACAAGCCTGGTTTATTTTGCCATAGGGCAGATCAACATCACCGATATGCCCCTATCTTTCTTTCTGACACTGTCCTTGACAGGCTTCTGGTTCGGTCTCGAGAAAAACCGCCGATTCTACCTTCTGTTCTACGCCGGGGCAGCCCTTGCGCTTCTTACGAAAGGCCTTATAGGCATCGTTCTTCCGGGCGGCATCATATTCTGGTACATGATCCTCACCAGGCGGTGGGACATCGTCCGTTCCGCCCTATATCTTCCGGGAATTATTCTCTTTTCCGTCCTTGCCCTTCCATGGTTTATCGCGGTCTGCCTCGTCAACAGCGATTTTTTCTACTTCTTCTTCATCCAGGAACACTTTCTGCGGTATGCAACTCAATTGCACGGCAGATATGAACCCGCCTGGTTTTTCATTCCCATACTGCTCGTGGGACTGTTTCCATGGACAGGTCTTCTGCCCGGGTCGTTCAGGACCGTCATTCCTTCACGCCTGCGTTCATTCGGCAGGGAAAAAAAGGAGGAACTTTTCCTTTTCCTCTGGTTCACGGTTATTTTCGTTTTTTTCTCCCTCTCGAATTCAAAGCTCATCCCGTACATCATACCGGTTTTCCCTCCCCTCGCAATTCTTATGGGCAAGGTACTCCACCATATAACCGAAGATGAAAACTACAGGGGAGCGAGGAGATTCCTCATCTGGAACTCCCTGTTCCTCATCCCCTTCATACTGGCTCTTTTCATCTACCCGTTCGTGAACAACAGGATCTCCGCGCTGCAGCTCCTGCCCTATTCTCTTCCTGTTGCCCTGGTGCTGAGCGGTTTTGTCGCCGCAGGCTGGATATTCTACCGTCGCGGCAACCGTCGGTTTATGGCCTCTGCGCTCTGCATTCTCGCTTTCTTCACCATGTTCTCGTTTAAGAGAGTTTTTCTTCTGTACGACAGCCTTCTGTCCGCCAGGGAGCTTGCTTCGGCAATCGGGGAAATCCGCACCCCGGGGGACGTGATCGCCCAGTACGGAAACTATGACCAGGGACTTCCATTCTACCTGAAGCAGCGGCTCGTACTCGTCAACTACCTGGGTGAACTCGAGTTCGGCGCAAAACAGGAAAAAGATCCCTCCTGGTTCATTGGGGACGCACGCCTGAAGGAACTCTGGGACGGTGACCAAAGGGTCATCCTTGTGATAAACGCCGACCGTCTCGAAAGCGTGACAGGGCTTCTTGACCCGCCCCTGTCATCCATCGTTGTAAAAACAGACAAGCGTATCGTGCTGGTGAACCGCCCGTGAACTGTACTTCGAGCCGAAAAGGAGATGCCCCTATGCCTGAAAACAAAAAACTCGTCTCTGTAATCGTTCCCGTCTACAACGAGGAGGAAAGCCTTCCTTTTCTCATGCCCAGGCTGCTCTCCGCAATGGAGGGGATGAACCGGCCCTTCGAGATAATCTTCGTGAACGACGGGAGCAGGGACAGTTCTCTCAGGATGCTGTACAGCTTTCACGAAGCCAATCCGAAGTCAGTGAGAATTATTGACTTCAACGGCAATTTCGGCCAGCACATGGCGATCATGGCCGGGTTCGACCATTCGAGGGGAGAAATCGTCATCACCCTCGACGCGGATCTTCAGAATCCTCCCGAGGAAATCCCCCGGATCGTTGAAAAAATCGATGCTGGGCACGACGTGGTGGGAACGATACGGCAGAACAGGCAGGACCCGAAGTTTCGAAAAATGGCGTCAAGGATCGTCAACTCCATTACAAACAGGATCACCGGCCTTCAGCTCAATGACTACGGTTGCATGCTTCGGGGCTACAGGAGGGATATTGTCAACATCATCAACCAGAGCTTTGAAAGCACCACGTTCATCCCCGCCCTGGCGCAGAAGTTTGCAGTCAACCCGTTGGAAATATCGGTGACGCACAGCGAACGGGAGCATGGAACGTCAAAATACAGTTTTTTCCGTCTCATAAGGCTGAATTTCGATCTCATGACAGGTTTTTCCCTCTATCCGCTCCAGGCCGTCACAATGATCGGAATGGCTGTTTCCATTTTGAGTTTTTTCTTCGTTCTCTTCCTGCTCCTCCGCCGGCTTATCGTCGGTCCGGAGGCCGAAGGAGTGTTCACGCTGCTCAACATAAACTTCTTTCTCATGGGGATCACCATGTCCTGCGTGGGGATCACCGGGGAGTATATCGGCCGAATCTACTCTGAGGTCAGAAAACGCCCGAGGTACGTTATCAGAAGGGAATGGGACATCAATGACTGATCTGCGGGCAGCAGTTTTCGCCTACAGCGAGGTAGGCTTCGTCTGCCTCCGGGAACTTATTGAGCGCGGGGTGACCGTACAGGCCCTTTTCACCTACGAGGACGACCCGAAGGAGGAAATCTGGTTCCCTTCAGCTGCCGGACTCGCCAGGAGCGCAGGCATCCCCGTCTATACTCCCTCCTTTCCCGGCGACGAAGAGTACCGGATGCTGACAGATCTGAAGCCCGATGTGATATTTTCATTTTATTACCGGTCAATGATAGCCGAACGCTTTCTTGACATACCCCCGAAAGGTGCCTTCAATATACACGGCTCCCTGCTGCCCAGGTACAGGGGCCGGGCTTGCATCAACTGGGCAGTTCTGAACGGCGAAACAGAATCGGGGGCAACGCTCCATCACATGGTCAGGAGAGCGGACGCAGGAGATATAGTGGACCAGGAGAAAGTACCCATTCTCTTCGAGGACACAGCTTTCGACGTGGGGAAAAAGGTGGCGGAAGCGGGCCGTATCCTCGTCGCCCGCAACATAGAACGGATAGCGGAAGGGACTGCTCCCAGAATTCCCCAAAGGGAAGAGGACGCCACGATCTTCGGCAGAAGAACTCCTGCAGACGGGATCATCCCGTGGCACAGGAGCGCTGTTGAAATCTACAACCTTGTTCGGGCGGTGACCCACCCCTTTCCGGGGGCTTTCACATTCCTGGCGGGAAGAAAGCTCTACGTCTGGAAGGTCTGGCCTGAAAAAGACGGACGGAGAGAAACGGAACCGGGAACCATCCTGTCGGTGGTTCCACCGGTTGTACAGGCGGGAGACGGAGCGGTCCGCATCCTCAGGGCCCAGTGGGAAGGGGAAGAAGAGCGGGACTGCACCGCACCCGTTTTTTTCCCGGGAAATGGTGTACGTCTCGGCTGACGGAACATGATATACTGCACACCGTGCGGATACGCGCGATGAACATGACGCATTGGGAGGTTTCACAGTGAACATACTGATACTGGGGGCAAACGGATTCATCGGATCCCACCTCATCGAGGGGATCCTGGGAAAAACCGGATGGAAAGTAAACGCATTCGACCTTTCCGGAATGAACCTCGAAAAGTTTGACGGGAACAGGAATTTTTCCTTTACCCAGGGTGATATTTTTACCGCGGACGAGTGGCTGCTGCACGCCATAACGGAATGTGACGCCGTCCTGCCCCTTGCGGGCATAGCCAAACCGGCCTACTACCTGAGCAAGCCCCTCTGGACGTTCGAGCTCGATTTCGAACAGAACCTGAAAATCGTGCGCATGTGCGCGGCGAAGGACAGGCGCGTCATATTCCCTTCTACGTCCGAGGTATACGGCATGAGTACAGACACTGTCCTTGACGAGGAAGAGAGCCCTCTCATCGTCGGACCGATCAACAAGATGCGCTGGATATACAGCTGCGGCAAGCAGATGCTGGACAGGGTGATCGCTGCCTACGGCCAGGAAAAAGGCCTCCGGTACACCCTCTTCCGGCCTTTCAACTGGATAGGCCCCAGGCTCGACACGTTCAGGGACGCGGAAGAACGGACTGCCCGCTCCATAACGCAGATGGTCTTCGACATCCTCAGCGGAAGGCCTATCACCCTTGTAAACGGCGGAGAACAGCACCGGAGCTTTACCTATGTATCGGACGGAATCGATGCCCTGCTCGCGATCCTCGCCAATGAGCAGGCAAGCAACGGCAGGATATTTAACATAGGCAACCCCGGCAATAACGCCTCCATAAAGGAACTGGCCCACCTGGTCATTGAAATAATGAAGGGGATCCCCTCCTTCCGTGAAGCGGCTGAGAACGCATCCATCACGGTCATGCCCGCCGAACAGTACTACGGGAACGGCTATGATGACATGCAGAACCGTGTCCCCTCCGTAAAGGCAATAGAAAAAGCCCTCGGCTGGGTTCCGACTGTTCCCCTCCGGGAAGCAGTTGAAAGAACCATCCGCAGCTACGTCGAAGGGTAGGTGACTTTTCATGCCTGAGACAGTGCTCGTCCTCAAAACAGACGTGGACACCCTGAAAGGCTACCGTGAAGGAGTTCCCCGCCTGCTGGAGATTTTCCGGGCGAGAAACATAAAGGCCTCGTTTTTCTTCTCCTTCGGACCTGACAATTCGGGAAAGGCCATTCGGCGAATTTTTCGCAAAGGCTTCCTGAAGAAAATGCTCCGGACAAAAGCCCCATCAGCGTACGGAATCACCACTCTTTTCTATGGTACACTCCTGCCGGCGCCCCTCATCATCCAGCCTGAACCCGGCATTTTCATACGGGCAGTGGACGAGGGGCACGACTGCGGCATTCACTGCTGGGACCATGTAAAATGGCAGGACAGGCTCAAAAACCTCTCCGAAGAACAAATCCGGAATGAATTCCACAAGGCCATGGAATTATTCGAACGGTTCTCTTCACGGAAACCAAAAAGCTGTGCAGCCCCCGGATGGCAGGTAACCCCATCGAGCTTCGCAGTCCAGGACGAATTCGGCTTCGAATACTGCAGCGATACTCGGGGGGAAGGATACCCTTTCCGCCCCCGCCTGGGCGGAAGGACCTTCAAAACCATCCAGATCCCCACAACACTGCCCACCCTTGACGAACTGCTCGGCAGAGAGGACCTGCCCGGTACAGACGCGGCAGGCTATCTTGCAGACCTTGTCCAGCCGGGACTAAACGTCCACACGATCCATGCGGAGATGGAAGGCAGGGCACAGAGCGGTGTGTTTGAAGACTTTCTCGACCGGTGCACCCGGCGCGGGGTCATTATTAAGACGCTTCATGACATTGCGTTTGACCTTTCCGTCAAAAATCCGCTCATCCACGTCTGCGACGTGGCAGAGGGGGAACTGCCCGGCCGTTCCGGGACACTGGCGATCCAGAAATGCCCCCGGGAGGAGGAAGACGAATGAAGCTCGCAGTGGTGGGGACAGGGTATGTCGGGCTGGTAACAGGAGTCTGCCTTGCAAAATTCGGGAATGACGTGACCTGCGTCGACACCAACGAGGAGAAAATTCTTGGACTATCCAGGGGGAACGTCCCATTTTACGAACCCGGTCTCGAGGAGATCATAAGGAACAATCTCGAGGCAGAGCGTCTCTCCTTTTCCACCGACCTCTCCTCTGCCCTGGATGATGCCCTCATGTGCTTCATAACCGTAGGCACCCCTTCGAGAGATGACGGAAGCGCAGACCTCTCTGCCGTCGAGGCGGTCGCACAAACCATAGGACGTTCCATGAAAGACTACAAGCTTGTGGTGGTAAAATCCACCGTCCCGGTGAGCACATGCAGCTTCGTCCGCCGCACAGTCCAGGAAGAGCTGAGGAAACGTGGGGAAGACATCCCCTTCGACATCGCATCAAACCCTGAATTTCTGCGCGAAGGGGCTGCCGTGCGGGACTTTTTGGAGCCGGACCGTGTTGTGGTCGGGATCGATTGCGATCGTTCCGCGGAAATAATGAGGGAGCTGTACAATTTTCTTCCTCCGGAAAAAGTCCTCTTCATGGATATCCGTTCATCGGAGATGACCAAATATGCCGCGAATGCAATGCTCGCCACGCGTATTTCCTTCATGAACGAAGTAGCGGCAGTGTGCGAACGGCTCGGGGCCGACGTGGAAAAAGTCAGACTGGGCATGGGTTCCGACTCGCGCATCGGATACGCTTTTCTGAATGCGGGTTGCGGCTACGGCGGATCCTGCTTCCCGAAGGATGTCAGGGCGCTGAAAGAGTTTTCCCGCATGGAGGGGCATGAAATGCAGATCCTGAAAGCTGTGGAGGACGTGAATGAGCGGCAGAAGCATGTTCTCTTCGAAAAGCTCGAGCGTCATTTCGGCAGCCTGAAAGGGAAAACCATAGGCATATGGGGGCTCTCCTTCAAACCGAAGACATCTGATGTCAGGGAAGCTCCCGCACAGGCGCTCATACTTGACCTCGCCTCTGCTGGAGCGAAAGTGCAGGCTCATGACCCGAAGGCCATCGACGAGACCCGTGAAACCCTGGGCGAGCTCCAGGGAGTCATATACGTCAGCAACCAGTACGATGCGGTGAACGGAGCCGACGCCCTTGTGCTCGTCACTGAATGGGACATCTACAAGCAGCCGGACTTTCGACGGATCAGGTCACTTCTCGCTTCACCGGTCATATTCGACGGACGCAACCAGTATTCTCCGGCGGAGATGAAGCGGCAGGGATTCTCCTATTTCTCAATAGGAAGACCGGATGTTATCATTCCCTAAGGGGGACAATAGGGGACACGGGGAGGAAAAAACGTGCGGGAAAAATTTGCGCTCCTTTTTGTTCTCATGCTTTTTTGTGCCCATACTGCCGCAGCCGGCGATGGCAAAACCTTCAACGGATCATTCACCCCGAACACAAATGGCGAAAAGCTGCTTTCGCTCGTCGTTTCCTTCACAAAACCGGAAGCGGTGGAGCTCAGGCTTGACCATGAACCCGACACGGACGGCAGCGTCAGGAACCTGCACTGCCTGGTGACAGGAGCCTTCATAGGCGGATGCCGCATGGAAAAGCTTGCCATAGAGGCCGCCTTCGTGGAGTTCAATCCTCCTTCCCGGTGGGACCCTTCCGCAGAAAAGCCTCTCGTGGTGAGAAAAGCCCTCAGAACAAACTTCGAGGCCATCGTCCTGGAAAAAGATATCAACAGGGCACTCACGGAATACACGGGAAAAGACTGGACAGGAATCTCCGTCGACCTGAAACCGGGTAAAATCAATGCAACAGGCCGCTATCACCTAAAAAGCCCCTCCCTCACGATCCTTGCTGAAGTGAGGTCAGGGCTCGATCTCAGGGAAGGGAAAGAGATCTGGCTGAAAGATGTGTTCCTGAAAATAAATCACGAAGACCAGACAGCGGCCATCTGGGAAGAACTACAGAAAATCCAGCCCATTGCAAGCCTGAGGGATTTCCCCTTTCCTGTTATACTGGGTGTCCTTTCAATAGATGACCGACAGATGCGGATCGCAACCAGAACAGCTCCCAAGCCGTTTGAAGGCATTGTCTACCGCTACGCCCGGAGTTCGTGAAAAATAGTTCAGTCGATGACCGGCCCCGCAGCGGCGGTTTTCAGGAGCATGGTTGCATAACTGCCGCGAGGGAGGAAGAATCCGGTCCGTAAAGCTAACTTGCCTGGAAAGAGGGTATCCTCTTCCCTTTCGCATTTCAGATCTCCGGGTACAACGACGCACTGCCTGGGGAAGGAGGTGAAGTACGCCTGCCCGATCTCCTTCATCCTGAACTTCGACAGGCGGACTCCCCGCTCAGCGAGTAACCCTGAAAAAACCTTTCCCATATCCGGAGGAAGGGGAGACATATCCGGCCCGACTGTAGGCAGGGGTTCCGAAGAAAGCCGTGAGAAAAGTTCACCGGGCATTTCACGGTACTGCAGCACGGGGCCGGTCTTCAGACCGATCTCGAAGTAATCGATGTCTTCTCCTGCAAGGAACCGGGAAAGGGTTTCGTTCCAGAGAAAGCTCGAATAGGAAGAGAAATACATTCCCATTTCTTCAGCAGGAATGAGCTTGAGGCATTCACGGGCACCATCCTCACCCTTCTTCCGCAGGATGAAAAGCATTTTCCCCAGCAGCGGCTCCGTGCAGAAAGGAACCATTTCGTCCCATCTGCCCCATTTCTCCGCCAGTGCCGCTTTCCGTTTCTTCAGGTAAACCGGGGCATCGGGATGACAGAATGAAAAATACTTTCGGAGCGCCGCACCAAAACGCCGCTTCACCAGTATCTCCGCCAGGAATTCTCCCTTCGTTCCCACGTTTCCGAATCTCTGGTCGTCGAAGTAATTCGCAAATCCCTTGAGTGCGGCGTTTTCCAGTCTTGCTGCCGTCAGTCGGGCTTCCCGCTCCCCCATATCCCGGAGGACCAGGGAAAAACGGTTCCCCTTGAGCACTGCAGGCTCGAGGTGTTTTGCGGAAAAACCGGCAAAACTGACGGAATAGCCTTCTCCCCGGCATTTCAGGTCAAACCCCGCCGGCGTTGAGACGTGCTGCGTCGTCAGTGCGTGCCTGTCCTTTTTCCCCAGGGTGCGGATCTCCTTTACAGGGACCTGTTTCTGTGCCGCAGCGTCCCGTATGGCGTCAGAAGTGTTCCAGCCGCTTTTTTCGAGCTTGTAGACACGGAAAGGTCCCTCTTTCTTCGAGGGAGTGAAGTGAATGACTTCCTCAACTGCAAAATCGTCAGGTCTCGCCTTTATACGCATGACTACCGCACCAGCCTGGCGAACTCCTTCAAGTTCACCTTTCCGAGAAGCTTCACTATTTCGTCTCCCTTCATTCCGTCTCCTCCCAACAGGAGCCATCCCCTGGACCCGAGGTCTATCCAGACCGTCGCGCCGCTTTCGTCTTTCATCTCCACCTTCACTGCCGGGAACCCTCCAAGGGAGAAGAAGGAAAACAATGCTTCCGCTGTCTCCGCTCTCCCCGCCGCCCTGTCCTTTTCCAGTTCTTCGGGAAGGGGCCCGGCTGAAGGGGCTTCCGGACCGGCAATCACCATGAACTGGAACGAACGGTCCCCCCGTGAGTAATCAGCTCCGACAGTAACGAATTCATTCTCGGGCATGGAAAACGGCGTTTCCATTTTCCACCCTTCGAACCTGGGAAGATTTTTTAAAAGTGCCTCAACAGCCGGTGCACCGGAAATCATTTCGGCCCCGGAAAAAAAGAGCGCAAAAAACAGAATTACAGAAAGCAGCAGTTTCATAACCGCCGTTCATCTCCAGCTTCAGCCGATTATTGCCCGTGCCGCCACGACTCCGCTCGCGGCCGCCTGCACTATGCCCCTGCTCACTCCTGCACCGTCTCCCGCCATGAAAAGCCTCTCAATAACAGGAACCTGGAGGTTTTTCCGCAGTTCCAGCCTGAGAGAATACAGTTTTATCTCCACACCGTACAGCAGGGTATCATTCTGGTTCACGCCGGGCATTATCGAGTTGAGCGCATCCAGGAATTCAACTATGTCCGTCAGGTACCTGTGCGGAAGGACAAGGCTGAGATCCCCGGGCTGGGCATTTGCCGTGGGTGTTATCATGCCCCTCTCTATGCGCGAAGGGGTCGATCTTCTGCCGTCGCGAAGATCGCCGAGCCGCTGGACCAGGATGCCCCCTCCTGCCAGCATGTTCGCCAATTTTGCAATATGGGTTGCGTAGCCGATCGGATCGTTGAACGGCTGGGTGAAATTTTTCGTCACCAGGATGGCGAAATTCGTGTTTCTCGACTTCACTGTCTTGAGGCTGTGCCCGTTCACCGTGACAAGGTCATGGGACTTGTTGTATTCGTAAACGACAAATCCCGAGGGATTCATGCAGAATGTGCGGCAACGGTCGTCGAATGTGGGGGTATTGTACAGGCATTTTACTTCGTAAAAATATTGCGTAAGATCCTCGCACACACTGTCGGGGACCTCAACGCGCACACCGATATCTACCGGCATGGATGCAATAGGGATGTTCAGCCGCGAGACTATTCCCGCCAGCCATGAAGCCCCTTCCCTTCCAGGGGCAACGATAACGTACTCCGCCCTCAGGATCTTCCCGTCCGCAAGGCGGACACCGGTGGCCCTTCCGTTTTCAATAACGATATCCTCAACGAAAGTGTTCATGAGAATGTCACATTTTTGCTTCAGGTCCTCGTACATATTGTTCAGGACCTGCCTTGACGCATCGGTTCCAATGTGCCGGATGCGTGCCGGAAGGATCTTCAGTCCCACTCCCGATGCCTTTCGAATGGTGTCCTTCACTACGGGGCCGGAAGGCTCATAGGCGTGATTGTCGGCGCCATGCTCGACGAAGGCCCTGTCCACGTATTGTATCATATCGAGGAGAGCATCTTCCCCTATGCTTTCCTCGAGATTCCCTCCGAACCCGGTAGTCAGGGTCAGCTTTCCGTCAGATGCAGACCCTGCACCACCCCAGCCCGAGACAATGCTGCAGGATTCGCAGTTCAGGCAGGTCTTGCTCTTGCCCTCAACTATGGGGCATTTCCTTTCGCTTATAACCCTCCCCTTGTCGACCACAAGAACCTTCCTGTTGTGACGGACAAGTTCCATGGCGGCAAAAATTCCGGCAGGCCCTGATCCGACGATTATCACATCATATATCATTGTTTTCGCGCACCTTACGGCAGTACGCTTTCCTTCCTTCCTTTCAAATCTGTACGAAACAGATACACCATTCCCGGCAGGTTCCGAAGATCGCCTTCAGGTACCGCCCGCATGCGCTGGTTTAAATCGAAGGTGCCAGGACTGCCCTGTTTCCACCAGCTCTCTTCGCTTCTCTCAGGGCGAGCGAAGCCCGCTTGACCATTTCGGCGGAAGAAATCTCCCTGCGGTATTCGCAGACCCCCAGGCTGCAGGTAACGCCGCGGCCCGGCAGGAACTTGTGATGACAGACCAGGTCACGGATCTTGTCAGCCATCTGCTGGGCAAGGTAACCGCTCATGGGCGTCAATACAGCAAATTCGTTTTCCTCCCACCGGGCGAGGAAATCCATGGACCGTATCCTGCTCTTTACAACTGATATGAAATCAGTCATGAGCTTCGCCGCAATATCTTCCCCCATCTCCGCGGAAATATCGGCCAGCCCGTCAAGGCTGAAAAGAATGACTGAAAGACTTCCACGGAACCGGACGACCCGCTCCATTTCCGCCGCCATCGTTTTCTCGAAGTCATCCCTTCCGGGGATGCCGGCCGAGGAGTCAGTCTGCACTTCCTCCTTACTGGGAACCGTTTCTTTTTTTATGGCAGCCGGAGCCGGAACCACCTTCTCCCGTATCGAGGCAAGAACGGCGGGACCTTCGCCGGTATCGGCCTTTACTGCCGAAAGAATACCGTTGAACCGGCTGCCGGATGCCGTTGTAACGGCGAGTTCAAAATCCCGGACAGTTCCTTTTTCGTCAAGTTCCGTCACCAGTTTTGGCCGCACCGAACCATAGGGTACAAGTCCGAGGCCGCCAAGCGTCTGGCCTTCAACTTTTTCACGCTCCAGCCCTATCCTCGACAGGAAAGCGCTGCTGCATTCAAGGATCCGCCCCTCATCCGGAGTAAAAGCGCACAGCATATCAGATGAAATGGCAAGAAACTTTCTTTTTATGTCTTCCTGCACCCTAAGTTTTCTCTGGAGGGCGCGTTCCCCTGTTTTGTCGAAGATCGAGAGTGAAACAGCGGTTATCTGCCCCTCTCTTGAAAAAACCGGTGAAAAAACAAGGCTAAAATACCGGTCACCTGTTTCCTGACCTATTTCCGCCCGCTCTCCGGACCACGCCTTCTCGAAGGCCAGCCTGAACGGAACCCCTGTGTCCCCTTCAGGAACAATATCGAGAAGAGAACTGCCTTCTACAGCAGGATCTCCCCACAGCAGCACACTCTCCCTCCGGAATCCTTCCGTGAAGAAAACAGGAGCCCCTTCGTCGTTCAGGACAGCGAAAACCACGTCCTCTCCGGCCCCGGGAAAAGCTGCAGGGGCATTGTCATTCTCTTCCACCGTGCCTGTGAGATCGGGTGAAGGCACTTCTATCCCGATGGCCAGAAGAGCATTGTCGCCCCTGTAGCCGACAGGAGTCACTGCAAGATCGATCCACTTATCACCATCGTGGGGCGTGAGAACCGGAAACGTCAATCTTCTTTCCCAGATGCCCTCCTCATCTGCTGGCTGCAGAATCCTTTCCACCTCGCTGCAGAAACCGGGGGCCACAAAATCCGTGATCGGGAAGCGGGGATGGTCGCGAAGGGAAAACCCGAAAAACGTTTCCCCCCGCCTGTTCATGTATGTCACCCGTTCACCGGTAAGCACAAGCAAAATTGCCAGGGGGTTTTCGGCCAGCGCTAGGTAGCGCCTTTCCATATCCCGGAGGGCTGCCTCCTCCCGTTTCCACCTCGCTGCGTCTTTTTCGAGCTGGATCGTTTTCTGCAGCAGCAGTTCGTCTCTTTCAGTTCCTGGATCACCGAGGGGCTTTTCTATATTATCGTTCATCCGGTCCTTCCCCTTCCTTCAAAAAAGAATCACACGGCTGAAATCTTATTTTCGCTGAAGGCGGAAATATCCGCCAGTACATCCCTTTACATCTGTAATGCATATAAAGCCGCGGTTTTTCGTGTGGGCGGTGATGGATGGTATATCGCTCCTCCGGCAGATGATCTTGACGATCGTCCGTATGCCCGACCGGCCTCTTCCGTATATAACCGTAGCCCCGTGTCCGTCGTTACGGATATTTTCGATCATCTCTTTGGTCTCCGGAGTTTTTTCCATGATGAGTTCTACCATTACGAAAGCGTTCAGCAGCCGCTCCTCGAGAAGTGATCCGATGAAGTTGCCCGCCGAGAAACCCGAACAGTAGACGATCATCTGGATAATGGTCATCTCCCGTCCGCCTCCGAGTATGCGGCCGAGGACCGTAAGATAGACCATCACTTCCACGAAACCGATGGCCGCTGCCAGAATCCGTTTTCCCCGAACGAGAAAAAGTATCCGGACAGTGCCGCAGCTCACGTCCAGGATCCTTGCGCAGAATATGAGGACAAGCCCTAGTACGTCCATAAAAACTCTCTCCGGATTTCACTGTTTGCCATTTCGTTACCTCCTTGCAGAACATCCATAATATCCTACCATAGAGAAGGAAAAGAGGAAGTCTCTTTAATGAAGGGACTCTCTGCAATAGGATCTCATGGAATTTCCTGCCTCAAAAAAAGGGGAAGCCCGGATTCAGGCTTCCCCTGCAGATTTGTGCAATTCTAATTCTTTTCTCTCTGTTCTTTTGGCTCTTCTTTAGGCTCATCCTTGTCTTTGTCCGGTTTCTCTTCGGGATCAGGCTGCTTTTCAGGAGCCGCTTCCTTTTTTTCACCGATTATCTCGACGGGGTGCTTCTGACGGAGCCTTGCGAGCTCGTCCTGGTAGGCACGCCCCTTCCTGTCGTTCTCAAGGGCCTCCTGGACTTCAGCTTTCACTTCCTCGAGGGGACGGACGGAGGCTTCCTTTTTTTCCGCAACCTTGATGAGGTGAAGTCCGAATTGCGTCTTCACTGGTTCGGAAGAGACATCTCCCGCCTTTAATGAAAAGGCGGCTTCTTCAAATTCGGGAACCATCTGTCCCTTCGAAAAGAAGCCGAGATCTCCTCCCTGTTCCTTCGACGGGCAGGTTGAATACTTCTTTGCTGCGTCCTCGAAGGACATCCCAGCCTGAAGGTCATCCTGGACCTTCTTCATCTCCACGTCATCGCTTACAAGGATGTGGGAGGCCCGAACGCTCTCGGGGATCCTGAACTGCTCCGGGTTCTTTTCGTAATAGGCCGCAACATCTTCAGATGTGACTTTTACATTTTTGAGTACGCGTTCTATGGCAAAACGGCGGATAATGTCCTCACGTACGCTCTCCAGCATCTCCGCAAA
>Ga0228536_1000715_pt1 | contig 51205 bp, 38 predicted proteins | sample SJ1Smetagenome_FD_168611 | JGI IMG/M metagenome (GOLD analysis project Ga0228536, IMG submission 168611) | Enriched culture of PCE-dechlorinating microbial communities from Ithaca, New York, USA - SJ1.S | ecosystem: Engineered > Modeled > Simulated communities (microbial... > Unclassified...
CACACCGACGCCTGCATCCGTTGCAGCCTAAAAAACCACATACCAAAGAGAAAGGAAAAATACAATGTACCAAACGATTATCCTCATCGGAAATCTGGGAAAAGATCCAGAAATGCGCTTTACCCCTAGCGGACAACCCGTGACTACCTTATCGGTGGCCACGAATCGTCGTTACAACGGTCAGAATGGACAGCCAGTCAAAGAAACAACCTGGTTCCGTGTCACTGTGTGGGGAAAACAAGCAGAGTCCTGCAATGAATTCCTACACAAAGGAAGCAAGGTGTTAGTGGAAGGGCGTCTGACGCCCGATCCTGAAACGGGTGGTCCTCATATCTGGGAAAACAATGGAAAAGTTGGCGCTTCATTCGAAGTAACCGCCTCGACCGTACGTTTTCTTTCTGGACGTGAAGACCAGGAGGAAGCAGAACCCGCAGTAAATACCCAGGTCCCGCCAAACTTAGACCCAAGCGAAATTCCATTCTAGCCAGAGTCAGAACGCACCGGTGAATCACAACGAAGGACATGCCATTCAGGGCATGTCCTTTCTCATTCCTATTGAAAGAATACAGGAGGAACACATGGTAAAAGCGGAAATCACAATCGATACATGTTATGGAGATGCGATCATACCCGTTGAGGTAGTGGGAAAAGGCCCGAGACCTGGAACAGTATGGGTACGCGCGCTCAATGGACTGGAGCCATTTATCAAGAACAGCCACGGTGGCCCTTATCAGGACAGCACAACGGTGGTTCATATCCCTCACTTGAGGGATGTCCGTGTTGAGAATGATCCTGAAGTAGCACCAATCTGTGAAACGATTGCACCAGGAGAACTAGAAGTTCAAATCTCTCCGCAGGATCACTTGCTTCCAGCAGATTGGTTTCTGGAGAGTGCTTATGAAGACCGAACTTGCTCCGAGTAGAACCGCAGGTACGGTTAGAAGCAGTCAGGGGATCCTACAAGCGCACGCCAGAGCAATGATCCGGGAAGACTTTAATGTGTTCGCGCCCTCCGTTTCCATCCAGGGATATCAATACCTGGTTGATTTTGGTTCGGGCAGTGAACCTCGTTTTCACAGGGTCAATAAAAACAAGGAGTGCTCTTGTGGTGCTGCTTATTGCGAAGCGATTGATGCTGTTCGTTTTTATCTTCAAGCTGGTGGTGCACGAGCGCCTGATCCAGAAGGGATGCCACCTTGTCCTATCTGTGGCAGTAAGACTTACCGCGATCGAAATTGGGATGGCAAGTACACCAAGGAATTGGGGTGGCGCTGCACAAAAGGCGGCCTGCGTCATTTCCTGGATGCAAAAGCTGAAAGGATAAAAAAGAACCTTGCAGAAAACCCCTGGCTCATACCTCCCGCACCTGGATACCCAGGTGTGCGGCGCGATGAATTGATGACCTGGGAAGAATGCGAAGCAATCAGCCGCAAGGTATTTCTTGAAACCGGATACGATCCGACCGCATAAATTACAGGACCCTAATGGACCCGCAAGGGAAAAATGGGGGGACAGCATCCCTCCAGGGGTGGTCTGTCCCCCATTTCACAGGAGACAGACATGAACAATCTACAACCGTATCTTATAGAAAGTGCACACCCTCAAACTTACAACTTTCCCCGGCTTAAGCACCTGCCCGTTCGTGAGCAGCCGGCTTTCCGGGTAAGCAAGGATTCAGATGCATGCAGTCTGGCTGAATTGCTGGCAGTCATCATAGGTGGTTCAAATCAAATTGAGTCCGCTGAACAGCTGCTGGCACAATTTGGCATGATCCAGAAAATTGCCCAGGCACATGTGAATGAGATTGCCAAAGTACCGGGCATAAGCAACTTGACTGCACTGCGACTCAAAGCAGCTTTAGCACTTGGACGTAAGCTTCTTCAACCAGAAGATGAACGTCCAACAATTCATTCACCTGGAGATGCTGCTCAAATCTTGATGCCAATGCTGGCGCATCGTGAACAAGAATTCATGGTCGTGATGCCGCTTGACACACGCAACCGCATGTTGGATGTGATTGAGATATATCACGGCTCGCTTAATTCCTCGATGGTGCGGGTTGGTGAGTTATTCAAACCAGCACTGCAGCGGAACGCGGCGGCTATCTTGATCGCACATAACCATCCCAGCACAGATCCTACACCCAGTCCCGAAGATGTCAGCGTTACTCGCGCCATTGTCCAAGCCGGCAAGCTCTTGGATGTGTCAGTCCTGGACCATTTGGTCATTGGATTATCACGATGGGTGTCACTGAAGGAAAAAGGGCTGGGATTTTCATAATCTACGAATGAACACAAGGAGGTCAACATGAAATCCATTTTGTTTTTTGATATTGAAACCACCGCTAATGCGGATGCAATTGCGCTCTTACCCGAGCCTTCTGCTCCTGCCAACTACAAAGATCAGGACAAGATTGCCCAATACATCACCGAAAAGAAAGCAGAACAAATAGCTCAGGCACCACTAGATGCTGATCTGGGTAAGGTTATCGCCATCTCGCTTCAAAACGGGATTGAAAGTGCGGTAGAAGTTCACCTGATTGGTGATCCTGAAACCAAAACCGAAAGCGATCTGATCTGTTGGTTTTGGTCTTTGTTCGCAAAAGCCGATGGTCGTTCATGCGGTTACAACATCATCGGTTTTGACCTGCCTTATTTACTCAGAAGGTCGTTCGACCTTGGCATCCAGGTTCCGATCCAACCACAACTGTCCAAATTTCGCATTGATCCCACTCTCGATCTCATGGCAATCCTCTACAACTGGGGACAGGCCAAAGGATTGAAATGGGTTTGCAAACGCTACGGGATAAAAAATCCACTACCTGATTTGGATGGTTCTCAAGTGGTCAACATGGATCCGGAAACATTGCGTAAGTACGCTGGAAACGATGTCTTTCTGGTCGTAGAGCTGTACAAGCGCATGTGCGGGGTATATCTGCCGGCAATGAATACTTACCATCCTGCTTTTTTTAACCGCTAATTTCACGGAGGATCAAATGGATCAATTACCAACCTTACAACAGCTTGAATACCTGGAATCAGGTTTCGAGGTTTCCAAGATTTTAGCACAGGCTGGATTCCCGATGGATAAACCTGCTTTCGCCATTACTTGGGGACAAATTGCCGAAGAGATCGCTCATACCCTGGCAGATCACGGTCTTCCTCCAGATCGGTTGGAAGAAGACTTTTTGATTGACCTGGCGCAAGGAGTCCAGAAAGTTCTTCAGAACGATGATGTACTTTTCTGGCGAAGTTCCATCCGTAGTTTTACAACGGATCACCCGACCGTCACATCCTTCACAACATCGAATTTAGACAATGATGACGAAGGTCCTCTCACGGAGCAATATGAAAACGCAATCCGCCTCGGGGATGATGATGCCTACTGGCCAGATGGTGGTGCTTCCGCAGATTTATTTGACGAATTCTAATCACTATAAGGCACGCAGGGGTTGAACCCCTGCGTGTCGAACAACGTTGGCGCAAATGTATGGATCAACCTTTTGATGGTTGGTCTGTAGATAGCTTCAACGTTGGTTTATTTAGGAGCAAAACGTTGGATTATTTCACCAAAGGAGGAAGAATTGGAGGTTTTGTGCGAAACACAAAAAGATGTTAATTGGGAACTGGTTCAAGCAGAAATTGCCCTAATAGATGAATGCTGCAAGAAGTCTTTGGAAGATTTCATATTGGGCAAGTTTGATGAAGAGTGTCTGGGTGACAGTCCGCCTGAATCGGACCGGTACGTCCCCGAAGGGGATTGGATTGATTGGTTTCCTCCTCCGCCACGTATGACAGAAGAGGAACTGGACGTGCTCACTGATTGGGTTGAGATTGAAGCGGAAAAGCATGATCTTGAACCGGACCCGGATACTTATCCACTCGAAGACTATTTTGTAACAAAGGAGATATATGGAAAAACAGATGATCCAACTCAAAATCCCTGTTCCACCTGCGCCACTTCTAGAACAGGCAGTGGGTTACCGAAATTATCGGAATGCCCATTATCTTGTCCTCTGGTGGGAACCCTGTGGAGATGAGGTCATGGTATCGGATGGTCTGGTGACCTTTACTGGTCTCTGGCCAGGCTACCTGGCCTATGTGCAACATAAATCAGTTCGTCCTCTCCTGATGGAGTTCAACCTGGGTTCTTCAGAAAATCCTGCAGACTATCACTTGATTATCGATCTTGTTGAGCGGCGGGCTTTCGTTGCGCCATGCAAAGTAGCAGATCACTTTCAAGCAACCCAATGGAACCAGGGAGTTAAGCTGGAAAAACCTGTCTCCCTTTCGTCAGAAGAAATGGAGAAATGGGTCGAACAATTGGAGCAACAGCTATTGCACTTCCCCAGCATGGATGAACTCATGTCACAAATAGCTGAGGACGATAAGCTCGTTGCTGAACTTGAACAGTGGTTGGACGACCAAAAGCGCAGTCAATAAAACAACAAGGAGATACAGAATGACCTGCAAAGTGACAGTTCAAAAGAATACTTTTTCCGAAAGTCTGGCAATTGTAGGGCGAGCGGTAGGTTCTCACTCCCATCTACCGATCTTATCGAACATTTTGCTCAGTAAAGATGAGGATCAACTTCGCCTCTCGGCTACCGACTTGACCGTGGGTGTCACGGTTTGGATGGATGCCAATTTGGACGGCGACTTGGGTTTGACCTTACCTGCCAAAACACTGACCGATGTGATCAACAGCTTTACAGATCCCGAAGTCGTTTTTTCGGTAAATGGGAAACCGGAAGCATCGTTGAAGTGCGGAACCTATAAAGGGATCGTCAAGGGAATTGATGCATCCGAGTTTCCAACCATCCCGGAGTACCCTATCACCAATGGGGTTTCAATGGACGCAAGTATGTTCAAAGAGATGATCCAAAAGGTTGCGTTCGCTGCTTCCATGGATGATACCCGACCTATTCTGACTGGAGTCTTGATGAGCATGGATGGAAAGAGCGTATCCATGGTCGGAACGGATGGATTCCGTCTCGCTATCTGTAAAGCGATCCTTCCTGACCTGTTCGCCAAGAAGCAGTTAATCATACCGGCTTCCGCATTGAAAGAGGTGATGCGTATCCTGAACGCGACTAAAACAGCCAGGATCACTCTTGTTTTACCCACGAATGGTAGCCAGGTGGTGTTCCGTTGTGAAAACGTGCAGATTGTTTCACAATTGATCGATGGGAAATTCCCGGATTATCAGGCGATTCTACCCAAAGGTCACAAGACCAGAGTAGTCCTTGACGCAGGTGACCTGCTCAAAGCCTGCAAACAAGCCAGCATCATTGCTCGCGAAGGTAGCAATGTAGTGCGGTTTCACTTTCAACCCGGAGCTGATCAAACAGGGAGGGTCAAACTGTTGGCTGAATCCGATGAGACCGGCGCCAGTGAGATAGAGCTTGATGCCTCGGTTGAAGGACAGGAATTGGAGATCGCATTCAATGTGAAATTCTTGCAAGATGGGTTGGAAGCCATCACTACCAAAAAAGTGACCATTGAGGCGAATGCCCACAACACACCAGCGGTACTCCATTCAACAGGAGATGAGGAGAATTTATACGTTTTAATGCCCATGCATATCGATGGAAGGTAGATAATCACGGGGAAGCATTGGGCTTCCCCGTAAACCTTTCCGATGAAACTCCGGATTCTTGGTTAGAAATAATAGAGTTCTTGATACCAGCGTACCCATTCAGATAAAGCTGACGCATTTATCTCTTTGGCTCGGTTTATTAATTTTTCCGATGAAAACGCAAAGAACCGGTCGTTGTATCCAATCAATTTTTGAAATTCATTGATGGATGGCTGTAAGGAATCATTCCGAGGATGATACACCACCGAAAAATATACTTTCTTGTAAGGCAATTTGGGAGAGGGCGATGTTTCAAGGCTTGTAGCAAGCAGCTGATTTCGCCACAATTGATTCATGCCACCTTTGAATGGGCATTCGTCATAATCTCTAATACGGTCGGCATTAAACGGTGAAGTATCTTGCTCTGTAATATCCCAATAACGAAATTTACATTTGCTGTGGTAATAACAAAGATTTTTATTATCCAGAATTGCGGATGCTGGTGCACAGGCATGTGAGGAAGTGCGCCCCGGGCTCTTGAAACCTCCGCAAGTTGTAAACTCCACTTCCGTCAGTTTATGTTCGATCATCCATAGGTTGAGATTGCCCAGATTGTCATAGTATGCAATAGCAATATCTGCATCAGTTCCACTCACATTCGTATGATCATTTAACACATTGTCAGGTTCATCCCAAAACTCGATCCGAAATCCTCTGTCCAGATGATCTGTCGCAATTGACTTTAGGTCTGTTTTTACAGCACCTAGAACCTTGGCGGCGATCTGTGGATCTTCGAGGATAGGCAAGAACAAATTAGCGCATGCTGCTTGCGAACTCGCCATATGTCCAAGAAACTTATGGGATTTGAATGGGAATCGTTGTTGATGTTCCAGGAAACGCTCTTTGATTGGCCGATATAGAGGATAGCCCTGTAATTTCAATTCATCCGGTAGCAACGCATCATAAGGAGAGTTCTTGAAAAATCCCGATTCTTGAGTCAGATGAGCCCATTTCCAATTTATCAAGTGAATGTACATTTGTAACTGAAAATCGGTAAGTTCATTGGGTAGCCGATATTTTTTTTCATCGATTTCATAAATTTTCATAATCAAGTCCGGCTTTCGTTTTTGTGGCGGATTTAAAAAGGCACACTTCATTTTACATGCGAACGGACAGGGCATGAAACCTGGTTACTGAAACAATATACACATTTCAGGCACCTGGTTTGATGTTCTGTTATGCAGTGCATACAGAATCACAAGAACGTTGGCTATTTTTGCTATTCAACGTTGGTTATTCAATCCATATCTAATCCAAAGGAGGATCACATGAATGTTTACGAAGACAAATACCTGCGTGAAAAGGTGAATCGTATTATCGCCAGGCAGAAGGAGGGCAAGATCATCATCGCTGCTTATAAGGATGGCAGTGGCTTACCTGCGAGAGAAGATCTTGGGCAAGAACTGACACGGGCAGCTTACCCATACGATTATGCAGTTGGAAAAGCCGGTTTCCTTAACTACGATTCGGAACTCGGAGCTTACCTGTTTACTGCAAAATCGGATGAAAAACTACCCCAAGTGTTAGCTAACTACCGAATTCTTACTCTAGGTGAAGCAATCCTCGATGTAAAGGACCGGAGTATCCATATTCAATGCGGCGAAACCAGCGTCACCTTCACCGGAGCACAACCCTGGAAAGGTCTGTACGAAGTTCTGAAAGAGGTCAACGAAGAACTGGCTCGAGTCAATTCTGGGATTGTTGTTTGGAAGATTGTTCCGAAGGAAAGCGGGGATTCCAAATCGGGTGATCGTCTATTTCCTGAAGCGGTACCAAAGCTTCGGAACGGGCAAGCAATGGCACATGCCACCGGCTTTGCGTATGACAACGATCACAACCTGGCGTATATTGGCCTTGTAGGTTACAAGACCAGCCTGGAGTCACTTCGAGTGACTCTGATGTGCGGGAAATCCCTACAAATGACTCAGGACGGCCTAAGCGATGTGTCCCTGATTCCCACTGATAAGTATGAACAAGCCTGGCAAGCCATGCCTGAATACACCAGTCATAATGTCGGGTTTGTATCTCGGCTTGCGCTTCCTGGAAAATGGGAACCAGAAGACCTCAGTGCATATCTGCTTATTTTTCGAGGAACACCTGATCCAGGAAAGGAATTGATTCAGCTTTTCGTTGAACGAATCAAAGAAGCTCTGGAGGTGCCGATCCTGGATGAATGGTCAGTAGCCCTTTGGAAACAAGCTCGCAGTCGTAAGTTGGTTCAAGATCTGACCACAGGTGGCGATTGTATCCTTGGTGCCAGAATTGACCTGCAAGCTGACTGGAAAGACCTGTTATCTGAGTTATTAGCTCAGGAGGAAATCTCACTGACCATCTGAGAGAACAAGTAAAACTACTCGCAACATCACCCCAGAGGGGGCGCTTTTCATCCCCTCAAGGGGTTGGACGCGTCTCCTACGGGGATTTTTTTCGTAAAGGAGTGAACAATGCGTCCACCAGCAATCGAAAGAATGGGGTACTACCCCACGGATGAACCGGTTGTCGAGATCATCCGCACTTACCTGAAACCGCCCAGCGAAAGAGGGCGGTTATTTGATCCCTGCGCAGGGGAAGGAAAAGCTGCTTCTATTTTGGGTAACGCACTCAACTGCGAAACCTGGGGTGTAGAGCTCTCACCAGAACGAGCAGGGAAAGCTCAAAACGTAATGGATAAGGTTTACCAGGCTCCCTGGCAGGCTTGTGTTCTGAGTGATGAAAGCATTTCCTGGCTCTATCTGAATCCGCCTTATGACTTTGACCGGTTTGAAGGTCAAAAACGACTGGAATGGGATTTTCTCAAGACGACCTCCTCCAAGCTGATGCGTGGCGGGCTGCTGACCTATATCATCCCACAGAAAATCCTGGGAATGATTGAATTTGCTCGGCTTTTAGCCGGGCATTATGAAGCCATCACGGTCTATCGGTTTCCGGATGGATTGTACGAGAAATTCAAGCAGGTGGTGGTGTTGGCCTACAAGCGTAGACTTTACCAGTTGCCCACAGACAAGGAGGTTCTTTCGCTCCAAAGCCTGGCATCAACTGAACTGGAAACCATCCATCCCGCTGTTGAACCGATCTATGAACTATTGCCCGCGCCATTTCGTGGTGCAAATGGCAAACCAATTGTGTTCAAGCGAACGGATTGGGAACCGGAAGAGGTGGTTGAAGCGACGCAGGAAGCAGGTGTCCAAAAAACCAGTGATTGGCTTGACCTGATACACCCAACGCGTGGTCTGGCTCAACTCTCACAACCGGTCATGCCCTTGAAGAAAGGACATATCGCTATGCTCATGGCCTCTGGCATGATGGGCACGGTGAAGTTGACCGATGAAGAAGGTAAACCAATGCTAATCAAGGGACGAGTAATCAAGGTGGTCGAAAAGACTGAGCAGCCGGATGCCAAAGAAACGGATACCATCGTAGAAACCTACAAGGATCGTTTTGTTACTACGGTGGCTGTGCTGAAACAGGATGGTATCCAGGTGATCCAGGATGTTAAGGGCCTTTCAGAGTTTATGAAAGTTCACGGAGAAAAGATCGCTGCGCATGTACTGGAAACCTATAAACCCATTTACAATCTGGATCCGACTGCGAACGAAATTGCAGTCCTCGATAGGCTTGGTACGCAACGAGAAGCCCTTCCCGGGCAAGAGCGTGCTGGATTGCTTCCTGCCCAAAGACATGCGGCAGCGGCACTGGCTCGTTCAATTCGGAAAAATGGCGTAGCTAACTGCCAGGCGGAAATGGGGACTGGGAAAACGACAATATCGACTGGCGTGATAGAGCTGCTCGATGCTTACCCGGCAATCGTGCTTTGTCCTCCACACCTTGTACCCAAATGGATCCGCGAAATCGAGGAGGTGATCCCAGGCGCATATGCACGAGAAATCCGTCGCATCGGTCGGAATAGTGACGATGTTTATGATGTGAACGATGTCCGTGAATTCCTGGATCAATATAAGGCAGCGTATGACACTGCTCAAAAGAAAGGAGGTTCAAAGCCCAAATGGGTGGCAGTAGTAGCACACACCTCTGCCAAGTTTGGGGCAGGATGGCAGCCGGCGGTTATCAACAGGAAAGCAAGAGACCCACTGACTGGAAAGATTGTGGATGCCTGTGCTTGTCCGGGTTGTGGTAAGGTCGTGATGGTCGAAAAGGACGGATTTGTGGTTCCAGTGACCGATGCCTCTGAATTGGCAGAAAAACGCCAATTCTGTCACAGTCGAATCACTGGCTGGGAGTTGGATGCAGACGGGAGGACGAAACTTGATGCCAACGGTGACTCGGTATGGGGCACGCGTCCATGTGGGACACCCCTGTTTGAGTTCAACGGGTCGAGGCGACATAGCATTTCGGAGTACATTACCAAACATGCTAAGGGTGCTTTCAAGCTTCTGATAGCCGATGAGGTCCATCAGTTCAAATCCAAGTCATCAGATCGAGGAGTCGCGTTCCATCAACTGGTAACAGCGGTGAAGTGGACGCTAACGCTCACCGGGACATTCTTTGGTGGCAAAAGCACCTCAATTTTCTGGCTGTTGCATCGCTTGAACCATGGTGTCCGCCGTGATTTTGCTTTCCACGACGAGAAACGCTGGGCGCGGTTGTATGGAGTGCTTGAAACCACCCGAAGACGTAGGCGCAATGAAGACGCCAATGAAGATGGCGTGTACACTGGTAACCGGCGCTACCGTAATCAGGCTAAAGAACAGCCGGGTGTCAGCCCGGCCATCGTGAGCCGGTTATTGGATACCACCATATTCCTGAGCCTGAAGGATCTGAACCTGGCTCTGCCGTCGTATAAGGAGGAAGTGGTTGCCCTGGATATGCTCGATGACCAGGGACAGCAATATCACAGCATGGACAGCAGCCTGAAACAACTAGCTATCCAATCCAGTCGCTATTTATCTACCTGGCTTCAATGGACACTGGCACGACCGAATTCTGCTTTTCGGGATGAGGTTGTGGTGGTAGATGAGGTGGATGACGGAGATGGCAAAACCGTGCGGAAAGTACCGCTGATGGAGTTGCCGGCAATCAATCCGAATGGCCATAAATGGCTGCCGAAAGAGAACTGGCTGGCAGATTTCTGTAAGGTTGAAAAGCAGCAAGGGCGTAAAGTGCTGGTTTATGTTCGTCAGACTGGCACTCGTGATATTCAAGATCGGGTGATGATGCCGCTGCAAACCAATGGGCTGAGAGTCTCTATCCTGAGTGGTAATGTTGACCCACGCAAGCGTGAAGAATGGATTGCCAAACGTGTGAATACTATCGATGTTTTGATCTGTAACCCACGGCTTGTGGAAACAGGTCTCGATCTGGTGCAATTCTCAACCGTGGTGTTCTTCGAGATCGAATATTCACTCTATACGTTGTGGCAAAGTGTGCGACGTGTATGGCGATTGGGACAGACCCTGCCAGTCAAAGCGATTTTCTCGGTGTATTCATCAGCGATGGAAGCAACAGCGCTGGCTTTGATGGGAAAAAAGATGAAGGCCGCGCAGCTCGTCTACGGGGATGAGGTCGGTGGTGCGATTGTTCCAGAGGAGGAGGGCGACTTCCTCACTCAGCTTGCTCGTGATGTGCTGGAGGGCGCAAAGCTCTCTGACCTACAGACCTTGTTTGCTGATGATCTGCATGTCAGTCACAATCCAATGGGCAGTTTGACGACCCCGAGTGCAGTGATCATTCCTGGACCAAAAGTGATGACCTGGGATGATTGGGTGAGCCAGAAGACGGTGGTGGTCAGACGGACAAGGAGAAAGGAGGTAGTACCGGAGGGTCAGATGGGATTTGGCATCTAAATACGAGACAGGCTCTGCTATTATAGCGGAGCCTGTTATGAATTAATCTTACATTAGGATGATAGCCACATGAAAACTGATTTTAAATTAAGTGACTAAGTGAGAAATCTGTTCTAAAAAACCATTTCACATATAATAATAATAATATTCCTTTCACCAATTGGGAGGGTTAGCAGATATGGTTTCCGTTGATTTTGTTGGACGGGTTAATAATACCCCATTATCACCTCGACAGGCGCTAATGCCATTGTTAGAGGCTATCTTTAATTCAATGCAGTCAATTGAGGAAAAAGGTACCGGAGATGGAGCTATTACTATCAATGTGGTACGTAATACTCAGAATTTGCTCATAAGAGATGATGAACAAATCCGTACATCTCCGATTTCTGGGTTTGAGGTTGTTGACAATGGTGTCGGTTTCACAAAGGAAAATTTTGAATCATTCAATACGTGCGATACCCAGAAAAAAAGAAATTTAGGGGGCAAAGGCGTTGGAAGGTTTCTGTGGCTTAAGGCTTTCGAAAAAGTTGAGATAAGAAGCGTCTTTCAAGAGGAAGGGACATTATTCTTAAGATCTTTTAATTACGAACTTAACAATGATCCAGTGAAAAATTTGAGATGCGAAATTGAGCCAAATGACTCAATGGTATCAACAACAATTAGCCTTCTAGAGATTAAGCCTGATTTTTCCGAGCATCTTCCCAGAAGCTTGGATGTGTTGGCATATCGGATAATTGAACATTGTCTTGAATATTTCGTCCTTAAAAGAATGCCCGTCTTGATTCTCAAAGACGAGAACGATACTATAGTCTTATCTGAAAAATATGAGGAAATGGTTTCTGATGATAGTACATCTGAGTTTAAGGTTCAGGAGCAATCATTCACCCTTACTCATTTTCTTCTCAAGGCAATTCCTGGTGCTGCACATCAACTAAACTTTTGCGCGATCCACCGCGTTGTCTGCTCAAAAAAAATAGACTCAAGAACGATTTGCAATTTACCTAATCGGATTCCTGCGAGAGATGACAGTAAAGAACTTTTTTATTTAGGTTATATATCGAGTGATTTTTTGAATGGTCATGTTGACCAACAGCGAACAGGATTCAATACCGTTCAAGATGGTCAGTTCCGTTATATAGGTGATTTAACATGGGAAGAAATCGAGGGCAAGGCTTTAGAATCCGTGAAATCATTCCTTTCACCGATAACTGAACCGATTGGAATTGAAAAGCTTCAAAATATCGAAAATCAAATAAAAGATGAATGGCCAGAATTTCGAGGTTTGTTGAGGCACCGGAGGGAAGCCATAGATGAAATTCCGCCTGATCTCAATCCTGATAAATTAGAGATTGAGTTGTATAAAAGACAAAAGGAATGGGAGGTGAGCTTGAAAGAAGCAGCAAATGAAATAATATCCGCTCCGACAGGTGTTATTTCTCCCGATGGAAATGAAATCAAAGAGAAATATTTGCGCTTCTTAGAGGAATGGAACGAAAGTGGAAAGGCAGCATTAGCCAAATATGTAATTCATCGTAAAACCACCTTATCACTACTTGAAAAATATATGCAATCAGATGATGAAGGAGGGTATGCAAGGGAAAGAACGATTCACGAGTTAATTTTCCCGTTAAAACACACATCTGACGACATTGATTACGAACAGCAGAATTTGTGGATTATCGATGAAAAATTGTCTTTTCATCGATATTTAGCCTCCGACATTGAACTTCGTCAGGTATCTGCAATAACTACGAATGAAAATGATCGCCCCGATTTATTAATTTTTGATAACCCAATAGCAATGGTTGATGGTGAGCCAATTAATGGCATCATAATTTTTGAATTCAAAAGACCAATGAGGTCAGATAGTAACCCTGTAAATCAAATGTATGGTTATGTTAGAAAAATTCGCGCTGGCAAAGAAAACAACAACCATAGCCGCCCAATAACAGTCAGAGACGAGACTCCCTTTTACTGCTATGCCGTATGCGATCTGCCCAATCAATTGAGAATCGATCTGGAGAATATGGGAATGCAAAAAACTCCTGATAACGAAGGTTACTTTTGCTATAACTCTACACTCCGTGCGTATGTGGAAGTCATCAGTTATGGTAAATTATTACGAGATGCCCAACAAAGGAATCGGGTATTATTCGAAAAATTAAATGTGATTTAATGGAAGCTTTTTGCACCCCTTATTCGGTATTCAACCTTTAATGATATTTTTATTGGGTATAGTTATCAAATCATTTCACTTCTTAACCGCCCCAATCCTTGAATTCCCCTTTTTTTATAAAGTGCAGAATGTAGCAACCATTGTAAACAAAATACAACAGATAAATCTTCAGAGGGGCTTTCACATATTCTGATTACGGTCATTTGTCTTGTAGATTCTGAATTACTCTCTCGCAAAATCTGCTTCGCATGACTCGCAAAAATTTACATCCCACGGATAGCCAGGCATCTTTGACCCACAACGATCACAGGTAGCTATAGGACAAAAGTAGGAACACTCCTTATTGGAGCAAATGCCAGCATATTCACCATATACAATTAATGTCTCCTCGTTACATTCAGGACAATCAATGAAACGATCAATATATCCCTTGCTTGCAAAATACTCATCTTCGAGGTCTTTAATAATTGCTTCTCGATTTTCTTCGAAACCTTTCCTGAGATTCATTAATTCGTTGATAATTTCCGCTTTTTTATGTTTTTCTATTCTCTCCCAGTGCAATTCGATTTTCTGGATTTTTTCGTAGACACTATGAGTGGTTGCCGACGAATCTAGGTTGATCTCAAGTTCATCGACAAGAAATGTATCAACGAGGGCTAGAAATTGTGTGATTGTTTCCCATAACTCGAATTTGTTGATGTCAACTTTATAATGTTCAAACTGATTTCGGAAATTCTGCATTCTCCGAATGATTTCTAACTCTCCCTCTGGAAAATTAACCAGTGGTCCTATCTGTAATCGTTCAAGAATCTCATCGAGGTCAACAGTATTCGGAATCTTACCATTTCTAACTTTTTCCCTCACCTCCGAAATTTTTCCCTTAAAAATCAATTCGGGTAGATGCTGATAAAGTCTTTCCTTTAGCAAAAGTAAAAAACCAGAAAAAACATGTAATATTCCATATTTAAAATTGCTTAAATTTAATTCTGTTGGATCAACGCTAATTCTCAGAATGCTTTCGTCATCAAATAGCTCATCAATCCCCTTTAAAACAAAATCAATTCCATTCTCTAATAAATCGATTGACAAATTCGTTTTTGTTTTATCAGTCATACTGGACACCTAATTCATTTCCTATAAGTGGGTGAGAAAAGAGAGCCAAGAAGTTTAGTATCTTACTGGAACTGCACTAACATCACCACCACTATTGTTAGGTGGGGGCGACCAGTATGTTCCTATTGCCGTTTCCGACACTAATACGTTTAATGGAACATTGGTCATATTGCATAACAAATGATGTAACGACTCAAAAATTGATCCATTTGGATTTTCCATGCTCGTGCTTTTCTCGAGGGAGAAACCCTCCGTAGTGTGTAGATCTTCAATACAGTCAACAATTAATTTGCTAATACTCTGTAAATAATCAACAACGAGGTTAGCTCTTTCTTCTTTTCTCACTTGAGATACATTGTTCTCAATAAAGCGAGGGCCACCTAAATCACCAAGGAAATCATAATCACGGAAATCTGATATTGCACAGCCTGCATGCTCAATTAATCTCATGGCCTGCGATTCAAATTCATCTTGAAAGTTGTTAGGCACTGAATAACGGAACCTGATACTTCGATATAGATCGGAATACTGAGGGTTTTGGTTTCCAGGATAAATTCCATATATTTCTGGTATTTGGTTGATGTTACAGTCGCCTACATCACCAGATCTTGGAGAAACATACCTTGAGAACCAGAACCAATTCAAATGAATTCCACTTGTAACTAGGGGCTTAATAATATGTCCGATGATCGTCTCCGCCCACCATTGATCAAGAAATGGCGAGGAATATGGAGCAAAAATCCTGGTCTGTCTATAGGCCATTTGATATCCAGTTACTCTTTCTTCAAATCTAACCCCAACTGTCGCGCAGACTCGATCATTGCTTTTAATCGAGGATCATTCTCATCCAAAGGTTGCCCGTCCTGGGTTACAAACTCAAATTGGATTCCCAATTTCATTTTTTTTAGTCCCATTCGTGCAGCTGGACCAACGAAGGAGCGGAAAATATCTGCCCAACTCTCAACTGGTACATTTCCCTGGATGGTCACCTGACGAATTGTGTTGCCGACGGACGGTATGACAACATCTCCTCCTTCAGAAGGTGGCGTAGATATTGTGCCGGTGTCAGCTCCATCACTTGGCGGATAAATACTGCCTGCTGGTGTTCCACCACTGGGCTGATGAGGCACAACTGGTGGTAGAACAGGCTCTGGCTCAAATGCGGGAATAATCCAAAGGCCTTCTTCATTGGGATCAATGGTGACTGATCCACCGCACCACTTTTTCTGCAACTCCTTCGCGTTAAGTCCCTGACCCAAACCGATTAATCTTTCCTTGCAGGCATCCTGCAGACCATTGACGACTGCATCCCGCGTAGCGATCATCGGTTTATCGGTATACCGCAAAAAGGATTCGATTGCATCCTTGAGGCGTATGCTTCCATCTGACAAAACAAGTCCAGATTCTTGCATGGTCACCCTGCCAATTTTCCGTAAAATCCACTCCTCTTCTTCCACCAATTGTTTCCAAACAATTTGCAGATGATCACCAAAGTTGCTACCGGCAGAGCTGAGTGCTGTAACGCTAATCTCTTCGCCTCGGATACGAGCGATATAAGAGAATGCAGCACCCAACGATTGGGTGACTGCTTGTCTGGCAGTGGTGAGACGCGTCTCTAAATCGCCTTTCTGTTCTGGATCAAGTTGCGTTCCATAATCGCGTTTAATGGCTTCGAGTGTGGTCACTTCGCGTAAGGCGTTGCGCAATTTTGTCAGGCCGCGGACTGAAGGCAGTAGGAAGAGCAATGTATTTCGATAGAGACGGTCTCGAGCACCGCATTTTGTACTTAACAGCTTTACTCGCCTTTCCAGTGGCGGATTATTAGCGGCAGCCTGGCCATTTTCCGCATACGGTAAATCGGGTGCAAGAACAAGTAAAGCTAACGAACGTTGTTCTGGTAAATCTGATCCGGGATTTACCAGAACGCGCCATGTCGCAGGTTCAAGCCTGGAATTGTTACCTTGGGTTTGAACTGCATCAATAATTTCTGTATTGAAATCATTACTGACAAATTGCTGCCGGTAGCGGACGATTAGATTTACAAGGGTAGGTCGTGTATCAAACCAGTAACGTTTTCCGAGGTTTCCAGCGGCTGGGAAACGCATGTAAAAGGCACGGTTTTCCAATTCGAGCAAAGCCCCATCGGTATAACTCCAGTTCAAACCAGGTCTGGCGGTGCATAATTTCAACTCCCGCGTGCTGTAACCTACTCGATCACCCTGAGCGCCAAAAGAACCAAGCAAGATGGTGGAAGCCAAACCTTGCCCAATCTTTTCTCTCAAGTAGTCGCCGCCACGTTCTTCATCAAACTGGACTGAATTACTTGTTTTGCCGATGACATCTGCTGCGATGACAGACTCATAAGATGCGCCCCACAGGCGTGTGAGCGATGATTTGAGCGCATCCACGGTGAAATTCAGGTGTGCCGGTTGGATAAGTGCCTGGGATTGCGTTTCGGTGCTTCGGCGCTGCCAGAGATCGCCCACGATGGATGCTAACAGACGTAGGACACCGCGCGTACGCTGAAAACCACTGTGGCTACCCCAACGTTTATAGAAGGCATCAATCAATGTGGGATGAAAAGGATAGGCATTGATAATGCTCTGTTTGTAATCAGCGCGTGTGGCTTCTTGAGGGACTTCATTCGGGTGCTGTTGGTACATGCGGGCGTACGCGCCAGCTACTTTTTCGATTTCCGTTGGATCACCGATGGTTTCAAACAAACGCCGGCGAACGACGTGGTATATTTCTTCATCAGCAACCGGACGGGCGTCGGCAGCCATGCGGCCAAAACGATTTTCGAGCGCTGCAAGGATCTCCTGGCCACGTTCTGAACTGGCTACCTCCAGATGGCTCGCGGGTAGCGTGGCAACCAGGGCTGCACCTGGAACATTGGATACCGCCTGGCAGAGTTGCTGCGCAAATGAAATGGTTTGATCCGCTAATGTACCCGATCCTACCGGCACGCCGGCAGCGCCAACGCAGTAGTCAGCTAATTCATCCAGCAAAATCAGGCAAGGTGCGGATTTTCGTAAAATGGATTCGAATAGCCCTTGCGGACAGGTGCGTGCCTGATCATTGGCTTCGATCTCACGGTAAAGTTCAACTCCGCCAAGCTGGTAAGCCAATTCACCCCACAGAGTACGTGTACGGATTCCCTCCGGGATCTGCCGACCCTGGGTGGCATCACAGGTCTGGTTGGTGAAAACTGCAATGGACCGAACCCGTTGCGGTATCTCATCTTTCAACGCCCGGCGCAAATCTGCGCATTGGGAAGAAGTGCGCAAAATCTCACTGTTACGTGCCAGGTGCCAGAGTGCTACTAAAACATGGGTTTTACCACCGCCAAACGAGGTTTGCAGACTGATAATTCGGTCACCGGCTTCAGCACCGCCGGATATCGCATGACTGACTTTGCTAAGAATGCTGGTGAGACCGTGGGTTAAATAGGTTTTCGCAAAAAACGCTTCGGCATCACAATAAATATCTGGCGCTGTATTCTGGGTAACTTCCCAGAGATTGGCGGCAAAAACGGCCTCGCTCAGGCGGCCTTTCTGAATATCCTCATGGGGGGTTGCGATTGCATACCAGGGTGATAATGTTTCGGGCATGTTTATTACTCCTTCAGCCAATTCGATTAGATCAATGATAATTGCTCAGGACCTTTGGGCGGTTCAGCCTGACGCACTTCCTGTTTAAGCGTTTCTCGCTCACCCAGTAGAGCGCTGATCAGCTTCCAATCTTCTTCGCCGCGCGGCAGGACCTCGAACAACGCCTGCGCCAACTTCCAGAATGGCTCATGTTCTGCGATGTTGTTGGTTTTCAAGTACTGCACCAATTCCGAGCGTCGCTCCTGTTTCCATAGCCGCATAGCCTGGTGCAGTTGGTCGATCAGCGGGGATGTCGGATCTTCACCCAAATGCCGATGATCGGAACGGTCACGCAAGAGGGCAAGTCGACATGATGATCCATTTATAACGAATAATCCTTGGTGACGTGCTACATCCATAGCATTGTCACCTTCACCACTAATCTGAACAACTAATCTGGCGTCGTCCCATGCTCTTTCATTAATTCCGTACAAGGTAGCCCAGGTAAAATATAATCTGGATGTATTATCGCCCTTAAATTCACCGGCAATTGATTTCAAGGCAGCGTCTCGAACTAATTCGAGTAACTCAGGCACAGATACTTTCTCTCCATCAGCTCTTTCTACCGCTTCATATTTCGCAAACACACCTACTGCAGGACCATAACAAGCAACTATCAAATCCGCACCTCTAAAACCATACTCCCAGAATCGATGGACGCTTTCGGCTACTACGTTTTCAATTTCTGAACGAACATTACGATACGATGCTGCCTTTTGGATCTCCCGAGGTCTACAAATAACAGTTATAGACGATGCTAATGCGGCAGTATCCAAGGCAAGTGCTCTAGCCCCCCGTTCAGTATCGATTGGGTACGTTGCTGTCACAGTCAAACCTGCTTCTAACATTGCATTAATTAGTGCTGTCCATGCCTCCGTTGATTGATGAGCAAACATGATTGCCAAAACACCATTCTCTTTAATCACTCTTTTTGTGTCGCTTAAACATTCTGCCAATTTGCTAGTGAAATGTTTCTTTGCCAATTCCTCGCTTCCATGGAATCTGTGTTTTAGCGCTGTTGCTTCTTCACTTTTAGGAGTTAGTGGAGTAACAAATATTTCGGGATATATTTCTGCCAGACCTCTTTTTAGCCAAACATAAAAGAAATCCGATAATTCAGCGTATGAAATAGCATCAAAATAAGGTGGATCTGTTACACCAACATCGGCGTGATTATCAGGCAAAGCCAATGTTGCAGCATCGCCCCATAAAACTTCAGCCGGTAGGATTTTCTGAGTTCCAACAGATTCATGATCTATAAAGCGTAATATCCAATCCAGCTGTGATAGTGCTCCGCCAGAAGCATCATTAAAAATGTTTATCTCAGGATAGTCCCATACCATTGGAATTGCTTGTAGAGAAAATGGGCTTGCAATAAATTCTCCTGAGGGTTTCCATACACCCATATTTGTGAGAAACATAGAATTTCTACTGATCCATAAAGTGATATAAGTAATGATCACTTTTGCATAAGCATCATCCTTGGCATCTTCGAATATTTTCGGAGATATCTCATTCAAAACATCAATAAAAGTTTGCATTATTACTAGCTGTCTTGGGTTAAATAGATCTCCCCACTTCTTAAAATTCCAACCTCTACCTGCTACTGTATCAGGACCAATAGGCATCGATTCGTGTGGAATTTCTATTTGTTGTGAAATCTTTTCAGCAATTTTAAAGGCTTCGATGTCGGATGTTTCGACCTCCCTATAATCTTTACCTTTAGTTCCCTCAACGATTACGGCTACAATCTGTTCTCCGGATGTTCCCTCAAAAGTTGATCTTTTTATATCACTCTTCGGAGTTATTTGTTGACAGACTGGACAGCGAACGCCACTGCTAACAATAGTGCCTTCATTGCGGTCGATCTCTTTTCCTGTTTTAACCTTGAACAGAATATTTTTGCTGTCGATAACCATTCCTAAACTTATTTGTTTGTCGGGTTTATTTGATAATGCAAATGTCTTTAACAATGGGATTGTGGTATGACAAGCCGGATTGGAACAAGGTACAGTTCTTGACCATATATAACCAATTATTGACCTCCCATCGTTTCCGGGTGGATATAAATGACCTATTTTTTTCTTGGCAATTATTAAAATGCGATGACACCATAGCTCAATATCGTGTTTTAAGATATTTTGTGCTTCAATATTTTGTCTTGTGATTTGCCCGAATTCTTCATTTTCTATTTCTCTGAAACCTCGCACACCATATTTTTGTGGAAACTCGCATGTTGAACGAAGAATAATATGAGCTACAGGATTGTAATCGTTAGCAATTGCCTGACAACCCAGTCTTGTCGCTTCTAATGGAATCGCCCCGCCTCCAGAAAATGGATCGATTACTTTAGGAGCTTCTCCGTGATTGGCAATTTTCACAAGATCCCTGGCTATCTTTAATATCATCGAGCCTTGTTCATTGCTGGGGTCACTAGTTTCCCATTTTGTAAGACATCTATCATCTAGCATTTCCGCTGGTGATGGTTGTTTTTGACTTTTCCCTTTTTCAAATTCCAGCCACTCAGGTGAAAATTTCGCAATGAAAGTCAACAATCGGTTTCTTGGGGTATCGTCCAATCCTTGGTAGGGCTGATAGGGATCAGCATTGTTATGCACAATTCGTCCCCGTCGGTAACCTTTCAGGATTGCGGGAACTTCATCACGTAAATATTTAATTACCGCTTGACGAAATTCGGTAGGGCAATCAGGATCGTCTGGGTCTGGCACAATTGAAGCAAAAACGATTGCTCTGGATGCAGGTAACGGTCTCCGAGCCCACCATAAATGCAATGTGGAAATATGCCCATGTCGTAGGGACTTATCTCTAAGACTTTCAGCGGAAATTTCGCGAATGGGCAGGGCAACTTCAATAAGACGGGGACAGGTAGAGTTCATAGATCGTTATCCTAACATTTGAAGAAATTGTTGACCACTCATAGGGCGGGGACAATTTGGTCCAAGCTCGTTAATGAATGGAGATGTAATGGTATTGATCACACGACGTCTTTGTGCCGGCAATGGTACTTGTAATTGGTGAGCAAGGGCAGCATCCATATGTCTGAAACTTGAAAGCACTAATGTCTGTCGTGTTCGTGTGATTCCCACATAGAATAGCCGACGCTGCTCCTCATCAAAAGCACGCTGATCATTAAAAGGTATACCCTCATCCGCAGGAGTAGGGATCAAACCCTGGATTAATCCAGTGATGATGACCATATCAGCGGTCAAACCTTTTGATTTGTACAGGCTCATTACCCGTACAAAATCAACATCCGTTGGTAATTCAGGCTGTGTTAAATTCGTGCGGATGCTTTCAAACAGCTTTGCAGGTACCAGATCCTCGGGTCGTATAGTCGCTGCAATACTACGGAACAACTCAGTCCAGACCTGATCGGGAGGGAAAAGCGAATCAACAAGTTCCTGGCCTTGCATGGTGGCTAATAAACCTAATTGCTCCCTAAGCAATTGATATTTTTCGACAATTCCATCTATATGCGGGATCTGCAAGATGCCATTAAATTGCGCTTCAAGAGCAACCATGGGCGAATCACCCGAAGCCTGGCAATGATTACGCAGTGCGTTCCATCCATCATAATTTAAATTGCGATGCCCATAACCACAATAACATCGCAGCGCAACCCGATCCTCTGGATTGGCGAGCAGTGCTAACACAGAAAGACCTCTTTGAGGAGCGGATTCTTGCTCGTCATGCGAATTGCCATCTAAACTGGAATCCTGATAGAAACTCTGGGAGGGTATTCCAAGTTGTAAAAGGGAATCACAAATCGGCTTGCCTAATTTTTGTCTGGGAGCCAATACGAGAATTTGACCAGGTCGCGCATTCTGTCGCTGAACATGGTGAGCAATAAATCGAGCAATTCCATCTGCTTCTTGGTTCAAGTTATCCCATTGCACCAGATAAACATCTCCCCTGGGTCTATCAAGCAATGGGTTTAATGCTCGTCCGGTTCGGTTGCGATTGTTTACGATCAAAGAGTTTGCCATCTCCACAACCAACTGTGGGCATCTTCGGCAATCATCAAGAGATTCATCATGCGTTTCAGGGTGTCTCTCGGCAAATTCGGCAATGCCTTCAGGGTGAGCGTATTTGAAGGAATAAATCGATTGATCCTCGTCCCCAACAATTGTCAGTGTGCCATTCTCGGCAAGTAATTGAACCAAATCCTGTTCAGCACGATTGAGATCCTGGTATTCATCGACAAGAACATGATCAAACAAGTTTCGTTCTTCAGCCAGGGGATTGTTTAATAAGAAATGTAATGTCTCGGGAACAAGTTCTCCAATAAGCATTGCCTGATGGAATTGAAGCCACTGAAGCAATTCGGCTTGAAAAATGCGGTCTTGTTGTTCCAAAGGCCAACCTGGCTCTTCATGCTGTCTTCGCGCCCAGGCGGAATTAAATGCCGATAAGCGCTCATTAATTGCCCGTATCCCACCGAATTCTTGATGATTCATATCTTCAATGAGGAATCGCTCTTCATACTTGAGCAGAGGGCGGGGAACCCTACCCGTGATTGGCAATACATGATTTTTAGATAAAATGCTGAAGCAAATTGAGTGAATTGTTCCAGCAATTACCTCTTCGGCTTCAGGCATACCGATATTTCCTAGATCTTTACGCAAATCCTGAGCTGCTGTTCGAGTAAAAGTACAGACTAGGATTCGATTAGGTGCTGTCCCTTCTTGCAATAAACGAGCAACACGGCGCATTAATGCATATGATTTTCCGGTACCAGGGCCAGCCAGGACTCTTAATGGAGAATCCGCTGTTTCAGCGATTCGTCTTGGAGTTCCATCTAAACCTTCATCCCATCTGCGTACTGCTGCTTGATCCATTATTCCCCCCTATATCTCTGTATTCTCGCCAAATTTTGACCAATCATTTTCTTGAACTAAATACTGAATCTGACGGAAGAGCATTTCTGGCGAAAGGAAACGCATCGGATCATTGATGATGCGCAGTCTCGGACGCTCTCCGCGGCAATATGTGACAATATACAAGTAAGCGCGGACTCCTAATTGCTTAAGCTTATCCATTTCAGGACTAGTGAGAATGATCGGACCGCTTGCCGCACGTCCTTTTACCTCGATGTATCGTACCTCAGAGGTAGGTGATTCAGAACGAATATCGTAATGCTCACCATCCTGTGAAACGTCGTATGGTGTCCATCCGCGTCGTTTTTCATATTGCATCACTACATTCATCGCAATTTGTTCTACCTCATCATCGCGGCGCATTGGCACACCCTGGTGTTGTTCGGCTTCATCTGGCTCAAGTACAGCCGTTGGAGCGGGTAAGACAATCCCACTGGCAACAATATCAGGTAGATTGGATGATAATCTCAACATTTGTTCCAACTCATCGAGACGGATTTTTTTGCGATCTTTGAGTTGTTGAATGCGCTGTTCTAGTTTCTGGCGTTCTTCAGGATCATCCTCGCCATACAATTGAAGCTGCTGAAATTCATTGAGTTTTTCTTGTAAATCCAGGATCAGGTCTGTAAAAGTTGTCTCTAGATAAGATCTGCGTAATTCGCACTCCATCTCGCGTTGCTGAATAACTCTCTTTAATTGTTTTTCGGTCTGATTTTCATACGTCCACATTTGAATTTCTTCGCTGCTATGTTGTGGGATAGCAGGAAGTTCAAAATCAAAGTCCGGGACTGTGAAATTAAGGATATTGGCTGGTGAAGTCGCCCGCAGACCTAGATGGTCAGCGACAACCAGATTAAGTTCTTGATGGGCGAGACGTCGTTTTTCTTCCAATCGTCCATCTTCAATACTCGAACGCATTAGCCAGATTCTTTGCGGTTGACCGATATTTGGATCTACAAGGGTTACACCACGGGTGAATGAATCGCGTGCTCGGCGGATTGCCCATTCGATTAAAGCTTCAAATAAAGGATGTCCTGGGCCTAACAACCGTGTCCCTTCTGGTACACGCACCTTGCTGGCAATGCTGACCAGTTCTTTATCAAAAACGATAGGAAAATCGAGCTTTTCAGAGATTGGCAAGCGAAGCGAGCGAGCAACATCCATCAACCCCGATGGAGTGCGTCCAAGGTGAAAAACAGGAAAAGTGTGGTCTGGATTGATCGTGCCGCCAGCTTCAGTGTAAGCTCTCATAAAGAAGCGTTGAATGAATAACGGCTGAAGCCGGCGCTCATCTGATGTGTCTCGTAATCGGCGTGCTTCTCGCAAATCCAACTTGGATGCCAGCGATTGTTTTTTCTGCAATGCCACCAAATCCTGTGCTCGTTTTTCTAAACCGCTGTCTAATTGACTCTCTATCGTGGATACAGCATTTGCCGCAGTTTCCGAATCGATCGAGTTCTCCAGCAATTGGAGTAAGGGGACTTCTTCCAGCAATTCATCCACTACGTCGTAAACCCGGTCGTCTCCCATTTGCTCTCGCATAATGTCCATCTTTTTCAAGACTTTTTCAAGCACTGAGCCTTCACGGGTATTACTGGCGACCAAGTTATAAACCCAAACTTCATCTTTCTGCCCATAGCGGTGAATACGTCCCATTCGTTGTTCCAACCGGTTTGGGTTCCAGGGGATATCCCAGTTGATTAAAAAGCGACAGTATTGCAGGTTGATTCCCTCACCGGCCGCATCGGTTGCGATCATAATTTTTGACCGAGTGCGGAATTCCCTTTGGGCTTGTTTACGCATTTCCACGTCCATACCACCGTGAATAATGGTTACATGGTATCCCATGCGAGTTAATCGGTCAGTAAGATTATCCAAAGTATCTTTGTGTTCTGTGAAGATGACTAACTTTTCATCCTCCCGTCGAATCACATCTGAATCATCTAATACTTCTAGTAGCTCTGAAAATTTTGCCTCTGGATGATTGCGTAGAGACTCAGCAAGCCGGAGTAAGCCTGCAACTTCTTCCCTTTCCTTTTCGACTTCCGCCGGATCATCACTCAAGACCTGGCGGAAGATTCTTTTATCAACATCTTCCCTCTGGGTTTCATCCAGATCTTCATATTCTGCAAGATCTTCCGGTAAGTCATTATCACGCTGATTAAGTAAACGCTTTCGCTCTGCAAGGTTATGCGATGTGTCACGGAGAATCTTCAAGACTTCATCAAGGGCTTTTAAGCGGTTCTGTAGTGTACGCGTAATGGCATAGATACTACTTGCCAGCCGCCGCTGCATCACCATAAGTGTCAGTTCAACCTGGCGATTCCGTTTCGATTTCGCTTCTTTTCGTCGCGAGCGAACATATTTTGTTACGGCATTATATAGTTCTAGTTCTTCTGCAGTTAGTTCATAACCGACTGTTTTTGTATGGCGCGGCTTAAATAGTTGCTGGTTATCCCAATCAACCATTTCTTCCTTCAATCGACGTAAAAAGAAACGGTTGCGAGCATTGGTGATTGCTTGTTCGTCCTGGCTATCTACTGCTGACAATGTTGCCACCGCATCATGGATACGCTTTGTTACAAGTTCATCTTTCTGAAATAAATCCTCATCAAGAAGCATTAACAGACGACGAAAAGTATCTCTTCGTCCGCGGTGGGGAGTTGCTGTCAAGAAAAGCAGGTGGTCAGTATGGGGCGAGAGTTCTTCTGCGACGTGATACCTCGCGCTCCGATCCACCTTAGATCCATATTCGTAAGCAGACAACTTATGTGCCTCATCAAATACCACCATATCCCATTGCGTTTCTCGGGCAGCATTCAAGCAACCTTCGTGACGGGAAATGAAATCTATTGATGTAATGAAGTAACCTTCTTCCGATCTCGCAAACTGACCAGGTTCGGCCTCAAAAGATGCACGATTGATTAGCCGGAAAAACAATCCGAATTTATCCTGCATTTCATCTTGCCATTGGCGGGTCAATCCGCCAGGTGTGATGATCAAAACCTTGCTTAGCACACCGCGAAACAGGAGCTCCTTAATAAGTAAACCGGTCATGATGGTTTTACCGGCGCCCGTATCGTCAGCTAGGAGGAAACGAATTCGAGGAAGCGGCAAGAGGTAACGGTAAACTGCTTCAACCTGATGGGGGAGTACGTCCACGACACTCGAGTTTACTGCAAACAAGGGGTCAAATTGATAAGCGATCCGAATGCGCTGAGCTTCAACGCCAAGCATAAATGATTTCGCGTCACCGTTGAACGCATACTCAGCCCCACGAATTTTGATTAGTTTTTCTAACTCTTCGGTATTCAATGGTCTTTTGACTAGGCGGCGTGAGGAAACACCAACGCCCTCTATCAACATTTTGTTTCCAAAAGGCGCAACTTTTTGAACCTCAACATGTTCGTTAGGTTCAAGTCCGGAAACTATATCGCCTGGTTGTAATGAATTATTTCGCTCCATTCAGATCCTTAATTATTGCTAGTTCATTAACCGACTTTGATAGCCCAATCAACAATACAGATATTCCAAATGTGTAAATAAAGTTCTTGACCTTATCACAGCTTCTCTTTTCCAAACTTAACTTCTTCAGTGAGGTCATTCTTTCTTTCCTGGTCTTTAATCCATTTTTCGATGGAATCTTTGCGGAATCGCCAATGTTTTCCAACTTTAAAACCAGGTAATCGTTTATCTTGAACTAATTTATAGACAGTCGATAACGGGAGACGTAAATACTCGGCTACTTCCTCAGCTGTTAGGAATTCGGAGTCCATAAGACCCTCCCAAATATTATGTTTAAACACAGTTGCTTGAGTTTATTATAGCATCACAAGAAAATTGAGTATCAAAAATCGCCCTAGAAAATAGGGCGTTCCACAGTTCGATTCTTCATACTAAAACGTTATTATTTTCTCAACCCATATTTTTCGAAAGTGATTTTTATGATTTCCTTGGCCTCGGGGGAATTCGTAGAAATATTATCTTTCTTCAAAATTCTTTCGACATCGAGAAGAGCAAGAGCCAAATTGGAACGATCCTGCCCGTTTAAATGTGCGAATGATTCAAAAATTTTTATCAGTTCAGGATCAGGTTTTGGAAGATCCAGTACCTGATAAACCTTAATCCCAAGGATTCCAGCGATGCCTAACACTTCTGGACCTTCAGGTAAAAACTCACCATGTAACCAACCTAATACCTTGGAAGGTGGATAGCCTAACAGATCGCAAAAGGCTATGAAATCTTCCTCTCCCGCCTGGGATCGGCTCCATCGTTTGTACGCTCTGTTAAACCAGGCCGGAAAGTTGGACATGTGGCTTTACTTTTCAAGGATTGCGATGTGGAATATGAAAAATATGTTCGCCTCTAATCATATAATATTTTCTTCAATCTGACAACGAATCCCCCTTCATTTCATCAGATCATCTTTACCGTGCCTGATCCTCCTGTTTATCATGGACCGGGCTTGTTTCAAAAGGATCGCACAATCCTAATTGGCCCGCCATCGCCATCATCTGGTCACGGCTGTCTGTGCCAAATTTCTTTTTCAAAGCACTGATGTGTAATCGAATGGTCGCTTCTGTTAACCCTAGTTTTAGCGCAATTTGTTCTGGCGTATATGCCCTTGCCAGTAATTGCAAAACACTGATTTGCCGCTCTGATAAGGCGGGCGCTTTTCTTTTCGGTTTAGGTGGCTGACCCGCGAGAACAATCAACCCATTAACCTGCACTTCTGGACAATCATCCAAAGCGTAACCAGGCACATTTCTGCCATCCCGGATGATCTTTACCAAATCCTGAACATCTTCGACCACATTTTGGTAAAGAACTGATCCTTCATCATTGATAACCACAATGGATGGCATCGAAGAAATCCTCCCCTATGTTGACCTGAAATAATGGCACATAACGCATAAATCCCCCCTGAACAAGCATGCATCTATCCAGAGAGGACCTTGTGGTTGATTGTATAGGTGGGAGTTGGTCATTCTAGAGTCGCATGCGCAAGTGAGGTAACAGTAGAAAATTTGAAGGTTTATACTAGAACATCTGTTCAGTAAAATTATAGGCGAGATTATCTTATTGTGCAAGTAGAAGAAGGAAAAATCTATATATCAATTTCGATAGGTATCAGGGTGCTTAACCCTATCGAAATTAATAGATTGAGATAGCGCAGCCTGGGTGTTATCCTACTCGTAACTCTTTTAGAAAGGATCGCCAATGAACACATGCTTACTGACAAAATCAGTCAAAACGCAGAATACCAGGCTTGTCTCGCAGCTTGAAACCATTCAAGAAGACCTAACCCGCTTATTCGGGTATGTATGTCAGCTTTCGGATTTATCACTTGAACAGTTGGAAACCCTTGATATTGAAGATCAAGTAGACGAGATCCACAGCAATTTGAGACGATTTGAAGCTCGCTGCATGGCAAACAGGGTAATGACAAATGAAGATGAGTTTGCACAGATGGCAAACGATGTGACTGAGATACCGTCACCAAAATCAACTGGCGATTGGAACACCGTTCGACGCGAAGCCAAACGCGCTAATAAACTGGCTAGCCAATTGACTGACTCAATCAGAAAAATTCGCATGGGCTTAGGCGAAAATCAAGATGCCGGCGTAATCCCAGAAGATATCCTTCAGATCAAACAAGCTTTTGGAAATGCTGTCAACGATTTCGGGTCGGATGATCTGCTGGTGCATGGATAAAGTACAAAACACTTTTTTTAGGAGTATCGTTGGATGGAAGTAAGAATTCACCGGACAAAATTACCGCATAACGTCATCATCAAAGCACCAGGGTTATTGCCGATGTTGTATACCCCGCGTGAAATTTGTGAAGAACTAGATATTGCTGAAAGCACATTGCGGGATTGGTTACAGATAGATGTTCCCCACCAAAGAGACAACCGTAACAGGATCTGGATCAACGGGGAAGAGTTTGCCAGATGGGTCAACAACCAACGTAAACCTAAAGGAACCAATAAGCTAAATGAAGATGAAGCCTATTGTTTGCGTTGTAACCAGGTATCCAAACTACTTTCTCCCCAGATTCAACCGATCAAGGGAAACCTGGTCTTAATCAAAGGGACTTGTGCAAATTGTGGAGCCGTTATTAATCGTGGAGCCCATCGTGATCGAACGCCAGAACTATCTTAAAGTCAAAGAACATCTCAAGTACCTCGAGGAAGTTCTGCAGTTGAACCAAGCCTCCGTTGAACGCTATCGCTTCTATTTGCGTCATCTGCTGCTTTGGGCGGATGATCAGAATTTCCGCCAGGTGCAGACGATTCGCCCGACCCTCCCGTCCTATCTATCTTCATTACCAGGTAAGGAAGGAAAAGGAACCCTGGCCAGCGCATCCCAAAAGAAAATTATTGATTCAAGTAAACGCTTTTTTCGTTGGGCGAAGGTTACATATCCTCGTGAAATGAACAGCCTTCCCATTTCGTGGATTGATACTCTGCGGCGCCCGCGTCAACCGCAAATTTCTTCAGAGAATGTTTATGTTTCTTTGGATGAGGTCCAAAAATTACTCATCACCCCTATTCCCGAAGAGAGCTTGGCCTTATTGCGTGACAAAGCAGCTGCTGCAATGCTCTTCCTATCTGGCATGCGTGCCAGCGCTTTTACTACATTGCCAATAGAAGCTGTTGATCTTGATAATCTCAGACTTCGCCAATGGCCAGAACTGGGTGTTCATACCAAGAATGGAAAGAAGGCAACTACTTTCCTGTTGAACATTCCCGAAGTGCTTGCGCCGGTCCGCCAGTGGGATACTTTCGTTCGAAAGTCACTCCCGGGCTCAAGTCCCTGGTATGCACCGATCGCGCATTCCTGGGGAGATCAGTTTCTTTCCCAGGATGAACCTGGAAAGACGCGTTCTCAGGCGCTTCAAAAACGCCTGGAGTTGTTGTTTTCCATTGCAAACCTTGAATTCAAATCACCTCATAAATTCCGGCATGGACACGCCGTCTACGGGTTACTTCATGCTCAGACTATGGCGGATTACAAAGCGGTTTCCATGAACTTGATGCACGAGAGTATCGAGATCACTGACAGCACTTACGCTCCCATGCTTTCTTCTGATGTTCAAGAGCGTATTGCCGGGCTGTCTGGGAAGGCGACATCCACGCCGGGTGATGAGCTTGAGGTCTTCCTTAATAAGCTTGATCGAGAAAGCCAGAAAAAGGCATTGATGTTTATCGCAGGAAAGTTAGCTCAATGAAAATTTCTTGGTTACAGACGCATGTTATCAGCTGGACTGGCTTTTCGATGCGCTTGCTCCACATCCACTTCGGCTATCTGGGCATAATGGCGGACCATATCAAGCGAACCATGGCCCAGAAGCGATTGGAGGGTAAAAACATCTCCTCCAGAGCGCAGGTAGGTGATGGCGAAGGTATGCCTGAATTTATGCGGATAAGCCTTCTTGATTTCTGCCCTGTCTCCCAACCGATTGATCAAAACTCGCAAACTGTCCTTGTTGAAAGCTCGATCCGCATGGCTGATGAAGAGGGGGGCGTCGGGATCGTCAACATCTTCTCGGCTGGCAAGATAACGCCAAACCGCTTTTCGCGCAACCTTACCCAGGTACACCGTACGTCCTTTACCGCCTTTCGCGCCACCCGCCACTCCGTGACGAATGGTGACCTTTCCGGTCTTGAGATCCACATCGTTGATGATCAGAGAACACAACTCCGTTGCTCGCAATCCAGTGTCCAGCAACATCAATACAATCGCCTGGTCGCGGTTGGAACTTGGCCGGCGCATTACAAACTTCTTCCTTTCCTCGGTCTGCGATTCGCGGGAATAGACACACGCCTTGAGGATTTTTTCAACGTCTTCTTTGGAAAATGTTTCAACAGGATGTTTTTGAAACTTCGGGGCAGTGATTTCTTTAGCGGGATTGGGCAACTTGAACTCCACCTGCAGCCATCCGAAAAAGGATCGAAACGTTACCCATACATTTCGGATGGATTTGGCGGACAGCGGCTCGGAGCTTCCGTTCCAACGCCTCGGTTTATATTCGGTTCTCAACCAGGCCATGTATCCGGTCAAGTCGGAAGATTGAATTTCCGATACCTCTCGATCTCCGATGTATTTCAACCAATGACCAAGAGTGAACTCATAGGAGGTAATTGTGCGTTGGCTTAATCCCTCTGCTGTTTTGAATTTAAGGAAGCCATCGATGGCTTTGGCTAAGGAAAGTGAAACTTTGGATTTTGACGTACCCGGCGAACTGCGGTTCATAAGAAATTCCTCCATTTTTGGAAAAATGTCTACCGCTGTGCGCCAGGCTAACGAAAAACCAGAGCCCGACGGACTCTGGTTTGACTTTAGTAGCGGGGAGTGGATTCGAACCACTGACCTCCGGGTTATGAGCCCGACGAGCTGCCACTGCTCTACCCCGCATCGTTTAGGCTTGTATTTTACCCCAACACCCCCGTCAAGTCAAGCTTTCAACAGGAAGCTTAGAATTCCATTGAAGACTAATTAATTTTGGTTTAAGACCGGTATACTACTGATATAATTACACATCGTATCTATTATAAAGATTGCTATGAACAAGCAGATTAAATTGGCGAAAGGTCAGGCATCGCACCCATGAAACATACCTGCCGTTCTGGGCAGACCATCTGGCTTATTTTCTTGCTCATCACCATTCTGCTGGGTATTATTACGCTTCCCGCCAGGCCAGTGCAGGCTGAAGATGAATATGTTTATCAGATATGGGAACGCGTGGCTGATATTTACAAGGGGACTGGCAGTTCCTCGCCCAACAATCTCACGTTGATCGGCGATACACTCTTTTTCCGTGCTGACGACGCAAAATACGGCCAGGAATTATGGCGCAGCGACAACCCATTCAAGGATGCCGTTTTGGTGGCTGATATTCATAAAGGGGCAGGCGGTTCCTGGCCTGAAGTGTTTTATGCTGCTGGTAACGTACTTTTCTTTCAGGCAAATGACGGCATACATGGCAAAGAATTGTGGAAATGTGAACCGCCTTATACCAGCGCCCAGATGGTGGCCGATATCAACCCCAATGGCGATTCTTCTCCTCAAGCCATTTACCATATCGGTGAAGTAATTTTCTTCCAGGCCACCGACGGCAACGGCGCTGAACTCTGGAAGAGTGGACCTCCTTACACAAGCGCCACTCCTGTCGCCGATATTTTCAAAGGTGGTGAGAGTTCCAATCCCAAAGACCTCACCTCTTTTGGTTGGATTCTCTTCTTCACAGCCGATGACAGCACCGGTCGAGCACTGTGGAGAAGCGAACCTCCCTACACTTCCGGCACCACGTACCGCATAACCAATAACACGCCTGAAGGAACCAGGGAACCCAGAGAACTGACTTTTGTTGGTACAACCTTGTTTTTCACCGCCATCGACCCCGAAATCAACGGGCGCGAAATATACAAGTGCGAAACACCTTATACATCAGCTGTGCGGGTGAATGAGATTGACCGCCCACTAACGGCCTCCGATGCGCGCCAACTTTTTGTCATTGGCGATACACTCTTCTTCAACGGGAATATTGGCTTCAGTGGTTACGAACCGCGCAAAATGGAGCCGCCCTATAACAGCACAAACACCTTCCGCGTGGCAGATGTTTATCGCGGTACCACCGGCCTGCTTCCTAACAGTTCCAACCCCTCTGAGTTTATCGCCATCGGGACCACCCTCTTTTTTGTTGCCACCGACGGCGCCAGCGGTGTGGAAGTGTGGAAATCAGTTCCCCCCTATGTTGAAGCCATTCAAGCAGCCGACATTGTAAAGGGAAAAGGAAGCTCACACCCGCACGATTTATTTGTCATGGGTTCAACCCTTTACTTCATGGCAAACGACGGCGTTCACGGTGACGAATTATGGAAACTGGAAGCACCTTACGAATATGAAACCGCCACGCGCCTGACCGATTTTATTCGCGGCGGAGCCAGTTCCAAGCTCGACAATTTTACTGTCGGTGACCGGGTCATCTTCTTCACCGGCAACGACGGCGACAGGGGGCTGGAGCTTTGGAAGATTGACAACCGTACTCTGCTGCCCAACACTGGTTTTGCCCCTGGTGTGGTCACCAGCATTGGCGTGCAACCGGCTGCAATTCGTTATCAACAGATGGATTCGCTAACCATCGAGATTCCCGCGCTTCAAGTTAACACCAGCATCACGGGGGTTCCGGTTTCTGATACCGGCTGGAACCTGAACTGGTTATGGAACCAGGTGGGATACCTGGAAGGCACAGCTTTTCCAACTTATTCGGGTAACACGGCGCTCACCGGTCATGCCTATCTTCCAGACGGCACGCCCGGCCCATTTGCCAAACTGGAAAATCTCAAGTGGGGTGACCAAATCTACATTCACGCCTGGGGTGAGAAATACACCTACGAGGTTCGGTCGGTGCAGCGCGTTCTGCCAGATGATTTAAGCGTCATTGCTCATAAAGACCAACCCTGGGTCACCCTGATCACCTGTCAGAGTTTTGATGAAACCACCAGGCAATACCGATGGCGTATCGCCGTTCAGGCGGTTTTAATTCAACAAAGCGCTGACTGATTAATCGCTCGCAACTTTTTTATAGGTAACCATTATTGGCTCGCACTGATTTGATAATCAAGTGCTAACACGCTATTAATCATTTAACCATGCATAAGTGTATAATCTTTTTGGATAAAATAGAAAAAATGGAAAAAAATATGGAAAATGAAATTGTAAAAAATTATATTTGCGACATGGACGGCGTCTTGATCAGTGGAGATCGTATGATCCCCGGTGCAGACAAATTCATTGCCCGTCTGAGAGAGAAAAAAGCGAAATTCCTGGTGCTCACAAACAACTCACGTTATACGCCTCGAGACCTGTCCCACAATCTTCAGCGTGTTGGATTGGACATTCCAGAAGAATTGCTTTTCACCTCGGCCAAAGCCACAGCACGGTTCCTGAAAAGACAGCGGCCTAATGGCACTGCCTTTGTGATTGGCGAAAGTGGATTGACGACTGCCATTCATGAAGCCGGCTATGTCATCACCGACCACGCTCCCGACTACGTGGTCCTGGGCGAAACGTCGAACTACAGCGAAGAAATCCTCACGAAGGCCACCCGCCTGATTTTGGACGGCGCCCGTTTTATTGCCACGAATCCTGACGCCACCGGGCCGGGAGTTAATGGCATTTCTCCAGCATGCGGCGCAGTTGCCGCCTTGCTCGAAGCAGCCACCGGTGTAAAACCATTCTTCACCGGTAAACCCAATCCACTGATGATTCGAACAGCATTAAATTACCTCGGCGTGCATTCAGATGGTTCCGTGATGGTTGGTGATCGCATGGACACCGACATCATCAGCGGTGTGCAAAATGCCATGGAAACAATCCTGGTGCTATCGGGTATCACGAAAGAAGAAGAAATTGATAAATACCCCTATCGTCCAACCTATGTGTTGAAGTCTGTCGCTGAAATCAAAGTGTAAAAAAGAAATCAATACTTCAAAAAAAACAAAACCCTACCATGATTATTGATAGGGTTTTGTTTTTTATTATTTACCGTCTTTTTCTGTCCTGAACATCTTTTTAAACAGTGAATACAAAACTGCGCTTGCGCCTTTCTTCAACAATCCCATCCGGCTGTCATAATAATAATCCTGTTTATCCCAGCCGTGGTCGATGTAATGCTGCCAGTCTAGCGGCAGAAAAGCATGGGCGGTGGCTTTTTGAAAATTGAAATAAAAAACCTGCTCCCAGGAAGGGGTGTATTGATTTTGCGGCATTTCCAAATGACGAATAAAGTTTTGGAGCATTTTTTCATGGATCGATTTGTGAAACATACCCGAAACATGCACTTTGCCTGTGGGCTGCATGCCCCAGCGTAGTGCTGTCTTTTCCAAAAATTTTGCATTCTGTCCGCCGGTTGGGCTGCTGGCGGTGGTGACGACAAAAGCCGGTTTGCCCACCACACGCTGGGGTCGGTGATAGAAACACGTTGTGCGATCAATGAAAGTCTTCATCAATCCCGATGTGTGAAATATATAAATCGGCGAAGCCAGGATAACGCCGTCACATTGTTCCATCTTCTCGAATATCAGCGGGATATCATCCTCCTGCCAGCATGGGGCTGCCTTAGACACACACGCCTGGCATCCGGCGCAGTAGTTCAATTTAATTTCAGATAGTTTAGAATATCCACTTGAATATCATGCGGCTCTAAAATAGCAGATACCTCTTGAATTGCCTGATAGGTGGTTTTCTTGCGAGGTGATCCATTGATGGTAAGAATTGTCTTCATCAAAACACTCCATAAAAAAGTTGGATAAGTGCAAAACGAACGCAATTATATATGAAAGAAGGATTTTCCGGGGAGAAATTACCCTAAGTATGATCTTCGCTCAGTTGAGCATGGCGAAAACAAGTTACAAGATGATCGTTCACCATTCCAACCGCCTGCATAAATGCGTAGCAAATGGTTGGCCCAACAAAACGAAAACCCCGCTGCCTCAAATCGGCGCTCATGGCTTCGGCTTCAGGAGAAACGGTTGGAATTTGCTCAAGCGTATCCCAATGGTTATGGATTGTTTTTCCACCAGTGAATTTCCAGATATATTCATCAAATGAACCGGTGTCTTTTTGTACCAGCAAAAATGCCCCGGCATTGCTAATGGCAGCTTCAATTTTTCTTTTATTGCGCACGATGCCAGGATCATTCATCAATAAATCAATTTTCGTTGTGTCATAATTCGCAAGTCGCAACGGATCGAACCAATCAAATGCGTTCCGAAAGGCTTCCCGCTTTTTGAGGATGATGCTCCAACTCAGGCCTGCCTGAAAACCATCCAATGTCAAATGTTCAAATAAAAGCTGGTCATCATGCACGGGGTTTCCCCATTCCTGGTCGTGATAAGCAGTCAATAATTCATCTTTTGAATTCCAGGGACATCGAATAATTTCATCACTTTTGGCAAATGCTTGCATTTTTAGGTTTCCGTATAGAATGGGATTTGGTCTTTCATGCAAAGCTGTTCAACAAATTTGCGTCCTAAATACGCCACGGTGTTGATCCCTATAGCGCCCCCCATCCATTGCCCCACCATGAAAAAATTTCCCAGGCCGGGCAAGGTTTTGCTTAATCCTTTAAAAAGGAAATTGGATGAAATTCCTTTAGGAAACCATGCCTGTGTGCCATGATAATTGCCTGTGAATCGTTCAATGGTCAACGGTGTACCCACATCGATCACTTCTACGTCGTTGCATAAGCCCGGAAATCGATTCTCCAAAACAGCAATCACTGTCTGTGAACATTTTTGCTTGGCAGCTGCATAGGCGTCTGGTTCAGTTGAAAGTTTTTTCCAAAAATCATAACTAGATTCGGTTAAAACCTTTAGAACAGTTTTTCCATCCGGGGCAAAGGTTTTGTCATAACCAAAAATTTCAACGCTGATGTGATCCACCATGTTCCCGGCCAATTCAACCGGCTCATTCAACAATAATGTAATTGCGCGCGGTTCTCCGCTCAGGTCTTGCTTCACCCCCAGCGCTATGTGGGTGTTCATGGCTGAATGATCGGGAACCGAAGAATAATAAGCGTCAATGGCATCATTGGTGAATTTGCCTTCCAACATGCCGTAAATGGTGTAAAAACCATCTGCACAGGAAACCACCACATCTGCCCGATGTTCCTCACCGTTTGCCAGTTTCACTCCCACTGCCAGATCATCCTCAACCAATATTTTGGTCACTCTTGCGCCTGTGTGCAGCTCGCCGCCCAGGCCCTGGTAACGATTGGCGATTGCCCGGGCAAATGCCAGCGAGCCGCCCACCGGCGTTCCAATCTGGTGCAAATGCGTATTCGCCAGGAAGTTCAGGTAAATTAGCATGGGCACACCAGGAAAATCGTATTGCAGCATGGGAAACGCCTGCCGTAAAAAAGGGTGACGAAATTGGTGGGCAAATTTCTCCATCGATGTGGTCGCCCAGTGAATCACACCCGGTAAATGCGGCAGCATGCGCAGCATCTCACCCCGCACTCCTGACAGGATGGCAAACAATTCAAAACGTGTCATCATTCGCGCGCCCTTGATCAATTTTCGAATGACTTTGTGATCTGCGGGGCTGATATCCCGCAAATGGGCTTCCATGCGGTCAATATTGGTGTAGGCGCGCAGCATTTGCCCGCTGGGCCCTTCAACCCGCCAAAATTCATCATGAAAATGAACGCCATTGGGCAAAGCATGCAATTCTTCCCACAGAAAATGAATGCGCGAGGTTTCGCCAGCCCCAGCCAGATCGTGAATACATCCATCGATCAGGTAATCTTTTCGCTTCCAGGATGTGCACAACCCCCCGGGAAGATTGTGCATTTCAAATATATGGGTCTGATAATCATTCATCTGTGCATAACACCCGGTTGCAAGACCGGCGATGCCGCCGCCGATGATGATGATTTTTTTCGCAGTCATGGTCGTCTCTCCAAATTATCCATTCCCAATTTATGGATTATAGCCGAATATCTTATTGGGATGCCATGCCGCTTCCTGTCACTTTGCAACTAACTTACAATAAATGATTTTTCCTTGGATTTGACCGATATTTCAGTTAAGATTATTGTAGATACAGTTTCTCAATCATCGCCAAACCGTTTCCTAATAAATAATGAGGACGTGTCTGGCGTATTGGCGTCTCAAGAATCGGCCATAACCTGGATGAACCGATTTCAATCATGGAGTGGGAATAATGGGAAAGAATAATAACGGTAGATTTCTTCGCTGGCTTTCTTTGGCAATCATTTTGGTCATGCTGATATCCAGTTGTGTGCCAAAGTATCCCATACCGCAAACAGGCGACGAAACACCGGCTGATGGTGAAGCAACAGCCCCCCCCTCCATAACGGAAGGAGAAACGCCTCCCGGGGAAGTACCACCTCTTCCAGCTGAAACAGCAACGCCTGAAGTTCCCGCCGAACCCACCAGCGAACCAACGCAAGAAATTCCCACCGAAACCCCTGCAACTCCGGAAGAACCCACTCCTGAAGCTTCTCCCACTCTGCTGCCAACCGAAATCATCACTCCCGAAGCAACACAAACTTTAGAAAAAATGACGTCTCAGGCATGGACGCTTGAAATTGACCTGCCCATTTCGAGCAGCGAAATTACTGCCATGGGCGGCATTGACCAGGCGCAATCCTCTCTTGAAAACACACTTGGCGATCAATTGAACAGCCTGGGTGTGGATTATGAAGTGTTTGCGCTGTCTGAAAAAACAAGCCAGGCAAAATTACAGATAACCATTCAGGGCTCCGGCGGTATTGAAGAATTCCGTCAGGTGGCATACGAGAGCCTGGACCCGCAATATAACCTGATCAACGGCCCGGCTGAAATTTACATCAACGGTGAAGTTCAGTCCGGTGAAGAAATACCGCTGATGATTGAAAGCAACCCTTCAACCGGTTATTTTTGGAATGTTGCACTGGCTGATCCCAATGTTATTAAAGTTGGAAACCAGGATGAATATTTAGAGGATGATACTCCCCTGCTGGGAGCACCCATAAAACAGGTCATTCATCTGAACGCGCGCACCAACGCCAACACGGTTGTAAAACTGGAATACCAACGCCCCTGGGACAAAGAAACCCCCTCCAGCCGTGCCATGATCCAGGTGGCCTCTCTTTCAGATGCGGTTGATCTGAGCAGCCCATCTTCGCCAGACGGAGAAGGTGAGCCGCAGGCTGAAATGTTGGCTGCCGACGAACCCATGTCCAATGATGTGTATGTCGAACCACCCCCGTTGAAAGAGACGGGAAAAGGCGTCGTCAGTGCTGCAGATGCCGGTGAAGAAACCATTGGTCTGCCGGAATCATTTGACTGGCGCACCTATAATAAAGTGCCTGCCGTTCGCAACCAGGGCAGTTGTGGAAGCTGCTGGGCGTTCGCCACGGTGGGCGCCATGGAAGCCGCCATGATGGTTCAGGCCAATTCAGTAGCGCAAAACCTGTCTGAACAGTTCCTGGTTTCCTGCAACCAGAGCGGTTGGGACTGCAACGGCGGCTGGTGGGCGCACGAATATCACACCAGCCGGTTGGGAAAAAATCAGGGTGAAATTGGCGCCGTCCTCGAAGCCGCACTGCCCTACACGGCAAGCAACGGCACGTGCAATGTGGCTTTCAGCCATCCCTACAAATTGATGCAGTGGAACTATTTACCCTATTCATCTCCCACCTACATCCCAACAGCTGATGCCATAAAAAACGCCATCTACAATTACGGCCCTGTGGCTGTCGCCGTAACGGTAGGTTCCGCCTTCTCAAGCTACAAAGGCGGCATTTTCACCACCAACATTGACAGCGCTGTGAATCACGGCGTTGTGCTGGTTGGCTGGGGAACCGATCCAACCTACGGAGATTACTGGATTATGCGTAATTCCTGGGGAACCGGATGGGGCGAAAACGGTTACATGCGTATCAAAGTGGGTGTGTCGCGCATTGGCTATAAAGCCTCCTATGTTACATACAATCCTCCCACACCTCCAGATCATGACGATTTCTACGCACCCAAAATCATCCCGGCCGACTCTGGCACAGTAACCTATTCAAACGAAGTCGATATCACATCTGCCACATCAGCCGCCGATGACCCCACATTCCCCAATTTGAGCAAGTTCTATAAAACCGTCTGGTATAAATTTACACCCGCATCCAACGGCAGCCTGTCCATCAATACCACCGGCAGCGCCTATGACACCGTGTTGGGAATCTGGCAGGGCAGCCGCGGCAGCCTCAACCTGGTTGCCATGAATGATGACAGCAATGGAACCACACAATCCAGTCTGTCCAACATCCAGCTTACCGGCGGGCAAACTTATTTTTTTGAGGTGGCCAGTTATTATCAAACAGGTGGTGGGCAATTACGCCTGCAAGCCAATTTCACACCGCCCTGTTATGTTTTGAACGGAATTGTTACCCCGACAGGTTCTGGCACCGTCTCGGTTTTGCCCTTGCCAAATTGCGGGACCAGCAATTATCTGCAGGGAACGCAGGTGAACCTGACCGCAACTGCCGCACAGGGATTTGCATTTGCCTCATGGAGCGGTGATGTCAGCGGTACAGCGATTTCCACCAGTGTAACCATGAACAGCAACAAATCCATCACGGCCAATTTCCTGGACATCTTACCCCCCAGGGTGAATGAAGTGAAGCTGGTGGTGAGCAATGTTGCAACTGCGCTTGCTGATGGGGCAGTGACGAGTGTATCCTTCAGCCAGATGGACATCACCTTCAATGAGCCGGTGCAAAACACCGGAGGCGGAAGCGGTGAACACGATGCCAGCAACCCGGCCAACTATTCCCTCGCCCACCTTGGAGGTGATGATGCCCTCGGCGGCGGTGATGACCAGTCCATTGCGATTAATAGCATTGTCTACACCGAAGGCAGTCGCACCGCACGTCTCAATCTCAATAATGGTGCGGCGCTTCCACTGGGTAAGTATACCGTCCGTGTGTCAGGCACCACTTCCATCAAAGACCTTGCCGGCAACTTGCTGGACGGAAATAGTGACGGCGTCGGTGGAGACGACTTTATGCGCACCTTCATTGTCAGCGTTCCGCCCGGCCGCCCCACTTTGATCAACCCGCTGCCAAATGCCAATGTGGCTGTTGGGGCGCCCTCCTTCGAATGGAACACAGCGACCGATGCAGTTTCTTATCAGGTGCAAATTGATGATGCTGTTGATTTTGTCTCACCTGTTTACGAGGCAAACTATCCAGCAGCGCAAACCTCTTTCACCCTGCCCGCTGAATATACCCTGGGAGAAGGAAAATATTTCTGGCGGGTGCGCGCCTTCAATCGTTACGAACAAAGCGGCTCATGGAGTTCCATTTACTACTTCTTGATTGACAATCAGGCTCCGCTGCCGCCAGCTTTATACAGACCGACAACAAATTCCACGGCGAGAAATATTCCCACCTATTCCTGGAAAGCTTCCAGCGGAGGCGCTTCTTATCAATTCCGCTATACAAACGTGGAAGATGTCAATTTCAACACACCGGTTTATACATCGGTTGAAATTGCAGGCACCAGCCACAAACCGACTGATCAAACCTGGGGCGCCTACCTGTGGCAGGTGCGCGCCCGCGACGCCGCCGGCAACTGGAGCGATTGGAGCAGTCCATTCCTGGTACAAATCAATCCCCCTCTGCCCGGTAAAGTCACCCTGCTCAGCCCGGCCAATAACAGCAGTTCAAATGCCGATTCGATATCATTAACCTGGAATGTAGCCAGCAATGCGGCTGCTTATCAACTGCAAGTGGATGATGACTCCCGCTTTGGTTCACCCATGATCGACGAAATCATCGAAACCAATGATCGGCTGTTTGAAAACCCTGAAAGTGGTAAATATTTCTGGCGTGTGCGTTCAATGAATGCCGCCGGAGAATTCAGCGCGTGGAGCAGCGCCTGGTACTTCTTCATAGACCGCGACGCCCCCCTGCCGCCAGTCCTTTATCGGCCCACAGAAAACAGCACAGCTTCAGGAATCCCGCTTTTCTCCTGGAGATCATCGGTCACCGCACGTTCTTACCAGTTCCGCATCACCGCTTCAGAAGACATCAATTTTGCTGAACCTGTTCACACTTCGGAACCAACCACCCGCTTGAGTTACAGCCCGCCTGTTCAAGAAACCGGCGTCTACATCTGGCAGGTGCGGGCTGCCGATCCGGCGCTCAACTGGAGTGATTGGAGCACTCCCTATACAGTCACCATCACAGCGCCCTTGCCTGCCCGTCCTCTGGCGCTAGTCCCGGCTAATAAGAGTTACCACAACACGGATGAAATCAACTTCTCATGGAACAGCGTTGCTTTTGCCAAACAGTATCAAATTCAAGTCAGCCGCAACACTCGTTTTACTTCCATCGAATTTGACGCCACAGTTGACGAACCGTCCGCCGCTGCCAGTTTTGCCGTCGAAGGCGTTTTTTACTGGCGGGTGCGCGCATCTAATGTTGACGAAAAATTCGGGGCATGGAATGCGACCTCCAGTTTTACACTGGATCGAACGGAGCCCGGCGCCCCCCTAACCACATCCCCCGCGCCGGCAAACACAGTTCGCGGGGCGCCTACTTTCACCTGGAAAACCGTGAGCGGCGCGAAATATTACCAGGTTCGTTACACAACTTCGACGGATAACAACTTTGCAACGCCTTTGTTCACATCGAATTCTTTGACAGTTACCAGGTTTAAACCTGCAGTCATGCAAACCGGTAACTTCCTGTGGCAGGTGCGCGCTGGCGACCTGGCAGGCAACTGGAGTGACTGGAGTGCACCTTTCGCACTGACTGTTCAGGCCGCCTTGCCGCAAAAACCGGCGCTTTCCACCCCATACAACCGGGGCTACATCAATGACAATTCCCCCACCTTTGCCTGGTCAGAGGTTGCCTATGGGGAAAGCTACCAGGTGCAGGTGAGCCAAAACGCCAAATTTGTCTCACTTGCAATGGATGAGATTCATGCTGAAGGGATGATTAACGCCGGGGAAGCTGAAGAATTTCCAGACGGGAAATACTACTGGCGTGTGCGCGCGTTCAACGAAAATGAAGAAGCCGGTGCCTGGAGCAGCGGAAATTATTTCACCATTGACACCCAGCCGCCTGCCGCGCCTGTGATGGTCAGTCCAACCAATGAACAAATCATTATGGGTTCCCCTCTCTACAAATGGAAAATGGGCAGTGGGATGGCCGTTTATCAAATGCGCTACACCTCAATTTACGATACTGGTTTTGTCACGCCGCTTTACACCAGCCCTGAAATTCGCGTCACCAGTCACAAACCGGCCGCACAGCAGCCCGGCGTGTACCTGTGGCAGGTGCGGTCGCACGACCTGGCTGGCAACTGGGGCGACTGGAGCAGCGCCAGAATCGTGATTGTGACCACCAAATAAACTTGCAAACTTCTCACAGGGAAATGGGCATGTGAGACACTCACATGCCCATTAATTTTTAATCACCTCCGGAAAATCACTGTTAATGATTTCCATTCATGATTACATTTGCCCAAACATGCTGGTATTTTCCTGTTATCTTCTGCGAACCATTATCCGGCAGTTGCAATTGGCTGAAACATACGGATTAGCCAATTCACGGCCAGGAGTAAAGCTTAAGGCACCCTTGTCCAACCCCCAACTGTTCCACTGGATCCAATAAAACCTGGACGCCTGGATGCAGCCCTGCTGGTAAGCAGGCTTCTCTTGCCCGTAAAAGCTGTAAATGCTATAATTCGTTCGCCAGCCCCAGTAGCTCAAAAGGACAGAGCGAGGCACTCCTAACGCCTAGGTTGGGGGTTCAATTCCCTCCTGGGGCACTTTTTTCTCTCTTGTTATCGGCATTCACTTCACAGGCGATGCCCGAAAAACATATTCAACCAGCTTTTCTGCAACTGATATCCAGGGGTGAATTTGCCGCTCGCGTGGAAGCGGCTTTTCAGTATCTGGCACATTGTGATGTTTGCCCTCTGAAATGCGGCGTGAACCGCCTGCAGGGTGAACTGGGTGTGTGTAAAACCGGGCTGCACGCGCGGGTCAGCAGCTACATCCCGCACCACGGCGAAGAAGCCCCCCTGCGCGGCTGGCGCGGTACAGGCACCATCTTTTTCTCTCGCTGCAACCTGCGCTGCGTCTATTGCCAGAACGCCGACATCAGCCAGGCTGATGCGGGGCGCGAAGTGCAGCCGGAAGAAATGGCAGCCTTCATGCTGCGGCTGCAAAACGTGGGCTGCCACAACATCAACCTGGTTTCAGCCACGCATGTCATCCCGCAAATCCTGGCAGCGCTGCAAATCGCCGCACAGGCGGGGCTCACCCTGCCCATTGTGTATAACACCGGCGGTTATGATTCACTGGACATGCTGCAACTGCTGGACGGTGTCATCGACATCTATATGCCCGACATGAAATACGCCGATGCCGCGCTGGGATTGAAGTATTCCAAAGTACCCCATTATCCAACCGTCAACCAGGCAGCCGTGAAAGAAATGCAGCGCCAGGTGGGCGACCTGCAAATGGATGCACAGGGAATTGCCGTGCGCGGCTTGCTGGTGCGCCACCTGGTTCTGCCAAACAACCTGGCGGGCACAGGTGAAATTCTTCATTTCCTGGTTAAAGAAATTTCACCCCATGTCTATGTGAACCTGATGGATCAATACCGTCCCGCATACCATGCCCACCAATACCCCGAGTTGAATCGCGCCATCACCCGAAAGGAATACCTTCAGGCGGTTGAAATGGCGCATACCCTCGGCCTGCATCGGTTGGATAAAGGTTAAAAAAACGACTTTCAATGAATTTTTTTGTTCCGCTTGATTATTATAACATTTTTGTTATAATAAGAATGTGAATAACAAGTGGAACATTGTATTCTACACTGACCAACGAGGTGTCTGTCCACCATTGGAGTTTATTAATAGTCTTCCGATGATGGAACAAGCCAAGATTCGAAATGTTTTACGATTATTACAAGAGTTTGGAACTAATCTAAACATGCCCCACGCAAAACAGGTTCATGGAAAACTTTGGGAATTGCGTCCTGGAGGAATCCGTTTATTCTATTTTGCCTATATCAATAATCAATTTGTTATCTTGCATGGATATCGCAAACAGAGTCAAAAAGCTCCAAACCGCGAAATTGAAATCGCAATGAGGAGAATGAAAGAATTAATGGATGAGGTTTAAAATGACCCGAAGAAATATGCCCAATTTTGAAGATTGGGAAGCTCAAAAAATAAATGATCCGGAGTTTCAAGCCGCTTCAGAAGAATTGGAACCCGGCTATCAAATTGCCCGCCTTCGTATGCTGCGCGGTTTAACCCAGACACAACTCGCTGAAATTGTCGGCACACGGCAACCTTCCATTGCCAGGTTGGAAAACGGAACCAGTACTCCCAGTTTATCCTTCTTGAACAAGATTGCAGCAGCTTTAAACGCCAGAATAGAAGTTAAATTGATTCCTGAAACGAAATAGACCATCGAAAAACCAGGTCGATTATGGATTGTAAATAAATCCACCCCGCCAGAATTTCGCGGGGTGGTTGATTTTAATACTATAAGCGTTGCTATTGAGGCAGTTTAGACTTGACCACCAGTGTCCAGGTTGCCGACCAGGCGCCCGTTGCTCCGTCGGCATCCACCCCGCGCACCCGCCAGTAGTAAGTGCCGGTGGCTGTGAAGCCGTAATTCGAGATGCTGGTATTGCTGGTGCCGCCGCTGAATTCGGGGCTGCCGAATGTGGATGAGTTGTCGATCTGTATCTGGTAGCTGGTTGCATTCGCCAGCGCGTTCCAGCTAAATGTTGGCACCGCGTTGTAGGTCGAAGACCCTTTGGCTGGTGAAACCAACACCGGCGCAGCCAGCAGCACGTTCACCGTGCGCGCCGTGCTCCATGCGCTCCAGTTGCCGAAGGCGTCGCACGCCCGCACCCGCCAGTAGTACATGCCTTCACTCTGCACGGGAGGCTTGTGACTGAGTGCGGTGGCGCCGTTCAACACGCCCGATTCATACAAGTCTTCGGTGAAAGCGGCGTCGCTGGCATACTGGAATTCATACTTCACCGCGGTCGCGGCTGCCTTCCAGGTGTAGGTGGGGGTGGTGAACACATCCGCGTCGTTCAACGGGGTGTTCAACACCGGCGCCAGCGGCGGCGCGGCATCCACCTTGAAAGCCCGTAGCGCGCTCCACAAACCCTCCTGTGAATCCACGTTGTAGGCGCGCACCCGCCAGTAGTAGGTGCCCTGCGCCAGGCTGTCGGCTTCCAGCACGGTGTAAGTCAACTCGCCCGGGTCGCCGTTGAAATCGATCAGCGGGTCGTCAAACAGGTTGCTGTCATCGATCTGCACCTGGTAGATGCTGCCATAATTCACCGCGTTCCAGCTGAAGGTGGGCGTCACGCCCAGCGTGGCGTTGGCGGCAGGCGTTCCCAAAAGCGGGGCAGTCGGCTGCGCCGCTGCCACAATCACGCTGAAGGGAATGCCCCAGCCGCTCCAGTTACCGTTCGCATCGCGCGATTGCACCTGCCAGTAGTAGGTGCCGGGCGCCTGATAGGGTGGTTTGAAGCTCTGCATGGGGGTGAGCGTTGCTTTTAACTCAGCCGATGTGAACTGCACATTCGTGAAGCTTTCTTCGTCATCATAGCGGAACTGGTAGTAGGTCGCCCCGGCTGCCGTATTCCAGGTGTAGGTGGGCGTGCCGGTCACGGTTGACCCATCCTCCGGTCCCGCCAGCTCCGGCGATTCGGTGGGTGTGGTGTCCAGTGTGAAGTTGCGATAGGCGCTCCAGGCGCTCCACTCACCCGAGGCGTTGCGCGACCGCATGCGCCAGTAGTGCACGCCGTCCGCCAGGGCGTCTTCCGGCGCCACCGTGAAATCGGTGCCCGAAGCACTGAAAACGACGGCATCCGCAAAGGTGACACTGCCTGCCACGGCGATCTCATACTGCGCCGCATTGGCGGCTGTCTTCCAGGTGAACTGCGGCGTGTTGTCAGTCAGCACGGCGCCTTTGGCGGGGGTCAATATCACCGGCACACCGGGCAGCCCGGCGCGGTAATCCACCACACAGGCACCCGTCCAATCACTCCAGTTGCCCGCCGCATCTCTGGCTTTCACACGCCAGTAGTACACCCCCCGCGGCATGGCGGGCGGTTTGTGGCTGATCGCCAGCAGTTCCGCCGACTCATACAGGTCTTCGGTGAAATCGATATCGCTGGCGTACTGGAACAGGAAGCTCACCGATCCAACTGGTTTTGCCCAGGTGAAAGTGGGCGCACTGCGCACCACGGCGTTGTTCGCCGGGGTTTTGTGCAGCGGCAGGGCTGGCGCGGCAGTGTCCACCGTCAGCACGCGGTAGGCGCTCCACGCGCCCCACACACCGTTGGCGTTCTGCGCCCGCACCCGCCAGTAGTATTTGTTGTTCGCCAACGCCGTATCCGGGGTATAGCCGGTCTCCGTCAGATCGGTGACTGTGCGGTACACCGGCGCGGCAAATTTGGCATCTGTGTCAATGGCAAATTCGTATTTCGCACCGTACACCACCGTCTCCCAGTCGAAGGCGGTGTTGGGATCATTGGTGAAGGTGTTGTTCAACGGCGCGGTCAGTGCTGGAGCAGGCGGCACACCGGGGTTAATAAGCACTTCGCACACTTCGCTCCATGCACTGCAATTATTCGCCGCATCGCAAGCCTGTACTCGCCAATAATAGGCGCCCTCCGGCTGAAGCGGCGGGGTGTGCGTCAGAGCCGTGCCTTCATAAACATACTTATTCTCGCTGTCGAAGCTGCTCCCTGTGTCAATTTCCAGGCGGTACTTTTTGGCGGTCAATGCCGCCAACCACTTGTAGGCTGGTGTGCCAGCATTTGAGTCGTAGTTTTCTGGGCTGCTCAACACCGGGGCGGCTGGCGCCTGGCTATCCACGGTGAAATTGCGCGCCACGCTCCAACTGCCCCATTCCCCTTGCGTGTTTTTGGCGCGCACTTTCCAGTACAGTTTGCCATCCGGCAAGACGTTATCCTCCAGCGCCGTGAAATGGCTTTCACTGATCACTTCATCGCGCACAACGGGCGCGGCAAATCTTGAATCGGTGTCGATCAAAATTTCAAACCCGGCTGCATTGGCAGGAGTGGTCCACTCCATCAGCGGCGTGTTTTCATTCAGCAGCGCGGCGCTGCCCGGCGAAGTCAGCAGCGGCGCGGCGGGGACGGGCGGGCGGAAATCAACTTGCCAGCCTGTGCCCCAGGCGCCCCAATTGCCGGCTGCGTCCAGGGCGCGCACCCGCCAGTAATACGTACCGAGTTCCTGCGCCGGGGTGGGTGTAAAGCTGATGCTGGTTGCTCCCGCCGCCGGGATCAACTCGCCCGAGGTGTACAGCGCATCCACAAATCCCGCGTCATCATCGTATTGCAGCTGGTAGCGCACCGCCCCGCTGACCGCCTTCCAGATGTATTTCGGCGCGGTGCGCACGATGGCATTGTTCGCGGGGCTGCTCAACACCGGCGCGGGCGGCGGGGTTGTGTCAATGGTGAACGAACGCACCAGGCTCCAGGTGCCGTGGGTGTCAGCGGTGTTGATGGCGCGCACCCGCCAATAGTATTTCCCGTCCGGCAGATCGCTGGCAGAATAAGACTTTACGCCCGCGGCGCCGGTAACGTCTACAGCAGGCAGGCCAAAAGTATTACTCTTTGCGATCTGAATCTGGTAGGTGTTGCCGTCTGTGGAGGCTCCCCAGGCGAAATTGACATCTCCATTGTTGAATAACGCGCCATCGTTCGGGCTGGTCAACGCCGGAGCCGGGGGGACGCCCATTTGAATGGTCACAAATCGGAAGGTGCTCCATTTCCCCCAGTTGTTCTGGGCGTTGCGAGCTCTCACCCGCCACAAATACTCACCAAGCGGCTGCACCGGCGGCTGATGGCTCAACCCTGTAGTGGTAAAAGAATAGGCGCCACCGCTGTCGAAGGCATCGCTGGTACCATATTGGAATTCATACAGGTTGGCAGTGGATGAGGCATTCCATTGATAGACAGGGATTCCCGATACAGAATCTCCATCTGCCGGGAAGCGCAGCACCGGCGCAGCCGGGGGAATGTTGATGGTCAGTGCATTGCTCCAACTGCTGTGAGATGGATTGGAGGCTCTCACTCGCCAGGTTGAGTCGCCGGCAGGGATGTCGTAAGAGTCATCCATGTACGGATCATACGCATAATTGCATTCACAGATACCATCCTCACACTGGGCGGAAGGTGTATCTAACTTGGTTGCCACATTGTTGTTGAAAACATAGACATTGTAATTCGATACATTTTCTGCCGTGTGCCAGCGAAAGGTTAGCGTGCTGCTGCTCTGGTTGCCTTCGGGACTGATCAAAACGGGTGAATCGGGATAACAATACTGCCCATTGGAGATGACCCCCCAATCGCCTTCAATATCACTTAACCAGCTAGAAAACGATGTATTAGCAGGTATACAAACATTCGTATTTTCAAACGAGAAATACCTTACTTTATTCAAAGACGTTAATTCCATCGGCAAACTGCCATTGAACAAATTGTTTTCGATAGACAGGTATAGCAGATTGGTTAAATTGCCGATTTCCTGCGGGAGGCTACCGCTCAGTCGATTATTGTTTATGGTGAGATATGTCACCAATGATAAACTTCCCAATTGAGCCGGGATATTTCCACTTAGATTATTATTGGAAAGCGTTAAACCTGTCAGGTTGGTCAGGTTGCCCAATTCGGGTGGTATGCTGCCGCTGAGTTGATTGACCGACAAATTCATCTTTTTCAAAGCGGTCATGTTGCCCAGTTCAGGTGGAATGCTGCCGCTGAGCTGGTTGTTATGGATTTCCAATTCTTGCAGGTATTGCAAATTTCCCAGTTCTTCCGGGATGGTACCCACCAGGTTATTTTGAGTTAACCTCATTTGTTTTAAGTGACCACTTTCGCAGCTTAAGCCATACCAGTCACAGGGTGTCAGATCGCCCAACCATAGTGATGCCCAGGTCCAGTTACTTGTATAAGTCCAATTATCGCCGTCGGTGCTTTCATAAAGCGCTACCAGTGCTTCACATTCAGATTGAGGAATTTGTGTGACGGCGCTGCATGTACTAAACGCTTCGGAACATTTAACCGCCCCGCCTGGTTTTGAACCAATGCCATTAAACCAGGTCTGAATAGCTTCTCCATCTGGAAGGCACACCGTTGTGCTGTCAGTAGCAGATGTATTTATGGCATCAAATCGAAATGTATCCAGATTGGTCAGATTGACAAATTCAGCAGGAATAACACCGGTAAAATCATTTAATTGCAAAGAAAGAATGGTAAGACCAATTAAGTTCCCCAGTCCGGCTGGAATCGAACCGCTGATTGAATTTTCTTCTAAATTTAAATAAGTTAAATTGGTCAGGTTTCCTATTTCAGCAGGAAGCGTGCCGCTGATTTGATTATGCTTTAAATATAAACTTGTTAGATTTGTCAAATTTCCTATTGCAGTTGGAAGCGTTCCGGTAAGATTATTAAAGTTAAGTGTTAGCTGCTGCACATGCCCCGCGCTGCAGGTCACGCCGAACCAGTCGCAGGGCGTGTTATCTCCCAGCCAGCCGGTGCGATTGTTCCAACTGCTTCCATGGGTGGCGTTATACAGGGCTACCAGCGCCGTGCATTCGGTTGAAGGGATTTCCGTCACGCTACCGCAATCGGTCGCCAGGGCTTCCACCGGGCTGTCGGCAGGCAGTTCAGGCAGCAGGGTGGGCGTTGGCTCCGATGTCGGTTCGGCTGCTTCCATCTCAGTTGGCAGCGGTTCAGCGGTCGGTTCCACCCAGGGAGTTTCAGTGGGCAGCGCTTCAGCCGGCGTTTCCTCTGTCAAAGTCGCGGTGGGCGCCGGTTCGCCGGGGTCGCCGATGGGTGGCTCGTCCTGCGCCAGCGCCACCCGCGCCGGGCTGAATCCCAACAATGAGAGTACATTCGCCAGCAAGACAAAGCTGATGAACAACCTGGATAGAAAATTGTGTTTGTGCATGGTTTCCTTCACGGGCAGCCGCCGTTTTGTTGTATGGATGGATACCCCGCCTGACGCCGGGCAGTGATGGCTTCAATTACCTGGTTGTGAGATATTTTTTATGGGGAGAATGTGCCGACCGGGTTGCGCTGTGATGATTGCTGGCGGATGAATGGCCTCCCTGCCCGATCTGTTTGAATGTCCCTTTGCAATGGAATGAAAATAGTATCCCTGCAATTATAGCTTAATTCATACAATTTTGTTTGTTTCCTGTTTAATTGTGTTACAGTCACAAATTCCCATAGAAAGGATTGCAAAAAGAGAGAGTTCCAGTCACTATTGAAGTAGGCAACCACAACAGAGAAAGGGACTCTCAATGACAGACAAAGCTGTCCAAATCAGTATAACA
>Ga0228536_1000717_pt1:2500-50873 | contig 50873 bp, 36 predicted proteins | sample SJ1Smetagenome_FD_168611 | JGI IMG/M metagenome (GOLD analysis project Ga0228536, IMG submission 168611) | Enriched culture of PCE-dechlorinating microbial communities from Ithaca, New York, USA - SJ1.S | ecosystem: Engineered > Modeled > Simulated communities (microbial... >...
TGTAGAGAAAGTTGCACCGGGGATCACCAATGGAGGTATGATTGCTAAGGCTAATGCTCCAAAGACTACAATCGGAGTATAGAAACGGGCAAATTTTGTTATAAATTTTTCTGTAGGAGCCTTCCTACTGCTGGCATTCTGAACCAGATCCAAAATTTTAGATACAGTTGAATCACCAAAATCCTTTGTTACCTCTATTGTCAAAACGCCATTTTTATTAATGAATCCGCTCAATGCATCGTCTCCTGGCCCGAGTTCACGAGGAACAGATTCCCCTGTTAACGCTGCAGTGTCAACCATTGAGTTTCCTTCTATAACCTTGCCATCGAGGGGAACTTTTTCTCCTGGTTTAACAATAATGATGTCACCTATGTTTACCTCTTCAGGAGATACTTTCCTGATCTCATCGCCAACTTTAAGATTTGCATAGTCAGGACGAATATCCATCAAAGCACTTATTGATTTTCTGGAGTGACCTACAGCTATATCCTGAAACAATTCACCTACCAGATAGAACAGCATAACTGCTACACCTTCTGGATACTCTCCAACGAAGAAAGCACCAATGGTAGCAATACTCATCAAAAAATGCTCACTGAATACCTGACCGCGGGCAATACCTTTTATTGCTCTTAAGACAACCTCTCCACCAACTATGATATAACTAATAATAAACAAGGTAAGCTCAAGCCAATTTTGGAAATTAAAGATGATTCCCACGGCAAATATTGCTCCACCGACCACAAGTCTTATGATTTCTTTTTTGTTGACACCTTCTTCTTCCTCTTCGTTATTTTCGTTTATTTTGGTCTTGGAGTTATTCTCCTCAAAAATGACCTTTACATCTGGCTCTATTTTCTTTACTATGCCTTCAATCTTCTCATTTAACTCAGAGCGGTTGACTTTCGGACTTATTTCCAGTGTTAGTTTCTTCGAAACAAAATCTACTGCAGCAAATTCCACTCCTTCTAGACCGCTTATTTCTTTTTCCATTTTAGCTGCACAATTCGCGCAGCCAAGTCCTTCAAGCATTACTATGCTTTTGTTCACCTTTTTCTTCTCTGCATCAACTATTTTAACATCCGGCTCAAGTTTATTTACAATGGATGTTACTTCTCCAAGAATTTTACCAAATTCCTTTTTATCGACCGCTTCAATTGTCAGCTTCTTAGATACAAAATCAACGGTCGCACTATTTACTCCTTCAAGGCTTTGTGTTTGAGCTTCAATCTTTGCAGCACAATTCGCACAGTCAAGTCCTTCAAGTATTAATACTTTTTTATTGCTCTTGTTAACGGATTTTTCTTTCACTACCACATCCGGTTCGTGCTTGTGCACTATGGTTTTAACTTGCTGTAATATATTCTTATACTCTTGCTCTGATTCAGTTTCTAAAGTCAATGTCTTGTTCATGAAGTTCATATAGGCTTTGACTCCATTTAATTTATTAACCTCATCTTCAATTTTAGCTGCACAATTTGCGCAATCTAAACCTTCTAAAATTACTTCCTTCTTTAACATTACTGACCCTCCTTTACTTACTTTCTTCTGAAATATGAATTAATCCCTGGTCAAATATTTGCTTTACATGTTCATCTTCAAGAGAGTAGAATACAATCTTTCCTTCTCTTCTGCTCTTTACTAGTTCAGCCTGCTTTAAGACTCTTAGCTGATGTGAAATTGCTGATTGGGTCATATTTAATAAGAATGCAATATCGCAAACGCACATCTCTGATTCATCTAATGCCCAGAGTATCTTAATTCTTGTTGAATCTCCAAAAACTTTAAATAGTTCTGCTAGATCATATAGAGTTTCTTCTTGAGGCATTTTTTCTCGCACTTTATTTACAATTTCCTCATGTATTACATCACAGTCGCATCTTTCAATTGGTTGAATTTTTTTTGCCATATTTATATCACCTCTTTATCATTCAATTGAACACTTGAATAAGCTTTCATATATATTATAAACCTCAATTCTCCGTTTGTCAATAAAAACATATGAGTAATTGTTCAAGTGTGTTTATCTTTTAGCTTTACGGTCAAGACCGCCACCTCTAAGCGCAGCGTAGGTGGGTTTTAATCAGGTGGAGTAGACTCTCCATCTGATTCCCCGATGTTTCAGCTTGCTGAAACGAGTTCACTTATTAGATTATCCCCAAGTATAAATAGAAAAGAACCGCCCATCAAGAAGTATTTCTCCTCAATCGGCGGTCAAGTTCATTTTAAATTAATACATCAATCTCTACTCCAGACTTAAACTCAACGGTCAGCTTATTATCAAATACCGTAACTTTTTCAATAAGCCGCCTTACCAGTTGCTCATCATATTCCTCCAGCTCATAGGACTGTTCATTCAAGAAGTCTGTCATTTCAGCTATTCGCTGCTTCTTCCTTCACGCTCTGCATTTTTAACCAGCGCATTTTGCTTCTGCTCCCGCAATCGGTAATCCAATTATGTCTCCTGTAGTTATTTGTAATAGTATAAGTACTCTTCCCCTACTGGCGGCTATCTTAATACGAGCTTATAGGTTTACTTCTATTTCTAACCCTGACTTAAACTCTACCACTAGCCTGTCATTATATACAGTTGCCTTTTCAATTAGTTTTCTAACCAGTTTATCATCAAATTCCGTAATACCACCGGTTTGCATATTAAGGAAGTCCGTCATCTCAGCGATCCGATCCCGCTTATCTTGACGGAGAGCGTTTCTTGAAAGGGTTTCTTGCCTTAAATCTCGCAACCTATAAATTTCATTTACAATATTATTGTATTCTTCCTTTAAATTTGCCTTTTGGATCAACTCGGTTTGGAGTTCTTCCAGCCTTTTATCAATATCTTCTGTACTTTCATCCATTTCCTCGCTTAATACGGTTTCAATATTCTTCTTCAGTATGGCCAGAAAAGAGTTTTTTCCGCTTACCGCTACATTAATGGCTTCTATAATTTTCTCTTTAAGCGTATCTTCAAGTATAGTGGAAGCGGTACAAAATAAACCGGTGTTTTCCAATCTGCTGACGCATCTCCATACGATTGATTTCTTTCCTCGGTTATTCCAATGAACCCTGCGGAATATTTCATGACACCGTTTGAAACTGCGATTTTTCGCGCGTGACCCCCCGCCCGTTTCCGGGATGAAAAGCGGTAGAAATTTAGATCCCCCTACCCTATAAACTGCAGAAAATCTCAAAAGCTAAGCAGTTCTTTGAATTTCATGAGATTTTTTGCATCTATTTTAAGCCGTTTTTCGGCATTGTTTTCAAACGAGGTATTAATTTTTCAAGAACAAAGTGAGTGTATTCAATTTATCTGTCAGTCAAGCGAACAATCTGACAATTGACCGTTATCCTGTCCAATAAAGTCTGGCAAAGATGCTTATCCTCAGCTGCATCTATCCATGCCGACAGTTCACGATTGGTTATAAAAATAATGCTTCTGGTTTCATTAAGAAAGGTAACTGCCCGGTAGAAAACCTGCAGTTCTGCCCTGGTTGGTTCCACATAAAAGACATCATCAATAATAATTAAGTCACATTCCTGCATATAAGAAAAGATCGCTTCTGCTTTTGGATTTGTGGCTTTCTTTTCTGCCACTGCGATAAAATTATCAAAAGGCGCATAATAGGTTTTATATCCATTGCTAATTGCAGTTTCTCCAAGCTGCGCTGCAAGACCACTCTTACCCGTCCCGCATTTTCCCAGCAGGATTAAGTTTTGCTCTTCCTTAATCCATGTCAGGTTGGATAACTGTTTAATCTGCCATTTTAAGCCCTTGTTTGAGTTCGATGCGTCAAATGCTTTGTTTGGAAGCTTACTTGCCTTCCTCAGCTTGGTGTGTTTTTGTCTGGCCCTAATCTCCAATTCTTTTTCTAACACCATCTTAAGATAGTCAAGGTTTGATAGTTTCTCATCGTTCAAATCAATGTATCCCCTTGCGATATTCCAAAGATTAAGTTTTTGAGCTAATTCACGGATTTCTGTTATATCAGCCATCGATTTCCCTCCTTATTTCTTTACTCCTCGCCAAATGGTTAAAATACTGCTGATTCGGCAAAAACTTCTTAGCTATATGCTCTCCGTACTGATACATGAGATAAGCCAAAAGCTCATAGGCACTGCAGCGTTCAGTATCAATGCAGTATTCTATTCCATCAAGCAATTGTCCAATTGTATAAAACTTTGTCATCCGGTATAATCGAATGCAATGTGTATTAAAATATTTCGACTGTTGCTGCTCCATCCGGCGAATGAATTCCTGAGCTATTTCGTATTCTGCAAAATATTGTTTTATGATGGTTAAAGAAACCCTGTCTCTGCTGTAATTTTCTTCTGGTTTGAACAACTGCCCGGTATCTTCTGTGACTGGATATTTAGCCAATAAATCATTTGTTTCAGCATCATAGAACAAAAGCATTTCACCATCATCTTCAATTCGAATGCGTTTATGAGCATCCATCATACCTGTATTAATCTGATAACGGTTGCCTTTATAACTTACCACTCCATCCTTATCAAAAGAGGCAACAGTGCTTGATACTTCGGAATAAGGTTTGACATGGAGCAGGTATTTTTGCTCTTCCATGAACATTTCGCGCGGCACTTTTCTGGTCACAGTATGTATTCGCCCGTTGCCTTCCCTATCTAACCATGCAAGGGCAGCACTGTTAAGGCTATCAATTCCGGTGTATATCCTGCCCTCAAGAAAACTTTGCTTTATGTATCCAATCACCTCTTCAACCTTGCCTTTACTTTGAGGATCTCTTGGTCTACATAGCGAAACACTGTAACCTATACGCCTAACAAATTCTTCAAATGTGGGTACGAATATGATATTCCCCAGATTTTCACTGACTACATAGACACGGTCAAGGTCATAAAGAATAGTCTGTGTACTTCCTCCAAAATATTGGAATGCATAGTTATGAGCTTTAATGGCTGTTTTGGTTGTAAAGGGATCCGGTGAAAAATAAACAAATTTCATTCTGCTATAACTCAGAACCATGCAAAAGAAATATATTCGTACAATTCGCCCGTACATATCCTTAAGTTTGTATTGACCAAAATCCGCCTGCGCTTCATATCCCGGTGGAGAAATTTCACGGGGTGAGGTTTTACGTTTACTGGCATGCGGATACCCGTGCTGTTCTCTTAAGGCTTTCATATAGCGGTAGAATGTAGCTCGTTTAACTTGTAAATCAGGGAAGGCCTCCACCAATTTGAGATAGATGTTTGTATCCCTCATTTGTGGACAAATTTTCAAATGTTCCAGTATGTACTGACGGTAGTTATCCATGTGGTACCTTTCCTTTTCAGCTTCCCTTACATAATCTTCTTCGCTCATATTCCAGTATTTGCTGACAGAAGAATAGGTTATCCCCAGTGCTTTTGCGGTTTTTGTCTGAGCAAGTCCAAGTGCTTTGTACTCCTGGATTTTTCGGTATTGCTCGATTCCAATCATTATTGATTTCCTCCTTTGGTTTTGTTATTAAGGCCGAACATCTATAGCGGTACAAGCATAGGCATCACCTCATTATCAGGGGTCTATAAACCAGACTTAATTATAAAAACAAAAAACACCCATTTGGGTGTTCTTCTCATGTCAATGTTTTTTTAATCCTGCAATTTACTATTCATAGCAACTCTTATTACTTGATAAATTCTGATTATTAAAATAAAATGTGTGGTTTTAATCCTTTCGCAGGAACAATCTTATATATATATCACTGACTCCACTGTATTACAACCCTTGTTAATATTATGCACAACCTGACAACCCGATAAGGGTAAAGGTGCGCATTTTACATATTTCACGTAATGCTTTTCCAACCAGTAGAGTTTCTCGTACAAATAATACCGAATTTCCAATTTACCCCTTTAGCGTTTGCATATACTATGAGCAATTTTCTATTTCAAAACCAACTTTCATAAGCCTATCTTTTACTTCGTCATTTATTTTTGGAATTGAGATAAAAAGTTTTTCTCGAGCACGACTAAGAGCGACATAATAAACACGATTTTCTTCAAAAGCAATATTAGGATTTAGTATGAAATCAAGCCCATAATTAGTTTTATCATCGCTTTCTGGAATAATAACCATAACGCAGTTGTTCTCATCACCTTTAGCTTTATGGATCGTTCTGTTTATGCAATCATCATCGTCAATTTTGACAGCAAGAGCCATATCGCTGTATTTTTTTGAATCGTAAAAATCTTTGACGCTTCCTTTAGTGATTTTGCTTTTGTCAAATACTTTTTCATCAAAATATGTATTATAGAATTCCGTTAATGTCTTATCTTTGATAATCTCATAATTATCAAGAAAACACTGTATTTGAGATAAGGCTGTCCGGTCAGCATCTTCTTTACGCATTGCTCGTTTCATGAATTTAAGAGCATCCCTTATCTTGTTATCTCTGGCATTTTCAATAGAAGAAATAACATAATAGAGTTGTTTTGCACGTTTTGCATTGCTATCGTTGGTTATAATATCTTCCAGAATAATATTTTCATCTTTTACATCATATCCATTTTTTAAACAATTTGATGTAACATTTTTATAGCAAAGCGTCCATAGGGTCTGCTTGCCGCAAATTTGCTTAGCCCGCTTATAAGTCGCCATAACATCGCCAACCATTATTCGAGGCTTGCATCCATGTCTGTTTTCAGGACTATATTGAACAAATGTTGGATCATTTCTTACGATATTCAAAATACTGATAATTTCTTCTGTGCTGCGATGGTTTCCTTCAATTTTATATTCTTTCATTCCATTAAGATTAAAATTAATAAACTGATTGACATCAGCTCCCTGAAACTTGTATATCGATTGAGCCTTGTCTCCTATTACGCCAACTATGCTTTCTTTTTCTGCTATTTTTTTTAATATTTCCGCTTGAATTGGATTAGTATCTTGAAACTCATCAACAAAAATATATGGAAATTTAGCCCTTAAAATATCAAGAATAGAAGGAAATTCATTAATAAGACGCCAGCTAAAGTATAAAACATCGTCGTGGGGCAATATACCCTTGCTCCAGCAGATTTTTTTATAGATGAGATATGCTTCCTTTTTAATTTTAAACTTAAATACTTTGCGAGGTAAAACTTGCAAAATGCCATTATCATCAAATTTCCACTGTAAATCAAGTAAAGCTTCCAAGAGATCTTTATCATCCATATATATTTGTTTGGATTGTTCCTTTACTTTGTATAAAATTGATTTATTAGGTACGTATTCATCATGCCCTTTTATTTTATCGACAGCTAATTCCGGAATATTTAAAAACGAAACATATGGTTTGACAATATGTTTATATAAAAAAGAATGAATTGTACCGATTTCAACGTATTCACATGCATCGCTGAGGTTCGAAAGAATCTTCTCTGCTGCAACGTTGGTATATGTAATGCAGGCCACTTTTTTTACTTGTCCGAGGCGCTTAGAATGCTGAACCACGTTTCGAATGTGATTGATAAGCCATGTAGTTTTGCCTGCTCCCGGTCCAGCATTAACTTTAAAATGATGTTCAATATCAATTGTCTCGTTACTATCTCTTAAGGTAATTATTCCAGAACCCATTTGATAGCCTCCTCAATATATGGTGGTATCTTAAACGTGAAAGAACCATTATGATAATCGGCTTCTTTTTCATATAAAACTTCGGCTATTTCCTGAGCAGCCTCAGCTTTATTAACATTAAGCAAATATAATGCGGCAATGAGTTGATCTTTATCTTTAGTACCTTCCAAACCTTTTTTTATGCGCTTGCATCCCTCGCTATCGCCGATAGTCGCAACCAATTCCTCATATTCTAGAGCATAATTATTCATTAGATATAGTAGAGTCTCTTTGTTATTATTACTCGGTACAATCAATTCTTTACAGGTGGGATTGTACATCAATAGCTCATATTCAAAAGTACATCCAATATTTTTCTCTTGAGTAAAAACATTGATTGATTTTTTACGATCTGAATAGAGATCGATAATATCGTTTGAAGTTGCTTTATATTCATAGCTATTATCTTTGTTCAATTCGAATGGATAACATGATGTATATCGAGCGCCTTTGATACCGATTTTCTTTCTTACCGGATCTAAATCGGTAATCACCGCTATCCTCTTATTTATAGCATACTCACTTTTTTCTCTATCAAAAAGCTTCAAAAAATGTGAAAAGTATCTACCTCCAATATTGATAACAGTAACATGATTGTCGACCAAGTCTCTTTTTAGATATCGAGTAAATATAGGCAATAGAAGTTGTTCACTGATACCTTCGACCAAGATAATTCTTTTGGCAAACAGCATATCGGATTTAGTTACATCAAGGTATCTTTCAACATATAACTTTGAGACTTTATCATCCCTATTCGTCAGATCAAAGACTCTACCTGAATAAGCAACTTCAATTTCATCCTTTTCTTTATTAAGAACAATAAGATTATCTAATTTAGAAGCTGCAGTAATATTAGGTGAATGTGTACTGATAAATATTTGCCTTACATTGGATTTCATATTGTCATTTAAAAATTTAAGAAACCGATATTGAAGTGACGGATGCAGGTGTGCTTCCGGTTCCTCTATTGCCAAGATAGAAAATAGTTTAGCATTACTTCCATAATATTCACCCATAGCTCCTTTTTGCATTTTTGCAAGTAGTAACGCAATGTATATCAGATTATTATAGCCCAAACCGTTGTTGGTTGGTGGCAGCTTAATACCTGTTTTATCTTCCAGATTAAGTCTTAAAGCGGAGTATAGAGCTGTTTCGTTTAAAACTCCGCTGAAATGAGGCGAAGTTTCGTCATAAGACGCACCGGTTTTATTCGCATATGTCACGATATGTTTTTCACCAGCAGTAAGACGATCTTGTAATTTGGACATTAGTTGCTGTGACGATTCAGCAAATTCTCGTTTCACCTTTTGCAAATCGCTTTTAATTTCATCCTTGGTTTTTGTAGTATCATTTTTGATTTCATAATCGATAAAAAAGTCGATGACTTCTTTTAAAAGAGAATTACTCCCTGTACTTAAATCTCTTTCAACGTCTCTGATAGGTGGTACATACTCGAAATCAAATTTACTCAGAATATCATAATCAACTACCATTTTTAACTTATCGTCACCGCCGTATAACTTCCATACATATTTACTTAAGAAGGAATGCTCGATTTCACTCCAATATTCTTCGATGTTCGTACTGGAAATGGCCGCCATTGCAGTCTTATATTCTTCAATTTCCTTTTCAGGCAGAAAAAATTCGTAAGTTATTTTAGCTTCGTAAGGCCGCTGAATTTTTGTCAGCATAGTTGAAACTAAAACGATATCCTCGGAATATATAGATTCACCTTCGCTTTCCTTAAGAGTTGATGAGATCTTGACACGCGGAGGATTAGCCTTTAAATCTTCGATAGATATTTTTCGATTAAAATCATGGATGCCAAGCTTTTTTGGATAAGAAGTATCAAACAGGATTTGGAGAGCTTTAATAATCGTTGTTTTCCCTGAGTTATTATGACCGATGAAAATATTAAATTTATCATTGAATTCAATTACTTTTTTGCCGCTAAACCCTCTGAAATTTTCTATTTCAATATCAGCAATATACATAACAATCCCTCCAAAAACACACGATGATTAATAAATAATAATGATAAAAAACATAGTTTACATATGTCAAATAAGCTATTCCAATTTCAATATTTTCGCTATCATACCATCGATGCAGTCGTCTTCATCAAGGCAAAACACATTCTTCGCTCTACGTTCCAGCTTGCCTTTTCCCCACCACTGACGCAAATCCTCGGAACGGGTACAAGACATTATAAAAGAGTTCAGCACAATTTTCTTATCACCGCTTGAGGGCTGGAGGCGCGCTTCAAGTTCTTTAATAGTGTCATGGAACTCTATCTTGGGATCATCCCATTGCAAATAACGCAATCCTTTTGGGTCAACAAAGGAAATATATTGCGCATCGGGCGTATCAATCCATAACACATAGTCCGGATAAAAATTGCCTGCTTCGAAGAATCCCATTCCTACCTTGCTCTTGTTGCGGAGCAAGTATAGTTTTTTACCCTCGAAAATTGCAGCATTTGCATCTACATATGCCTTAAGTTTATCAACAAACCGTTTCTCGTCTTCATTCAGACTGACCGGTGATACAGTCAGTTTCAAACCACCCGCTCTCAGACAGATGAGCGGTGTGTAGAGGTGATGCCGGAAATCAAAAGCTATCAGTGAATTGCTAAGTATACCTTTTTCATATTTTGGTATACCGCTATGCTGATTAAGCAGAGCCTTCAAATCCTCAACAAACTGCTCCACTGTCCCGGCGGTTGGATCACCATCATAGGCATCATAATACGAAAGTTTATATTCAGCAACAAAGTTTCCATCTCTGTCACTCAATTCCTGGTATTCAAGGAACCTGTCCTCCCACTTTGCTTTTTCGTATTTGTAGAACTTATCAATATAACATTTCAGCACCATAATGGCTATGTCAGTTATAAGAACAAGCTTTTCCATACTGTCAAGTTCGAGGTGCTTCTTCGGAATGATAAGCAAATACCAACCGTCAGTTTCTAAAATATCCTTGATACCATCTTTAGTAATAGAAATATTATAATAAAACTTCTCGTTCTTATAGGTTTCAAGTTCGTCAAGAATGCGGTCATAATCGATGAATGGTATATACTGCTTACCAATTGTATGTTCTTCGGGGATAGATTCAATCTGCATGCTGAATGTAGATTCAATTGTCTGCACTTTTGAACGGCAATCAAGTATCACCTTGTTCTTGTTTAAATAATGCAAAAATTCCTCGTCCGGTTTACCGAGTAAAAGTCTTGCAGCTTGTTTTTTAAAGTTTACACCCTCTTTAACTTTGATGACCCGCAATTTTCTGTGCTCATCGGGATTATACCGGTTTAATACAGGAAGCGTGTACTCGTGCGGCTTTTCGTTGGCAGGCATATCCTCCATTTCTAGATACCTTTTAAAGTCTTCCATGTACTGGGCTTTTATTCCGAATATAGTCAGCGTTTCAAGCAGCTCAATATATTTCGGTATGATAACAGAGCTATCATCCAATCTGTGACTGCGTTTTAAACAACCACCGTAGCCACGCAGGCGAACTCCACGCCCAAAAAGCTGGATGGCTTGTGAGCCTTCGCCTTTAGCAAAGTTAATAAGCCCCATCGTAGAAACACGCCACGAGTTCCAGCCTTCGGTAAACTTGCGTGAACCAATGAGAATATTTATGTTCGAATTTCGTTCGTTGATGTTGCGGAAAAGGGATTCAGAAACAAACTCCTCTGTTCCGGTGGTAATACCTTTTGCCTCGCAGTTTTTAATTAAGCCTGCCGTGTCGCCAATGCTTACCACACCAAAATATTCGCCGTCGGAACCAATTCGGAGTGCAATTTCTCCTTGTACCTGACGCAAGTTTATGACGTGCAGGCGTGGGGAGTCAGATGTGGTATCGCTGTTGAAAACAAGGCGGAGAATATCCTTATAAACATCTTCAGCTTTAGGAGTTCCTCCGAACAAAGAATTTAGAGCGTTGAAGTTTTGTGAAAAGAGTTCCCGGCCGGCGCTGTCGGTTAGTCCGGTGTCACCACTTAACACAGTGTCGATTCGGTTTATGGTTTGCTCCTTGCGGTTGACAAACTTATCAATAAAGTCCAACACTTCCTCAACATCGGTCATTTCTGCGACGGATGTTTTTGCCGTTACACGATTGCCCACAAAAACAAGTAGAGGCTTTTCAATTCGAAAAGGTGCGTACTCCTTGCCTTTTTCACAAAACAACTTCAATTGCTGATAAAATGACAACAAGCAGCCTACGAGGTATAACTGCCTCTGTTCCTCTTCAATACTGTCCCGTAAGTTATAAATGCGGTATTCCTTGCCGTATCCGTCTTCATAAAAGTACTTGTAAGAGTAATCAATTATAATTGAACGGAAATACTCGTCAAGACGTTCTTTCCATTCTTTCTGAGAAATATTACCCGGCTTGGTTGATTTCATCGCCTGCTTTAATGTTGCGGAATATTCAAAGGCAAAGCCACCATCTGCCGAAAGGCGCGAACGGTAGTCATACCACACATCTCCCGCGAGGCCGCGGTGTGCTTCGTCCACAAGCACGAGGTTGTTCTGCTCGAAGCTGTCAACTGAAACGGTTTTGACTTTACCTTCCTCTTTCAGCTTGTTCATGTCGATAACAATAACGTCAGCGGTTGTACCAAAGCCGCTCTTTGAGAAAGGCTCTGCGGATATGTCCGATAGTTTCAACTCCTCCAAATGCTGGTTTGACATTCCCTGGTTCGGCGCAAGAACAATAATCTTGTTAATGTCCAAGCGCGGGTTGGTCAGCTTCGCCTTTCTCAGGTAATAGCGAAACTGCAGGATGTTTATGTGCATAATGAGCGTCTTGCCGCTGCCGGTGGCGCACATAAATGCCAATTTATTCATATTCTCCGGTGTAAAAGGCTCAATATCAATAGCACCGAAACTTTCTACCTTAACCTTTTCGATAAAAGCGTTCAAATCAGCTGCAAAGGCTTCTTTGTCGGTAAAATAGCGGTCAAGATATATTTCGGTGAACAGACAGGCTATATACTGAAAATATTTAAGCTTAATGCCCCCGCGTTTTTCGCCAATTTTTTTGACATAGCGGCAAATACGCTCATCATATTCCCGCAGAGTATCCCGGCTAATTTTTGCGTCTGCGCCCTGGCGCATCAGCAATAAATCCAGTTCGCCCCAAAAGTATGTATTCTGGTTTTCGTCAAAGCCTTCGTATTCAGAGCTGTTCATTTTGCCAGCAAGTGCAGCAAGGCTGTCTTTACCAAACAGGCTAAGGAAGTAGCGAAACAAAATTAATTGGTCGCTCCATTTGAAGGCAGGAGCAGCGTTTTTTCTTTTTGCCATTATTCCGCCTCCTCAAACATCTTTTCCCTGAATACAGGTTCAATACGCTGCACTTTCCAGTTTTCGTCATCCAGGCGCAGGTTTTCAAGGTTGTTGTCACCGTTGACATATATTACATCAAACTCACGGTCAGCGGGGTTAATCCTGTGTTTTGTGAAATATGCGTCTAATGCAGCATTACTTTGTATCAAGTCACTTGTGATGGTGCGCCAGATGACAAGTGCACGTCTGCCATCGGGCAGCCTGCCTTCGATTTGCTTAAAGCCGTACTCGCCGCTGTTATCCCGCTCCAATCTGACCGCTCCTTCGTATAAGCCTTCTCTTTTCCATTCCTCTTCAATCAGTCTTACAGCTTTAAACCAAGCTGTTGCCGACTGTCGTATAACCGACAGCCCAATCAGATAATTGAATGTCTCGCATAAGTCAACAGTCTTAAGTTTCGTTTCGTTGTTTTCAATGATTTTAAGCTTATAGGAAAACGGTGCGTTAAAAGCATCCAGCGAGAGCATGCTTTCTTTTGCCTCGTAGTCAAACATATAGTGTATCATATATTCATCGCCTAATTTCATCGCAAGCTGGTGTTTGTCGTCATCCAACTCGATGTTTGAAAGCGTATCTTCGTAGCTTTCAAGAGTTATGTATTTCATAATGTGACTCACGCCTGTGTTACGTGTTAATGGCTTACCTGCTTTCCAGTCAGTAGCAGTAGCATATATTGACTTTTTTATTCGTGGCAATGTTACTGTGTTAAAGTATTCACCCATTTCAACAAGCATATATTTTCGTTTAGAATTATCAATCTTGCGGTTCAATTCTATAACTGCATGACCTGTCGTACCAGAACCAGAAAAATAGTCTAGTATTATAGCATTATTTGGCGAAATGATCTTAATAGTATCCATAACGGCATATAATGACTTTGGATACGAAAATAGATTTCTACCAAACATTTTTTTAAGTAAGTTCGTACCTTGAAATTCTGGAAAATATTTTTTATCAGTCCATAGGTTGTGCAACACTTGCTTCTCATAATATTTGTTGTATATTTTAATTTCTCCGTTTTCTTTGATAGCAACAATTTCACCTTTATTGTTATACTCATCAAAGGAGGTAGCAATAACTTTCCAAGAATAATCCACCCCATTAACTGTAGGATAAACTGCAGTATATCCTTCTTTTTTCTCAAGTGTAATATCTGATAAATCGCTGCTAACATAGATTGGATAGAAGGCATCGGGTTTTACCTCACGCAATGTACTATTCCTTACCCTAACAAACGGATCGAGTCGATATTTACCATTTTCATCTTCCAAATCGAACATAGCCGCTTTTTCATCATCGATTGTAACATTGTTAAATTGCCCTGAACCGAGCTTATTTGCATAAACTAACATATACTCGGTTGATGAAGTAAAGTATTTTTCGTGCTGTCTACCCTTGGGGTTAATTAAAATTGTTATAAGTCCTACACGGTTATCTCTACCGTAGATTTCATCTGTTATACCACCTAAATTAAAGACTTCTAAATAATCAATAGTAATAGCATTAAACGCCTTTTCACTCATAAGTTTACGAGCATTTAATATACGGTCATACATCAATGAAATCCATGATGCATCTTTATAACCGTTTTTATATAAAATAGGGCTTGAATTGGTATTGTATGGTGGATCAATATAAATACCATCAATGCGCCCTCTATATTTTTCTTCTAGCAGCTGCAACGCCTGAAAATTTTCACTATGAATAAGCAACCCGCCCGTCTGCTCGTCGAGATTGTCTATGCTTGCAATCAGGCGTTCTTTAAAATCGGCCGAGAAATGACGAGTGTCAAGAACAAGGTTTTTATTTTGACGCAAAAACTCTATCGTCAGTGGCTCGGAATATCCGACGGTCGTAAGGTTGCCCTCGATCTCATGAATCGCATACATTTCCCGCCATTCGGCAATTTGACCTTCGTTTTCGATAATTTCAGGGTAGAATTTTTCGTCCACCCTATCGAGCGTTATACACCAATTTGTATCAACAACAAACTTTTTTTTCAGCCACAGTTTTTTCTGAAAATCCTCAATCTGTGCAAGAAAATCTATAATAATCTTACCAACACGCTTGATTGCCCTTACTTTGGCAAGATAGCTATCAGCGCGCTTCTCATCTGTAGTATCAATATCGTCAAGATGAATGACTTCGCTCTTTATAAAAAAGTCCAGTTCGCGGGTTAAAAAGCCGCGTAAATCCTTATGAATGAAATAGTCAAAGGTGTTTTTGGCGACATAAGCACTCAAGTGCTTTTCCAATACTGTGCGCGCTTCCTTTTTTCCACCAGGTACGAGCGCGAGCAAGTGGTACCAGTCTTTGAACTGCTTTGCAATTGCATCCGAAATGGCGGCAAGGTTGGCTTCAAACCAATTTGCTTTTTTATCATCGGGAATGTCATATACAAAACGGATAACCAGCTCGCCGTTAATTTCTTCAATTGTCTTAAGTTCAGGACGTTCCGGCGTTTCCTTATAGAGCATAAACTCGCGCTTGCTTGTGTCGGTTTCCTTGTTATTGTTCTTTTCTGTGGTTGCATCAACAAGACGGAAGTGTACCTTTTTTCCGTTGTCAATAAAGGTGTAGTCGCGGAAATTCTCCGTGGTCTTTATGTAATACTGGTCAGCGTTCGCCCAGTACAGCTTTACTTCCTCACCCTCATAAGGAATGGCGTACACGCCTTCTTTGTAGCGGCGTTTAGAAATAAAATCACCTTCATCATAATAACGGCTGAAAAATTTATAAAGTGCTGAGTACACATCTGTTTCAAGTGAAGACAAGTCTGTACCCGACGCAAGCTGTGATTTGTAACGGGCATATTCTTCTGCTAGCTTCGGGCTTGCATTAATCTCTATACCAAGTTCAGCAGCTTGTTTTTCAATAGCTGCAATACGTTCTTTTATTTCCCCGGTATTTTGGGCAAACGGAGTAAGCGTTTCCTTCACTTTTTTTGGCAAATCCTCCGAGAGGAATTTCATAATCTCTTTCCTGCGGATATTCATAATGCGGTAGATCCCGAAATCCAAATCTGCCTTGTCAAGTTCAAAAATTTCCTCCAAGAGGTTAATAAATCGGTTCAATTTTTCGTTCGTATTTTGATTCATCGCGTTCTCACTCCTTTATACAATCTGCCATTCAATGGCGAATAGATCCTCGTGATGAGTTTGTTTTATCATTCGGCTGTCCAATTCAGCCAACAGTTTGCGGCGTTTGCTTGCTATTTCATCTTCTCGATCGGCAAGCTCATTGCGCTTTCGCCGCTTGAAGCTTTCGAGTTGTTCTAATTTTTTTGTTGCTGCAATTTTCTCCTCTATTGTTACAGCATTGCGTATTAACCTTTCCTGCTCACGGATTTGCCGCTTAATCGTATCAAGCTCTTTTTCCAGACTATTTATCATATCCTTCTCCCATTGGAAGATGCGTTCTTCCTCTTCCTTAAAATATAAGAGATTTCGCGAGTCAATCTGCTGTAATTTCCCTTTTCGATGCTGTTCTGCACTCTCTTTCAATTTACGCTGTTGTACAGGGGTAAGTCCTGTTGGTTTGACTTCACGTCCGGCACAAAGAAACAATTTCTCACATAATTCCTGAGACAATGGTTGTCCGTCATCTGTATATGCCGTAAATAAGCTGTATTGTTCTGTATCGAATGCCAAAACATCCAATGACGAAAGAAGCAGGTATCCGCTTTTTCCTTTCAAATCCTCCGGCAAAGTTACATTTAATTCTGTTTCCAATGGAGAAAATATAATCTTACCACCCGTAACTTTTATAGCTGAAGCCTGCTTCAGCACATATTGCGCAAGCGGATGAGAAAGACGGTAAGGTATCCCCTCGGTTTCTTTACTTGTAATAAGACAATACTTTCCTTTTGGAGATTCTCCAATACGTTCTTTTAATATAAAAGAGTGGTTGCTATCGTTGAAAACCGCTTTATCTCCTAAAATAAATTTCGTCAGTTCCCAGAAGATATATTCGTAACGGTTTATGAACGCACAGGTGTGTTCTTTTGCTAATTTCAACCGTTCCTGAACTTCCACGTCAAAGGTTTTCAGTACTTGTTCTTTTACGTCTTTCAGGCGCGTATTAATTTTACTTTCCAGTTCGGCTTGAAGTTTTTCAAACGCAGCACTGATCTCAGCTTCGGTCCGACATTCCTGGTATATGAGCCATATACGCTTTTCAAAATCAACACCGTCGATTTGACCCAGTATTTCATCGGATGTCCCGAACACATCGCTAAACAGTTTAAATTTATCATTTAGCAGCTCGAATACACGTAAATCGGCGTAGTTACGCTGATTTACGAAATTTACAACGACGACATCGCTTTTTTGTCCGTAGCGGTGACAGCGGCCAATGCGCTGTTCTATTCTCTGTGGATTCCAAGGTAAATCATAGTTCACAACAAGTGAGCAAAATTGCAGGTTTAATCCTTCCGCAGCAGCTTCTGTTGCGATCATAATTTCCGCCTTGTCCTTAAAATAGTCAACAATGGCGGCACGTCGGTCCGCCGCGCGGATACCGCTTATTTTGCCTGTATAGGCATTAGCCTTAAGCCAAGCCTCCAGTATCTCGTTTGATTGCTTGTCCGAGTTTGATCCGTTAAAAATAACAATTTTTCCCCGGTATCCATTTTGCTCAAGAAATTCTTTCAAATATGCTTGCGTTCGTTTTGATTCTGTAAAAATAAGTGCTTTACGATTCGCACCTATTAATTCAATCTGTTCAAATGCTTTCTGTAATGCTATAAGGAGTGCTTTAGCTTTCGAATCATGCTTAATTTGTTCAGCCAAATTTATAAATGACTGTATTGCTGCAATTTCTTTTTGTATTTGTTTTGTATCTATTATTTCATCCTCTGTAGGCAAGTTAGCATCACTATCGATATTATCTTCTTCATTTTCATTAAGAAGTTCAATCTCATCCTCATCAAAAATCTCATTCAAATCAAACTGCTGGTATTTATTTTCTTCAAGCATTTTTTCCAGGCGTGCTTTTATGGTAGCCAATGTGCCGAGCAAAGCATATGTAGAAGATGCCAGTATTTTTCTAACCATCATTGTTGTCAACATTTTCTGTTTTACAGGTATAGAATATAAGTTGTCGGAACGCAAAAATTCCGAAACCTTTGTGTACAACTCAAACTCCAAATCAGTAGAATCAAATTTTTGTGTCAAAGGCAGACGTTTGGTATAGTTTATATACTCCACCACGTCTTTTCGCAAAGTTCTTTTATAATAAGGTGCAAGCCTCATTTGCAGTTCAGAATAATTCTCTTCATACACATAATTGGCACGAAATGATTTAGCATCGCCAAAAATGTTTTCGTCTATTATGGAGGTTAGTCCGTATAATTCCATAAGGCTGTTTTGAAACGGCGTAGCCGTCAGGAGCAGTTTCTTTACATTTTCAAGAGCTTCCCGAACAGCGTGTGCTGTGACACTATTCTTTTTATATACATTTCTCAGTTTATGCGCCTCATCAATAATAGCCAGGTCAAAGCCAAACAAAGGTATTTCATCTTTTTTTCGGGCAGCAAAATTATAAGAACAAATGACAACCTTTTTATTGTCAAACGGATTACGCCCAATGCGGACATATTCGTTGTAATTTTTTGAATCAAGGATTTCATTATCAATACCAAACTTTTCTGTCAGTTCAAAACTCCATTGTTTTCGTATGGCAGCAGGACAAACAACAATTATCTTCCGCTTACCAATAGCCCAGTATTGGCACAGCACTAATCCGGCCTCTATGGTTTTTCCCAAACCAACCTCGTCGGCAAGAATAATGCCTTTGGAGAGCGGAGAACGAAACGCAAATAAAGCCGCCTCAATTTGGTGTGGATTTATATCAACAGCGGCATTTAATAATGATTGTGACAAACTGTCTATATTATCGCCTATTGCTCTTTGCGCAAGAACACGTGCATAGTATATTGCATGATATCTTGTAATCATTGCTTCTCCTTTAGTATTTAATCGTTTTTATTTATTATCTGGTATAATTTCCATAATATTACTTATATCACATTCCAAAGCCCTACATATTTTTTCTAATACTTCAGTATTCACATTTTCGTTTTTGCCAAGCTTTGTTATTGTTGCAGAACTTATACCTGCAAGCTTTTGCAGGTCTTTTTTCTTCATATCTCTATCAATCAATAGTTTCCAAAGCTTTTTATAACTGATTGCCATGATAATCACCTATAGATATTTATAACTGTATAATATCATTCGTTTCATAATAATGCAAATAAATTCTTTACATTCGCATGATTTTTAAATTGGATTTAATAAATATTATTCTAAATACAATATCGACAGATTTTATAAAATGTACATCCATTCTGGCTACCCAATCCTATGTAAAAATGGGCATTATCTAATGTGTTAACTCAACCCCATCAATTTTGGGGGATTAAATATGAGTTTTCGACATGTTCCCATATACGCGTTTTCCCCCTTTCTCTCGAGTAGACAAGTTGAATGTAAACGCGAAAAGCCAGTAATATCAAAGGTTAAGGCTTTGACATCAATGTGACGCACTCCACATGTCCCGTTCTAGGGAACATATCCACACATTTTGCCTTTACTAATCTATATCCATTTTCATTGAATATTTTAATATCTCTTACAAGAGTTACTGGATTGCATGATATATATAGAAATTCTTCAGGTTTATATTCTATAATCTTTCCAATTGCTTTAGGGTGAATTCCATCTCTTGGTGGATCTAATACTACCAAGTCCGGTTTTACATCTATATCTTCTATTTTTTCTAATACATCTCCTGCTATAAATTCAACATTAGTGAAATTATTTAGCTTAGCATTTTCAATAGCCATTTTTACAGCTTCTTCAACAATCTCAATGCCAATGACTTTCTTTGCTTTTTTTGCCATTATTTGTGCTATTGTTCCAGTCCCTGAGTATAAGTCGAATATAGTCTTTCCCTCGATATTTTCGACGAAATTCAAAGCTGTTTCGTAAAGTTTTTCAGCTCCAAATGTATTTGTTTGAAAGAAAGAAAATGGGGATATTTTAAAATTAAGTCCCATAATATTTTCTGTTATATAGTCTCTCCCATATAATATCTCTATTTTATCAGCTTTTACTACGTCTGCTAATCCATCATTTATCGTATAAATTATACCTACTATATTGCCTGACAATTTTATTGACTGCAATAGTCTTACAAAATCTTCTTTGTTAAAATCCATAGTGCTTGTAGTGACTAGATTTACTAATATTTCACCTGTTGAGAGTGCTTTTCTTATAACTAAATGTCTTAAAAAACCACTGTGTGTTCTAGTATTATAGTAGGGGAAATTCAAATTTAAGAAATATTTTCTCACATTGTCTCTTATAATTGTAAAATCTTTATCGACAATATTACAATAATCTGTATTTACAACTTCAAATATTCTCCCTTTTATATGAAGTCCTAAAGAAAGAGATGTACCTTTTCCTTCATCCCCAAAAGTATATTCCATCTTATTTCTATACTCGGTTAATCTTGGAGATGGTATAATCTCAAATCCATCTAATTCAATGTTTTCTTTTTCAAATAAAGCTCTGATTTGCCTATTCTTTAATTCTAATTCATCTTCATAAGTAAGACTTTGATATGTACAGCCCCCACATAAGTCCTTATGAGGACAGCCTTCTATTTTTTCTAAATGCGATTTCTCAACTACTTCTAATATCCTAGCTTCGTCATGATCTTTTCTTCTTCTAGTTATCTTAGCTCTAACCTTTTGCCCTTCTATTCCACCTTTTAACTTTACTGTTTTTCCTTCATATTCTCCGATTGATACATTCGGATAGAGTACCTTTTGAATTTTTATTTCAACGATCTTATCTTTTCTTCCCATAATACCCTCCTAAAAATATAAAAGAAGCTTAATTAAGCTTCCTTTATATTATATCAGTTTCTTATTGATTTAAAATATTTTTACATGAGTTTAGCTATGTTATTTGCAAACTCTATAGGGTCTTCTATTGGCAAGCCTTCTATTAGTCTTGCTTGGTCATAAAGGAGATTTGTGTAAAGTTTGAATTTTTCTTCATCATTTTCAAATGCATTTTTTAGTTTTTCATAAATTGGATGATTAGGGTTTATTTCAAGTATTTTTTCTGCTTTTATCATGTCTCCTTCAGGCATTTGTTTTAATACTTTTTCCATTTCGATAGATATTTCTCCCTCGCTAGCCAAACACACAGGATGATTTTTTAATCTCTTTGAAAATCTAACCTTTGAAACTTTACCCTGAAGTAATTCTTTCATCTTTTCAAATATTTCTTTGCTTTCTGTTTCTTTTTCCTCTTCTATTTTTTCTTCTTCAATACCTAAATCTTCACTAGATATCGATTTGAACTCTTTACCCTTATAGTCTCTCATTACTTTTAATGCAAATTCATCTACTTCATCTATTAAATATAGAATTTCATATCCTTTATCTTTAATTATTTCTGTCTGTGGTAATTTATCTATTAAATCATAACTATCCCCAGATGCATAATAAATGAACTCTTGCCCTTCTTTCATTCTTGATACATATTCGTCTAAAGTGACTAATTTCTTTTCACTTGAAGAGTAGAACAGCAAAAGATCTTCTAATTTGTCTTTGTTCATACCGAAGTCTTGGTAAATTCCATATTTTAATTGTTTTCCAAAGTTCTTGAAAAACTCTTCATATTTTTCTCTATCTTCTTTTAGCATATTAAGAAGTTCTTCTCTTATTTTCTCCTCAATTTTCTTAGCCATAAGCCTTAATTGTCTATCATGTTGAAGCATTTCACGAGATATGTTAAGTGAGAGGTCTTCTGAATCAACAACACCCTTAACAAAGCTAAAATAATCTGGCAGCAATTCTTTACATTTCTCCATTATCATTACTCCACTGGAGTAAAGTTCTAGCCCTTTTTCATATTCTCTTGAATAATAATCATATGGAACAGTGCTTGGAATATAGAGTATTGCGTTATATCTTACTGCCCCGTCAATGCTAAGGTGTATCCACTTTAATGGTTTGTCAAATCCAAATCTCTTTTCCTGATAAAAATTTATATAATCTTCATCTGTCAGTTCGTTTTTATTTCTTCTCCAAAGTGGTACCATGCTGTTTATTGTTTTCTCAACTTTTACTGTTTCATATTCATCTGAATCGTCTTTTTTCTTATATTCAGTGACTTCCATTTTGATTGGATACCTTATAAAATCTGAATATTTCTTTACTAAATTCATCAGATTGTATTCATCTAAGTAGTCGTCATAGTTTTCATCTTCAGTGTTTTCTTTTATCTTGAGTATTACTTCTGTCCCGTATTCATCTTTTGTGGTCTCTTCTATGGTATAACCGTCAATTCCTTCTGATTCCCATTTCCATGCTTTGTCAGAGCCAAATGGTTTAGTTATTACAGTTACTTTATCTGCTACCATAAAGCTAGAGTAAAACCCTACTCCAAATTGTCCAATGATATCATATCCATCTTTTATTTCATTTTCTTTTTTAAATTGTAATGATCCACTTCTAGCTATGACTCCTAAGTTGTTTTCCAACTCTTCTTTAGTCATACCTATCCCAGTATCTTTAACGCTTAATATTCTATTTTCTTTGTCAAAAGAAATCTTGATGTAATAATCATCTTTATTGAAAGATATGTTCTTATCCGTCAAAGCCTTGTAATATATTTTGTCTATGGCATCTGAAGCATTTGAAATAAGTTCTCTTAAAAATATCTCTTTATGTGTGTATATAGAATTTATCATTAAATCTAACAACCGCTTTGATTCTGCTTGAAATTCTTTTTTCTCCATACCCTTGCCTCCTCCATAATATTAGCACTCTTAGTAGTCGAGTGCTAATAATAAATTATCATATAGATTTTTCTTTGTCAACACTTCTCCAAAACTTATTTAATATCGAAAGCATATCATTATTGTTTTTAATCTTCTTATAATTAGACCATTCGTCAGGCATAAGGCTTATGTATTTATTAGTTAAGTATCTATCATCTATCAATAGCACTGCCCCTTTATCATCTTCAGTCCTTATTACCCTTCCAACTGCCTGCATAACTTTATTCATGCCTGGAAAAGTGTATGCGTAGTCAAATCCTTTGTTATATAGTTCTTCAAAATAATTTTTAATTATATTTCTTTCAAGAGAAATTTGAGGCATGCCCACTCCTACTATTACTGCACCTATGAGCTTTTCCCCAACTAAATCTATTCCTTCTGAAAAACTACCTCCAAGTACACAAAATGAAATCATCTGATCATTTAGGGTAAAGTCATTTAAAAATTCTTCTCTTTCTGACTTTGTTAAACCGGGTTCTTCTTTTTTAATTAATAAATAAGGGTTTTTTGATTTAAAGTCTTCAAATACAATATTTAAATACGCATATGATGGAAAGAAAATTATGTAATTTCCTTTTTTAGCATTTATAAAATCGTATATAATATCTGTTACAAAAGTAAAAGTCTCTAACCGATCTTTATAGCGAGTTGATATACTGTTGTTTACTAAGATTAACAAATTTTCTTTTTGAAAGGGAGATTTTAAAATCATGTGATAATCATCTTTATCCGAGCCGAGCAAATCTTTGAAATAATTTATTGGAGTTAAAGTTGCTGAAAAATATATGTTTGCTTTGTTTTCACTTGTTATATTCTTTATAAATTTTGAGGCATCTAAACAGTAAAGAGTAAGGGTATAATCATTATTTTCCCTACCAAATTTTACTACATAATTATCTCCAAAAAACTCAGATATTTTCAAAAAAGAGTTTAAAGTAAAATACGTATCTAAACACGCATCATACCCATCTGTGTCTTTATTTTCTATCAAAAACTTTTCTAATAAAGCTAAAGTTTTACTAATTGGCCAGTATATATCATCAACTTCTTCTGTTTGATAAAACACCTCATTTGATAAAGCTTCATTTGCTTTAGATTCTATCTTTTCTATGACTTTTTCTAAGTCTTTAGTCTTTTTTGTTCCATTGTTTTTTAATACGTTTAAAGTTTCTTTTAACAAACCTGTATTTAATGAAGCAGAATACATTTCTCTAGCTCTGTCTATTAAATTGTGTGCTTCATCAATTAAGAATATGTTCTGACCATTGTTAAATTCGAAAAATCTCTTCAAATAAACCTGCGGGTCAAATGCGTAATTGTAATCACAGATTATCAAATCTGAATAAAGGCTTATATCCAGTTGATACTCAAAAGGGCACACATTATATTTCTTTGAATACTCAATGATCTTTTCATAGCAGAAAAAATCTTCATTGTTAAATATATCAATAATTGCTTCATTTACTCTATCGTAATGTCCTTTAGCATATGGGCAGTCTATGGGGTTGCATTTGACTTCTTCATTTAAGCAAATCTTTTCTTTTGATGTCAGTATACAAGTTTTTAAAGATAATCCATTTCTCATGAGCATTTTAACTGAATTTGCTGGTGCTTCTTGTGTTAGTGTCTTTGCCGTTAAATAAAAAATCTTTTCTAATTCAAATCTCTCTAGTGCTTTTAAACTCGGAAATATAGTTGACATTGTCTTACCTATGCCTGTTGGTGCTTTTACAAACAACCTCTTTTCTTCTTTTATCGCAGTATATACACCCACTGCTAATTCCCTTTGTCCTCTTCGGTAATTATTAAAAGGGAACTCAATTTTATTGATCGATACGTCTCTTTTTTTCTTCCAATCTTCAACCATTTGTGCAAAGATTATATATTTATCTAATAACGAATAGAAAAACTCCTCAACTTCTTGTTTACTGTAATCTCTTCTTATCTTTTTTGTTGTTTCTGTATCTATGTTAAAATATGTTATGTTAATTGAAATCTTATCTAAATTTTCCTTTCTCTGATAAATGAAAGCATAACAGAGTGCTTGTGCAGAGTGTAAAATATTTATCTCTTCTTCAATGTTTTCTAAATTTCTTGTAGTTGTTTTAATTTCATCTATTATTTTCTTATCATCTTCAAATATTATCCCATCAGCTCTGCCATCTATATCAAAGATAAATCCTTTGTAATCTATGCTTATAGAAAGAGCCACTTCTTTTAGATCCTTCTCTTTATAGTTACTTTGAATTTTCTGATGCGCAAGTGTCCCTTCTAAAGCTCTAGATGTAGACATAAATCTGTTGTCTATGTCACCAGATCTCAAAGTGGTTTCTATTAAATTTCTAACTGATAATTTTATATGTTTTTGCATAACTAATTCTCCGATATCTTAATACATATATTATATCAGAAAACTCTTGATTATCTTGGGTAATAAATTTCCTTAACATATTCTTCTTTAATCTGCCATATATTCGCTTGAACTCTAAAGATATTCCATTCCTCTATGTCAAATATCCTTGTCCAGCTACTTATTATCTTTTCCCTTTCTTCTGGATAAAAATGTGCTTTAGATCCCACAAAAAATTCAAATTCATTTTTAAAACCTTTAAGTCGCAATTCATTGAGATAGTTTTCATGATCTTTCTCATCTTTTGGTATGTACAAATGATTTAACATATAATCCCATTTTTGTCCATCAAAGTAAATGACTTCCTCTTCTGGCACTTCAAGTTCATAACAGATACTCCCTTCAATTGGTCTATACATGTTTTCTTTACTTATTGAACACCAAATCGGCATTGATACATAATCAGGTTTTGGAACTTTTTTCACAGCTTCTTTCACAAACCATTTGTATAGTTCGATAAAATGATCAGCTATATCCTCGTATTGTTTCCTTATGTATTCCTCTTTGTTGATAAAAATTTTATTTTTTCGAAGCTCTTCTAAGCTTCTTTCATCTTGCCTAGTCCACAATTTTACATTGCTCACAATAATCACCTTCAATCTTTTATTTCTATTTACCCTGATTTTATGTATAATATTCTCACGAGGTGGAATAATATGAGTGAAGTTTACGTTTATAAATGTGATGATTATGTTTACGATGATGTGATAAAAATAGTTGATAGTATGTTAAGTAGCATACCTGAAATACAAAATTTAAAGGTAGGTAAAGTGCTAGTAAAGACAAATTTGCTAAAGAAAAACAAGCCAGAAGATGCAGTAACTACACATCCTTTTGTAGTAGAAGGAGTGGTGAGGTTTTTCCAAAAAAAAGGACACGATGTAACTATTGGGGATAGTCCTGGTGGCCCTTTTAATCCCCATATATTAAAAAACTTTTATACTCAAGCTGGTTTAGTCGGAGTAAGCGAAAGAACAGGCTGCAAACTCAATTACAATACTGAAACAATTGATGTAAGGGTTGAAAATGGAAAAGTCATAAATACTTTAAAGTTAGTAAAAGCTTTTGCTGAAGCTGATTATTTAGTGTCTTGCGCAAAACTCAAAACTCATACAATGATGACTTATACTGGAGCTGTAAAGAACTTATTTGGAACTGTACCAGGTGTAAATAAAGCAGATTATCACCTGAAAATGAATGATACTATAGACTTTGCCAATTTGTTAATAGATATTTGTGACTATATAAAACCAGTTGTATCTGTAATTGACAGTATTCATGCAATGGAAGGGAATGGTCCTTCTGCTGGAGATATTAGAAAGTTGGGGTTGCTGTTTGCGGGTGTTAATCCTTACGAACTAGATTTTGTTGCTAGTGACTTAGTTGGCATAAAGAATGCTCCAACGGTCGTAGAATCTTTAAAAAGAAATTTATACGACATCAATTCTATCAAAATAGTTGGTTTAGATTTGAAAGAGTTAGATGTCAAACCCTTTAAACTTCCAGAATCAACTCATGTAAACTTCATTTCTGGAAAAATTCCTAAGTTTGCTGAGAATTATGTGCTCGATAAATTCAGACCTTACCCCTATGTTGTTAGAGAAAAATGTATAGGGTGCGGTATATGTAGTGCAAATTGCCCTAAAAAAGTCATTACTATAAAAGATAAAAAAGCAACTATAAATACTAAAAATTGCATTAGATGCTTCTGCTGCCATGAATTGTGCCCTGAAAAAGCAGTTTCAATAAAGAGGCATCCTTTGCATAAATTAATTTTTGGTGAATAGAAAGGAGATTTTTATGAAAAAATATAGAATACAAAAAGATAATTCACTCATGTTAATGATCGATATACAAGAAAAACTAGCTCCAGCAATATTTAATTCAGAGAAAATAGTTAAAAATCAAAAAATATTGATTGAAAGCTTTAATAAATTGAGTATCCCTATACTTTATACAGAGCAATACCCAAAAGGGTTAGGTAGAACTCTACCTGAATTAAAAAATTTGTTAAAAGAAAATGATCCTATAGAAAAGATTGTTTTTAGTGCTTATACTGAAGAAGTAAATGAAAAACTAAAAATGCTAAATGTTAAGGATATAATCATTACAGGAATGGAAACTCATGTCTGTGTTTACCAAACTGTTAGAGATTTAATAGAAAATGACTACAATGTTTTTGTAGTTAGAGATGCCGTAGGATCGAGAACTGAAGAAAACTACGAAAATGCACTATTCATGATGAATGATTTAGGAGCTGTTATAACAAATACAGAGACTTTGCTCTTTGATTTAATAGAAAAAGCAGGTACTGATGATTTTAAATTTATATCAAAATTAATAAAATAAATGAGTGCATGCACTCATTTATTTTCATGTATTGGTTTAATTGAGACTATTTCTATGGCTCTAGTTACCTCTTTTATAACGTCTGCAACATATTGGGCTTCCATTTCTTTTATCATAGAGTAAAATTCGCCAATTTCTGTAACTGAATACATGCCTGGTAAATTATTTAAAGCTAATGCAGCGATATCTAGTCTACATTTCTCGCATTTACAAACTGAGTCAAATTGAGGTGAAAGCTTATCTACATATGACAACACTAAATCTTCCATGTGATTGTGCAGTTTCATAGAATCATCTCCAAATTTTAATTTATTCATTTATTTTACTATAGCATAAAATGAAAAAAAGCAACACTAAAAAGTGTTGTTTTTTAACCAAATCTCCCAGTTATATAATCTTCTGTTCGTTTATCCCTTGGAGTGCTAAATATAAAATCAGTCTCGTCAAATTCAATGAGTTCCCCGTTTAAGAAAAAAGCTGTTTTGTCAGAAATCCTAGCTGCTTGTTGCATGTTGTGAGTAACAATAATTATTGTTATCTCTTTCTTTAGCTCTTCAGCAAGGTCCTCAACTTTTAATGTTGAAATAGGATCAAGTGCTGATGTAGGTTCATCCATTAGCAATACTTCCGGTTCAACAGCTAAAGCTCTGGCTATGCAAATTCTCTGTTGTTGCCCTCCAGATAATGATAATGCATTTCGCTTAATCCTATCTTTCACTTCATCCCAAATAGCAGCTCTTTTTAAACTTCTCTCAACTATTTCATCTAGTTCAGACTTCTTTTTTATTCCATGAGCTCTAGGTCCATATGCAACATTGTCATATACTGACATGGGAAATGGATTTGGCTTTTGAAAAACCATCCCTATTCTAGTTCTTAGTTTAGTTACATCTATTTCTTTATATATATTTTCCCCATCAAGTAAAACTTCTCCTTCAACTCTTACCCCTTCAATTAAGTCATTCATTCTGTTTAATGTCCTTAAAAAAGTTGATTTTCCACAACCAGAAGGTCCTATGAGAGAAGTAATCTCTTTTGGTTTGATTTCCATATTGATATTCTTAAGTGCTTGAAAATCTCCATAATACATATCGAGGTTTTTTATGCTAAATTTATTTTCCATATTGTTCTCCTCTAAATCTTACTGAATTTTTTTGATATTAATTTTGAAAGAGCATTGAGTATTATTATAATTATTATTATAACACTTCCTATTGCACTAGCCAATTCTATATTTGCTTCTTCTTTAGCAACTGTATAAGCTTTTACAGTTAATGTTGATCCTGACTCAAGTAATGACCCTGGAATTTTAGCCGCAGTTCCTGCAGTTAACAATAATGCTGCAGATTCTCCTATTATACGGCCTATGCTTAAAATTATTGCGACAACAATACCGGGAACCGCTGTAGGTAATACAACTTTTGTAATCGTGTATATCTTATTAGCACCCAACCCATAGGAAGCTTCCCTATAAGAGTCAGGTACAGCTTTCAAAGACTCCTCAGTTTGCCTTATCATAACTGGCAATAAAATTATACTTAATGTCAATGCTCCTGCAAGTAATGAATATCCGAAATTAAGTGTCATAACAAATAAGATCATACCAAATAAACCATATATTATAGACGGTATACCTGCCAAGCTTTCAGTTGCAAATCTCACTAGGTTGACAAATTTCCCTGGTTTTGCATATTCAACTAAATAGATTGCTGCAAATACCCCAATCGGAACTGAAAACAATAATGATAACCCTATCATCATAAGCGTAGTTATAATCATGGGGAATATCCCGCCGCCTTGTTTAGTAATTCTCATTGTAACTGTATCCTTATTTATGCTATTTAATATTTGATTGACTTCTTCAACGCTTTTCCCTTCTACGTTTATTCCATTTACCCTATTTATGATGTCCTTTTCGCTAAGCGCTAACGGTTGCCCTTGATTGTTTATTGCGTCTTTCCCCAAAGAAGTTTCTTCTATTTCTTTAATAGCAATTACTTTCTTCTCATTTGACCCTTTTTCTTTTATAGTAGTTTCTTCTAATATTAAACCTAAAGGATTTTGTGAGCCCTCACTTATCTTTACATCAACATAAGCAGATGTAGAGTCAAATTGACTTGTAAGAAAATATAAATCCACATGAGGAAGTCCTTTAGAAAAAATAAAACCTAAAATAAAAACAAGAATTCCGATAGTAAATAGAGTAGAGACTCCAATAAGTCCATATATAAAACCTTCTTTTGGATTTATTTTCTTTTTCATTTTCATTTTAATACACTTCCTCTAGTAACCCTGCTTAATATTAGGTTTATTAAAATAATAAATACAAATAGCACAACTCCTGTAGCAAAAAGCATTTCTTGATGTAGCCCAAATGCATAGCTCATTTCCATCGCAATATTTGTAGTAAGTGGTCTTATTGGTGAAAAAATGCTATTAGGTAGTCCTGCAATTGGATTTCCAGCAACAAGCATAACCGCCATAGTCTCTCCTATTGCTCTACCAATCCCAAGCACTACACCTGCAAGTATACCCGACTTTGCAGCAGGTAATACTACTTTAAATATGGTGTAAAGCTTAGTAGCTCCTAATCCATATGATCCTTCTCTATATGCATCAGGTACAGAATTTATAGCGCTTTCTGTTATAGTTATTACTGTTGGCAAGATCATTATCATAAGAACAAAGATTACTGCAAGTAATGACTGCCCTTGTGCTTGAGGAGAAATTTGCATGATCCATGGAACTATAACTCCAAGCCCAAATAATCCATATATTACAGAAGGTATTCCTGCCAGCATTTCTACTGCTGGTTTAATGATTGTTTTTGCCCATTTTGGTGCAAGTTCCGCTATAAAAACTGCAGTGAGTATTCCAACAGGAACCCCAAGTATAATTGCTCCAAAAGTTGCAAGAAGTGAACCAACTATCATATACAAAATTCCAAATTTACCTACTGAAGGCCTCCATTCTAACCCTGTTAAAAAATCAATTAAACTGTAATTTCCTTCAGCATTACCAGGTATAAATGGTTGCAATCCTCTATAAAACACAAAAAATGCTATCGCCGCAACACTGATAATTGCCACTGTAGCATTAAACAAAAATAAATAATGAGCTAATTTCTCTTTTAATTCATTTTTCTTATCCAGTTTCATATTATTTTCCATAATAGAGTCTCCTTATGTATTTAAGTAAAGCTAAAGCTTAGCTTTAGCTTTACTTATTTTGTGCTTATTTTACTCTTATAGCTCCATTTTCTTCAACTATATTTTGTCCTTCTTCACTCATGACAAAGTCTAGAAAAGCTTTCGCTGGTTCTGTTAAATTTTCTTCTTTATAGATAAATATGAAAGGTCTTGAAATTTTGTAAGTTCCATTTATTACATCTTCTGATATTGGTTCTACGCCTTCAACTTTTAATGGTTTTATCGTATTATCAAGGGAAGAGAAAGATACATAACCAATTGCTTTAGGATTTCCTGCAACAGTTGATTGAACATTTCCATTACCTTCAGCTATCAAAGCGTTTTGTGTTAGTTTACCTTCAATACCTAATATTTCTTCAAAAGCTCCTCTTGTTCCTGATCCATCTTCTCTAGAAACAACAACTATTTCTTCATCATTTCCGCCTAAGTCTTTCCAATTTGTTATTTCACCGGTGTATATCTTAGTAATTTGTTCTATTGTTAAATCTTCAATTGTATTTGCTGGGTTAACTATTACTGCGATTCCATCATATGCGATTGTTAACTCTTCTATGCCCCAAGCTTTTTCTTCATCTTTTATCTCTCTTGATGCTGTACCGATTTGAGTAACTCCATCTGCTGCATTCTTAACTCCGCCAGATGACCCTATTGCTTCATAAGTTCCTACTACGTCTGGGTTCAAAGCCATAAATTCTTCAATCAATGCTAATCCTACTTTTTCTACTGAAGTAGACCCTGATAAAGTCAATGGACCACTCAAGTTTTGTGGTTCTTCCGCAACTGGCTCTTCTGTGACTGGATCTTCTGTAACTGGTGCTTCATTACCTGACGTACAAGCTACTAAAAATACTGACAATGCCAACATCAAAACTAATATAAAACTAAATTTAGATCTTTTCACTGTAAATCCTCCTATCAATCATTTTCTTTATTGTTCTCTTATATAATACGTCTTATCTATTAAGAAACAATATAATGAATGTTAAGAGTATGTAAAATAAAAAGCTTCCATTTCTATATCCAAATGGAAGCTTTTTAAATAGTTAACTAAAAAATCAAATGAAGTATTGGCGCTGTCAATAGAATAGAAATAATCACTCTTTCAAGCCATATAATAATATAATCTTTCATATTCAAAGGTATCTCTGTTCCCATCATGCAAGGGATTGATGCTGAGAAAAATAATATCTCTGACACACTTACGACTGCTATTAAAAATTTAGTTATGATATCTGCTTCAGTAACTAAAAGTGCAGGTAAAAACATCTCTGCAATACTTAGAGCACTTGCTTTAGCAGCAAGCATCGGTTCTGGAACTCTTGTAATAAATGTAAAAGGATAGAAAATATAACCCATGATATCAAATATTGGTGTATATTCAGCTAACAATATGCCAAAAACTCCTATTGACATAAGCAAAGGCCCAATTGATAAAGCTAATTTAATGCCATCAATTAAATTGTTTTTCACACTTTCAAAAACTGTTGGTGCTTGGTCAAATGCTTTCATTCCATCTTCTAAAGCTAATTTGAATCTGTTCCCTTTGTACTCATTCTCTCTTATTCCTTCAACACCTTGATAATATTCATTTGGTTTTTTATTTAAAGGATAAATTCTCGCTGTTATCGCTGTTACCACAAATGTAATAATTAGTGTCAACCAAAAGTACAGTAGCCAATGCTCCATAATGCCTAATGTATTTGCAACTATGACCATAAATGTCGCTGAAACTGTAGAAAACCCAGTTGCAATAATAGCAGCTTCTTTTGCTGTGTATTTCCCCTCTTTGTATACTCTATTGGTAATTAACAATGCTATTGAGTAACTCCCAACAAAAGAGGCAACAGCATCTATTGCAGATCTACCTGGTGTCTTCCATATTGGTTTCATTACTGGTTGCATAAATACTCCAACAAATTCCATAAGCCCATAATTCACCAAAAATGCTAGAAATATAGAGCCTATAGGTACAATCATAGTAACTGATTTTACTATGCTGTTGTAAATAAATGGGATTACATCCTCATTCATCAGAAATTCAGGTCCTTTATTAAATATTGCCATAAGTACAAAAATAATACCAAATAGCTTAAAGGAAGAAAATATTTTAGTTGTTGTCGACTTTTGCCATTCTCCTTTTATAAATGGCATTATACCTCCTAGGCAAACAATGATTCCCACATAAATCGGGCTAAAGTAAGGAATTGTTTTTACATATGTGACTATGTGATCAATAGGTATCGTACTCTTTCCGCCTATATCTACAGGGATAAAAAACATGAATATTCCGATAAATGAATATAAAATAAATCTAATTATTTTACTAGCAGTTATTTCTCCATTCTTTTTCATAAAATCCCTCCTTAATCATTGCCCAGGCATAAAGCCTGAGCATATTTAATTATTTATAATATTTGTCTACCAATTCCTTTACCAAATCATCATCTGCTACAAAGGGGAGAGTTATATGGTCTGTGCTACTGTTTCTATAATTATATTCTATCGCTGTTTCGATTGAATTTTCATTTCTTGCCCATGCTCTTCTTGCTACACCATTCATTACATCCCATGGCATTGCTCTTTTTAAAATTTTGTCAACGCGTTCAGAACCATCCAGCACCATACCAAACCCACCATTTATAGCTTTACCTATGCCTACTCCACCACCATTGTGCAAAGTTACTAAGCTCATACCTCTTGCAATATTACCAGCAAAGCATTGAGTTGCCATATCAGCCATGATATTGCTTCCATCCTTGATGTTGGCAGTTTCTCTAAATGGAGAATCTGTGCCAGAGACATCGTGATGATCTCTGCCCATCATAATTGGACCAACTTCGCCTTTTCTAACCATTTCGTTGAATTTTAGAGCAATTTGTGTCCTCCCAACTTCATCTTGATAAAGAATACGAGCTTGAGTGCCAACTACAAGGTTGTTTTTCTCAGCATCTCTAATCCAATTGTAGTTATCTCTATCTTGATATCTCCTATTTGGATTTATACATTCCATTGCAGCTTTGTCGGTCTTAATTAAGTCTTCATGTTTTCCACTTAAGCAAACCCATCTAAATGGTCCATACCCATAGTCAAATAACATTGGACCCATGATATCTTCAACATAAGATGGGAATATAAACCCTTCAGAATCATCTATTCCATTTTTAGATATTTCTTTAACTCCAGAATCATAAACAGCTTTCATAAAGCTATTCCCATAATCAAAGAAATACGTTCCTCTCTCTACTAATGTTTTTATCAACTCAAAGTGCCTTCTTAAAGACTTATCTACTTCTTTTATAAAATTCTCTTTATCTTCGTTTAACATCTTAGTTCTTTGCTCAAAAGTCAACCCTTGTGGACAATACCCTCCATCGTAAGCAGCATGGCAAGATGTTTGATCCGATAATAGTTCAATATGGATATTATTGTCAACGGCGTATTCTAATAAATCGACTATATTTCCATGATATGCTATTGCCCTTGCTTCTTTTTTACCAGCATATTCATAAGCTTTATCAAAAACTACTTTTAAATCATCACAGCATTCATCAATCCAGCCTTGTTTTAATCTGGTTTCAATCCTTGAATAATCAACTTCTGCAATAACTCCTACGCCATTCGCAATTTTGGCTGCTTTACCTTGTGCACCACTCATTCCGCCAAGGCCTGAGCTAACAAATATATGCCCTCTTAAATCTCCTTCATCAGGTATTCCTAACTTCATCCTGCCAGCATTTAGAATTGTGTTAAATGTACCATGTACAATTCCTTGCGGACCTATATACATCCATCCTCCTGCTGTCATTTGTCCGTAATTTGCAACTCCCATAGCTTGAGCTTTAATCCAATGTTTTTGGTCATCAAACATTCCCACCATGAGTGCATTTGTGATAATTACTCTAGGCGACTCTTTTGAAGAACGAAATAATCCTAAAGGGTGTCCTGATTCAATTACCAAAGTTTGCTCATCAGTTAATTCTTCAAGGTATTTTTTTGTCAACCTATATTGCATCCAGTTTTGAAAAACTTGTCCTGTCTCTCCATATGTTACGAGTTCATAAGGATACAGTGCCACTTCAAAATCTAGATTGTTGTCTATCATCACCTGAAATGCTTTACCTTCTATGCATTTACCTTTGTATTCATCAATTGGTTTCCCATAAATTCTCCCTTCTGGTCTAAATCTATATCCATATATTCTCCCTCTAGTTAATAATTCATCTAAAAATTCAGGAGCTAATTTTTCATGCAATTCTTCCGGTACATATCTTAATGCATTTTTTAGAGCTATCTCTGTTTCTCTCTTAGTTAGTGTAAATTCTCTCTTTGGTGCTCTACGTATTGATTCATCAAATTTAGGATAATCAGGTAAATAACTATCCAACTTAATTTGCATTGATTCTCCAATTACTTTATTATCGTACATTCAAAACCCTCCCATTTTTCTTGTATACAATCTTACCTTTTTTTATGACTGAATCTGTGTGATTTACTCCAAAATGATATACCATATATGCTATATTAGGCACATCAAATATAGCAATATCTGCAATTTTACCAACTTCTATTGAACCTATAGAACTCTCTCTTTTGATTGCGCAAGCAGCATTTATAGTTGATGCAGTTAATACTTCCTCTGGTGTCATTTTCAAAGTTATAGAAGCGAAAGACATCATAAGCTGTAAGTTTTCGCTAGGGCAACTCCCAGGATTGTAATCCGTAGCTATAGCAACCGCTACATCATTATCTATCATGTATCTTGCGTCAGCAACTTTACCCTCTTGAAGATTGAAACTAGTACCGGGAAGAAGTACGGCAATCACGTTTTTCTCTCCCATTTTCTTTATGCCATTTTTACTCGCACTAATTAAATGCTCTGCCGAAATGCATTCAATTTCACTAGCTAGTTCAGCTCCGCCAATAGAAACGATTTCATCAGCGTGTATTTTAGGAATTAAACCATGTGATTTAGCGCTTAAAAGTATTTTTCTAGATTGCTCTATAGTAAAAACTCCTTCTTCACAAAAAACATCGCAAAACTCGGCAAGTTTATTTTTAGCTATATATGGGATCATCTCATTGACAATTTTATCTACAAAAATGTCACTTCTCTCCTTATATTCTGGTGGCACTGCATGAGCGCCCATAAAAGTTGGGACCACATCTATAGGATGTGTTTCATCCAATTTTCGAGCTACTTCAATTTGCTTTAGCTCTGTTTCAAAATCACCAATTCCATATCCTGATTTTGCTTCTACTGTAGTTACACCATATTCAAGCATTATGTTTAAACTTTTGTATGCTTTGTCATAAAGTTCTTCGAAAGTAGCTTCTTTTGTGGCTTTTGCGGTAGAATGTATCCCGCCACCACTTGATAAAATTTCAAGATATGACTTTCCTTCCAATTTCATTGAAAATTCGTTTTCTCTACTCCCTCCATGTACCAGATGAGTATGAGGATCAATAAGCCCAGGAGTAACTAATTTCCCAGTTGCATCAATGAAAACAGTATCTTCATCAGTAGGGATACTCTCTGGAAGTTTCCCTTCACCCACATAAATTATCTTATCTTTAGATATTGCAATAACTCCATTTTTAATTAGTCCTATATCTTTTTGAGCTATATTTTTTCTTGGTTCATCGCTACCACTCATAGTAGCTAAATTTGTTATATTTTCAATAACAAGAGTTGCTTTCATTTAACCATCCTCTCTATTCAGACATTCTCTTTTCGAGTATTTGTGTCTTATCGAAATTTTCCAATTTCAAATGATAATCAGCTACATCAACCAAAGCATCCATTGGAACTAGCCCTATTATTTCACTTCCAATCACATTGACACCATATCTGTTTGCTTCTCTTTCCACAGTATCAAATACTCTAAAAAGTGGAGTTTTAGTATAATCAACCATGTTTATTGACACTTGAACAATATTTCTTTCAGCAATTTCTATCCCTAAAGCTTTACAGTAAGTAAATCCTCCTGTCTTTGCCCTGATAGCTTTAGCTATTTTTTTAGCAATATCTAGGTTATTTGTTCCTAAATTGATGTTAAAAGCTACTAAAGGCATTCTTGCTCCGACAGCTGTTACGCCTGCTTTTTCATTAAGCTCTTTTGGTCCAAAATCAGGTGCCCAGTCTTCTAACTTTAATTTTTCTTTCATCCCTTCATACTGTCCTTTTCTAACATCCGCCAGATTTTCTCTATGAGGAGCAGATGCTGATTTTTCATATAGGTACACAGAAATTGAAAGCTCCTTTCCTATCCTTTCAGCAAGTTTTTTTGAAAGTTCAACACACTCTTCCATAGTAACATCTGAAATTGGTATCAAAGGAATTACATCGGTCGCACCCATCCTAGGATGCTCACCTTTATGAGTTCTCATATCTATAAGCTCACTGGCCTTTTTAGTAGCTCTAAAAGCAGCCTCAATAACCTTTTCAGGTTCTCCTATAAATGTGACTACACTTCTATTGTGATCTTTATCCATTGAGTAATCTAATAGTTTTACACCCTCTATTGCCCTTATTTCATCTAAAATCTTCTCTAATTTTTCTTTGTCTCTTCCCTCACTAAAATTTGGAACACATTCAATTAATTTCACCATTTCAATCCTCCTAGTATTCTTTGATATTTATTAATGCAAATTTCATACCATGACAAACTATCGGTATTTTAGGCTTTAAAAGTATTTTAAAAAAAGAAAATATAAATTTATGTTTTAAAATGAAACATTTTCTAAACTATGCAGTATAAATAAACTACAATTTGTTTCTTTTTCAAACACTACCTTTTTATGTTGTGTTTTCTCATCCTGTAAATAAGGCTTTGCCTTGTAATGTTGAGATGCTTAGAAGTTTTTGTTACATTCCATCTGTTTTTTTCTAAAGCTTCAAAAATTATTTTCTTCTCATATTGATTAAGTAAACTATCCAAATCATTTATTGAGTTATTATCCACTTTTTGACTCTCAAATATAATGTCTTTCAAATAATCTGGTAAGTTTTCTAATTTTAAATTCTTCTCATTGTCAATTGTTCTCACCATGATATTTTCAATAAAGTGTTCCAGCTCTCTTATATTACCCGGCCAAGAGTATTTCTTCATTACTGTTTTAAGTGAATCCTCAATCCCAGTTACGTTTTTATTCATAATTCTATTGTATTTTTTTATATAGTATTCAGATATTTCAAATATATCATCCCCCCTTTTGATTAATGGTGGGATATAAAGATTATATCCAGATATTCTATAAAAAAGGTCTTGTCTTAATCTACCGCTTTCGATTAACTCATAAGGATCCTCATTCATTGCACTGATTATTCTGCATTTTAAAGGATAGTTTTCTTTGCCTCCTACTCTTCGTGCGCTTTTTTCTTGAAGTGCTCTGAGCAATTTAGCTTGCATGTTTAATGGCATTGTATTTAATTCATCTAAGAAAAGTGTCCCTTCCCCTGCCTCCTCGAAAAGTCCTGAGGAATCAACTGCTCCAGTATATGCTCCCTTAACAGACCCAAATAAAATAGTCTCAAGCAAATTTTCAGGAATTGCTGAGCAATTTATTCCTATAAATGGATATGCTCTTCTCTTTCCAAAGTTGTGAATACTTTGAGCAAAAACTTCTTTCCCAGTCCCTGTATCCCCAACTATAAGAATACTGTTGTCAAGCCATGAAAGTGCTTCAGCTTCTTTTATTAGGTTTTTCATAATTTCAGAAGATCCAATTATATCTGAGAATGTAAACCTCGTACCATTATTAAAAAAATCTCTATCCTTATTATCTTCACTGAAATAATTTCTCTTCAATTCAACAATCTCACTCAATAAATTTTGTAATTTTGTCTCATCTTTACTTATAGAATAAACTCCTATCGTTTCATTGTTTACTATAATGGGATAGGTAGAATAAGATTTGTAAACAGGTTTTCCATTGTGTACAGCATGCGCTTTGTATTTATTAATGATAGGCTTTCTAGTTTCTAAAACTTTCATATGTTCAGAATTAGATTTATTGCTATAACCGTATGCATCCCATATGTATTTGCCGATCATTTTATTCTTTGGGTTTCTCTCCAATTCTTCCATGGCTTTATTGTATATGACAACTTTGCCATCTCTATCAGAAAGCAACACACCATCATATAAATTTTCAACGATTTCTTCTAAACATATTGATTTTGTCAAAGTATCGGTAAAATTTCCTATTGGTTCAAATATAAACAAATCATACTTATCGATGATGTATTTTCTTAAATAATATGTATTGTTAGAAATAGAAAAATATGAGTTTTCAGAAATAGAATGTAAATCATCGAATTCTTTAAAATTATAATTAGTTAACTCTTTTAATTCATCAGAAATATATAATATTTTTTGTGCTTCAGAAATAATAAATAGGCTAAATATGCTATTAATTATTTTAGCTATCTCTACTATATCCATGTTAATCACCTCTTGTATTAATTAAGTCAATTATATCACAAAAGATGCCAGCTATTTGCTGGCATCTTTATTCTTTAATGAATCTCTTATTTCTCTAAGCAATATTATTTCTTCACTAGGAAGTGGTACTGGTGCCGCCTTTTTTTCTTTTTTCTTAAACTTGTCAATCGTCCTAATCATTATAAATATAGCAAATGATATGATTAAAAAATCTATTATATTTTGTATAAACATTCCATAATAAATTGCAAGTTCAGGAGTTTCTCCCGAAGCAGGATTAATTACATATTTAAGGGAAGTCAGATCAATTTTCCCTAAGACAACTCCAATAAGAGGCATTATAATATCATTAACAAGAGATGAAACAATTTTCCCAATAGCACCGCCTAAAATAACTCCAACTGCTAAATCTAATACATTCCCTCTGCTTATAAACTTCTTAAAATCATTCCACATTAAACCACTCCCTAACATACATTTATTTGTTGATATATTTACCCAAATTTGTATAAACATAGATAATAATATTTTACAAATATGAGTTAAGAGAAATAAATCAATGGATTTGTATGTTAATTAGATGATTCAATTAAATGTATATATTTTATGTAAATCATACCACATAAAGATAATCATAACTATCAGTATTAATTTTATTGATTCCCAAGGTATTTAATCCCTTAGATTGTAAAATTATGTATTGGATAATTTAACGATTTAAATATACATAGGGCTTGTGATCAGGTGTCTTTTTTTCTATTTATATTCAGTGTTGTTATATAATTTATATAACTTATCTAATTAATAAAACTTTAAGGAATATAATATAGTTACACTACCAGAGATTAATGCCTTCATTCCGACATAATTAATGTCAACCATATAAATAAAGATAATAACTATAATAGGATTTAAAACTGCTAACAATTTAATTTGATTTATCAATTTTTTCATATATTCACCTCGCAATACTCCAACAAATAGTTTTTTTAAGTGCTAGTTACTTGTAAGTTCCATTTTTTACAAAGCTTATACAGATCTAATTTTACAACTTTCCTTCAAAGTAATTACATCTTATTTATCCAAAGTTTTAAGTGAAATGTTGCAAAAATTTTTAAAAATATTATTAATTTTTGTAACAATTTTGTTATTTTTTACCAATTAGGTGTTCTTCTAAGAATGAGGCATAGGTTTTTTCAAAGAGATTTTCAAGGAATTTCAATGTTTGCTTGTATTCTTGACTGTTATGGTCAATGTCCATGTTCATTAATATTGTTTTAAAGTAAGATGTTAAAAATGATATAAACAAAAACGCATCATCATCTCTTACAGTCTTTTTGGTAAATTTGAAAAATTCATTTTGGTAAAATTCGATTGATTTTCTTGCTTTCTCTTGCAATGGAGCTAAATTGGTCTTGTCATTGATATAAAGTATACCACCTTCTGAATAGTTTTGATTTTCTTTTGACATATTATCACTCCTTTTAGTATTTTTAGTTTTGAATTCATTATTAGTTATATTTTTCATTTACAACACTCCTTTCTATTCATCTGAAATAACATCATATACCAATATTATGTAAATAAACACTAGTATAGTTCTGCTTGAATGACGTTATAGTTTAGCTTTATTTAAATATATAACACAACACGTACACAAAAAACGCCCTGCTATTTACATTCTAGTTTATTTTTATTTGAATTGATTTAGTGAAATTTGTACTGAAGGCTGTTGTTTCAATTTCTTATAGGTAGGTTAATACAGTCAAAATGGCAAAGGTAAAAGTGTTTATTAACGAAGTTTCAATTCCTTATAGGTAGGCTAAATACAAGAAAATGGCTTAAACGAGTTTACGGAAAATGAAATGTTTCAATTCCTTATAGGTAGGCTAAATACAAAATATATACTAATATTTATTAAAAGATGATGTTTTTAGATTCTAGTATAGTTCTATTTGAATTACTTCATTCAAAGAATATCCCCAATTGAATTGAACATTTACATTCTAGTTTAGTTCTATTTAAATCGTTAAAACTTTCTAATACACATTCTTCTTGTTCATAATTTACATTCTAGTTTAGTTCTATTTGAATTTTCATTCTATCAGGTCTTAATACATATAGTTCTCGATTTACATTCTAGTTTAGTTCTATTTGAATCTTATTGATATGTTGAATATTACAGATGAGGAGCAAATTTACATTCTAGTTTAGTTCTATTTGAATCGGTCTTTTAGAAGCTATTAAATAAAATAACAATAAATTTACATTCTAGTTTAGTTCTATTTGAATTAATGTACGAGATAAATGCTTATTCCAATAAAAAGACATTTACATTCTAGTTTAGTTCTATTTGAATCAATCTGCATAAAGATACCTTGATTTCGTATCCATATTTACATTCTAGTTTAGTTCTATTTGAATACAGTTCTTGTGCTTAGATTGTCACAATAAAACACAATTTACATTCTAGTTTAGTTCTATTTGAATCTATAAACCGTTAGTAGATTTATTTGCACCTCGGTTTAATTTATATTTGAATCAATCTGCATAAAGATACCTTGATTTCGTATCCATATTTACATTCTAGTTTAGTTCTATTTGAATACAGTTCTTGTGCTTAGATTGTCACAATAAAACACAATTTACATTCTAGTTTAGTTCTATTTGAATCTATAAACCGTTAGTAGATTTATTTGCACCTCGGTTTAATTTACATTCTAGTTTAGTTCTATTTGAATTCTAAATACATAAGGCTTAACTAAATTTGTTTTGACATTTACATTCTAGTTTAGTTCTATTTGAATATGAGAGGACTCTTTTTTATCTATCTACTCTTGCAAATTTACATTCTAGTTTAGTTCTATTTGAATGCTGCTGCTTTCATTTATATCACCTCATAGTGGAAATTTACATTCTAGTTTAGTTCTATTTGAATGTACCCTTCGCTATGACAAATGAGCCATGGTTTTTCATTTACATTCTAGTTTAGTTCTATTTGAATTATATCAATGTTTCTGTATTCTCTATTCATTGTTATATTTACATTCTAGTTTAGTTCTATTTGAATGAATGTCGTATAAGTCAAGTCCGTTTTTCCATTGAATTTACATTCTAGTTTAGTTCTATTTGAATTAGAAAACGGGATCCAAGAAGCTCATACGGCCTTTCATTTACATTCTAGTTTAGTTCTATTTGAATCTTTCTGTCGTCTTAACTATTTTTATTTACCTAATATTTACATTCTAGTATAGTTTTATTTAAAGTCGTTTTACTGAAATTACTTAAACAAGCTTATTATGCAAAGCTAATTAGTCGATTTAAATAAAATACCGATAAAAATTAATACATATGTTAGCTTTATAATAAAAAGTCTGATTTTTAAATAACTGTATTTCTGTCATACCTTAAATAATATTACATCATCATATATCGACATAAATTTAAAATATATTATCTGTATTATCATCCTGTATCCCCCAGAACTGTTTATTCAGCCATCTTTCATCTCTAAATATAAGAATTATCATTAATTAAATGACCAATTTCTACTAATTCACTATTTTGCTCCATGTTTAAATTATGAGTATAGTACAAAGCTTTCTTTTACATACAATGTAATAGTATATTTCTAATCCAGTTATTGTTGATATAATATCACATCCTAAGAAAAATTATCTTGTTTTTCAGTATTTAATATTTTTTAATTTCAACTCCCTTCTCCTTTGAGTAATTACAAGGGAATACAGGTATTTTCTCGTGTTTTGAGAGTTGAATATCTTTTTTATCAGAACCTTGATTTTTTGAATATTTATCGTAGTCAATATTTACTGTTAAGTCTAAAATTCTATTTCTAGCTAGACTTCGTTGTTTTTTTAGTTTTAGCTTTTCAGCCTTGCTTAATTTATTGTCTATTTTCATATTTAATATAGATAAAGACTCCTTTATCAGATCCTCATTTTCCTCATATATGACTTTGGGAATAACTGTCTGAGTTAAAATATTCCTAAATATATGTTTTACTTCTTTTTTGCTTTTCTCATAATCTTCAATATTATTAACATACTCCATTGTTTCAATGATTTTTTTAAAATATGTTGTATCCTTCACTTTGTTTAGATTATAAACCGAATTTATCATTCTGATTTTATCTTTTTCAGATATTACTCCATCATATTTAATAATTTCAGATTTAGATAAATTAAATATTTTTTTATCAATAAAATCTCCGATTCCACTTGGGTCTATTTCAGGCTCACCAACAAATACAAAACAATTGTATTTTTCTTCTTTTAATTCCCTCTTGCGATAACATCTTCCCATCCTTTGAAAAAGTCCATTCAGATCAGATAATTCTGTTATTAATAAATCAAAGTCAATATCTAAAGAAGCTTCAACTACTTGAGTTGCTATCCATATTCCACAATCATCTGATTTTGTATCACCGATTTTAAGTATTGCTTCCTCTTTTTCGTTTCTATCTTTTTTAATAAAAGCACTGTGTATTAAATCAACCTTATCAGCAAATGGTTGTAACCCATCATATAATTCTTGAGCCTTTCTTACTGTATTAACTATTACAAGTACTTTGTTGTTAGTGTACATATTAATAATAAATTCGGGATTCAAATTGTTTTCAATAACTTTCATACTATGTCTATTATATGTTTCGTCTATAAAAATCTCTTCGGGTAAAGTAAACTCTATTTCCTCTTGCCGCAATAAGTCTACTATAAAACTTGGCAATGTTGCTGTCATTATTGCAAATTTCCCACCTACTTCTTTAATATATTTTAATCCAATGATTAGATATGCTATTAACTCTGGTGAGTACATTTGAACTTCGTCTATAATTACTTTAGAATATGCTAAAGTTGCTAATTTAAGTTCAAAGCCTCTATATCTATAAACAAAGTCAAATAATTGATCTAAAGTACATATGGTTAGTGGCATACATAATTGTTTAGTCTTGCTGAAATATTCTTCAAAGTCGATTAAATCATCATCTAATTTAATATACTCGCTATAAGTATCAGAATGCAATAAACCGACTCTTTCTTCTATATTTTCTACAACTATATTGTCCTTGATCCTTTTATAAATAGAGTTAATTGCTGCTTTTAATGGCAATGTGAAAAACCCTTTATTATCTCCTATCCACAATAAGCCTGCTTCAGTTTTACCCATACCAGTTTGAGCTACAACTATAACATTTTCATCGCTATGCTTATACATGTATTTTTGTAGATTATTCCAATCAGCATTTTTTTGATTTCGCCAACTATCCATCATTCTTTCTAAAGAATTAATTAAAAAATCATTCTTGTATTCTACATCCAAATGTGCACTTGCTGAATAATCTATCCGATTTAGAAGGCCTTTTATTAATACATATTTATAAAACATTGTTTTATCATTTCTTTTATAAATATAGTCGTAATTAAAATATTTCTTAGATATTTTTTTTATTTTTACATCCTCTAATTTATCATAATGGAATTCCTGAATTATTTGCTGTATTTCATCTAACTGATATTTATATTCTTGCTTATTATATTCATATTCTCTTTCATGATGATAAGCTATCGCTGTGGCAAGTACTTTAATCTCTCTTTCGCTTAATCCCTTTTTCATTAAAGTATTTGGATCTAAAAATGAGATGCTTAAAAAAGAATGAGGAACTTCTTCTATGTTCTTTAAATTAGATCTAATATCTTTATTACCTATTTTTTCTTGGAATTTAGGATTTATCTTGCCCAAATCATGATATAAACATGCTACATACAACATATCCCAATCTATTTCTAGATTAGGATATGTTGACTTTAAAATATAATAGTTTCGTATTAAATTATCAGTGTGTTCTTGGATTGTTTCTTGTGGGTTTGATTTAGCTAAAAACTCCATTTTATTCTCCTTATAAAACAAAAATTGGGTTTCCATCCTCATCCAATAAAGCATAAGAATCTTCTACTATATTAATATGAGATGTATAAATGACATCTACCTTACACCAGTTTCTTATTGTTTTATTTTTTATATTCTGAAGTTGATAATTTTTATTTAATTTGAATTTTGTACCTCTATATGAGACCCCTGAAGCACCACCTTGAAGTATAATACTATTATCTTCAAGGTCAGAACATTTAATATAAGCTTTTATATTAGGATCAAGTTCAATATCTTCCTCTAATTTTTCTTTGTTTATGTTTACCATTTTTACTTCTTTTATAGATGCTATATCCTCTCGTCTACCTAGAGATATATATTCCCTTGGGTTTAAAAAGGATTCAAAAATTATATCTAAATAAGCTTCTTCTTTGGGTATAATATGGATCATTAGATTTACATCAACTAATAATTCAGTATACCCTGGACCTTCCACTACACCATATTCATCTACTTTAAGTTGATGTCTTGTTTGATCATATGTCATTCCATTTTTAAACTCATAACGAGTGAATAAATCTAAATGTCTTGAGAAGTAAGAGCCTTGGATACTCACATCCATTGGTATATACTCATCAAACCCACATATATTGTGCACCATACCTATTACAGTTGATGGTGGTGGCAATGGATAGCTTTCTTTTAGTTGAAAACTAGTAGGTTTTCTATAATTAGCTGTTTCTTGTTCGAGTACTATTCTAACAGCCTTCATAGTACTCATCTACCTTGCTCCTTACAATATTAAAGAATTCTGCCGTTGTAGTTGCTCCTAGTTCATTTATAATTTGATTTTCATTTTTAAATGTATCTTTAACTATACCACAATAAGTATCTTTTTTTATCCTGTCATTCATAACACTTAGAATTGGCCCTGTAGGTATCTCTAAATTTCGTACGGTAACTGTATTAGCAAATATAGGATTCTTAATGTCGTAAACACCACCTATAACAAATAATGGTTTTAAATCTTCTCTTCTCCCCCTAATGTCTCTATATAAAAATTCAACAGTTGTTAATAATTTTTTTACCCTTCTAGATTTTTCTTTATTGCCGATAAATATATTATCGACTGCGTCTATCCCTATTTGATCTAAATCTGCCACGATAGTATATCTATAAAACGATCGATGTATTTCAGCTTGAGCAATATTCATATTTGAGCTTATCCTATCTGCTAATCCTTTGTTTGTAAGATAATCTAGATCTCCTCTAAATGGCTCTAATGAAATAGCATTTGTCAGTCTAACTTTAGCAGAACGTTTTTTACCAGATGTCTCTTTCATTGTTTTAAGATAACCAAAGAAGTCTATCTCTGGGTATTTATCTATAGTCGCATTCTCGTGAAATTGTATAACCTTTTTATCTCCGCTACCAGATGCTATTACTTCCGCAAGCTCTTCTCCTAGTTGTTCAACAATATTATACCTTATAGCTTGTCTAGATATATATGTATATTGATCTCCTTTCCCTCTAGATAATTTTTTCAATGCGGAAATATTCCCTATTGATTCTCCATAATTTGCACTCTCTGCCTCAAATACTATAGTTAAACATAATCCTTTAGGTTTTAAATTGTTTTCCATCTTTTTCCTCCTTAATTCTTATTATTATCATTTTTATTATTGTGATTCCCAGAAATCAATCCAGTCACAAATGCATATCCGATAGTTTTGAAAGCTTCATCATCTTTTAAAATTTCTGTAATGATCTTTGGTACTTGTTTGCCTACATATAAATAGCAATTTAATACTGTATCCATAAAACTATTTTTGTTATTAGTTTTTAAAGCATTTAACAGTCTGTATGATATACCAGTTATTTTGTTTTCGTTAGATTTTGCCTCATATTCAGCCCTCAGATAATATCCTTGAGATTCTGCCTTATCAACTATTTCACTTTTCCATTCCTCCATACTGCTTAACCCCCTTAAGTAATTAAAATTAATCACTAAAACATTTGCAATATCCTTGCTTGAATAACTTGTATTGTTGTTTTTCCCTAATTTATATGATAAAAGCTTATGAATTAGAAGATATAAATTTTGATTGTCTAGTAAAGCGCCCGTCACTTCTTCCTGCAAATAATGTCTATTTTCATTCTCAACATAATATTTTCCGAATAAATAATTTAACTGTTCTTTATTTTTATGAATGAGATTTAAAATATTGGAATTCAATAGGCTAAATTTATATTTATCATTTTCTAGTCTAATCACTTGAATGTCTGAGATTTCATACATAGTTGATTTTAACATTTCTTCATTGATCGATTTTATAAATGCACTATACGTTGAATTTGAACTGTTTTTTAGAATTTCTTCTTCTATTTTTCTATTTATAGAAGTTAAGTTTTCTATATCATTATTTGCATTCACAAATATCCCTTTATTGCTAGTAAATATAAAACCTGCAGGTACACAAGAATAAACTAATTTACATATTGGGCATATTCCCAAATCGAAAAAAAAGTTCCAAACATGTGAAGTTTTTCTTCCAGTATCAAACCCAATGTTATTCATAAAGCTCATGCTATTATCTAAGTTAGATATAGGGCTATTACAAGTTGCACATGAATAGTCATATTTGGTTTTATCTTTTTCCAGATAATCAAATATAGGATCAATAAAATGATTCTTGTATGATATATATGGATCTAATTCCTTATCATTTCTGTTTAAAAATGCTACACCATTCCAAGAACGGTTTATATAATTATATATAGTATTTCTTGCTGCTAGATACTTTTTTGCTTTTGGCTTCTTTAGCTCATTGATTATAATTTCTATGGTTTCAAAAGCATCTAGTACTGGCTGATGATTTTCATTTGATATTTTTTTTACGTTTATTTTTGTTAGTCTTTTTTCTAGCTCTGTTAAGTCATTTTCCGATTCTAATAATGGATACATTTTAGTAAAACTATTACTTTTTAAGGTTTTCTTAATATAATCTATTTGATCATTTAATTTTGCTAAGTTCTCTTTATCTAAATTATGTAAATCATTTTGCTTGTAATATTTTATAGTATTCTCAAAATCAACTATCTTCCCCCATGGTATCAATTTTTCATATTTATCAATAAAATAAGAAAAATACTTTTCTTCAAAATCATTTAAAGCTTCTTTATGAAAAGTTATACTGTCTTTACCTTTAACTATTGTATCGTCTGAATATGTT
>Ga0228536_1000718_pt1 | contig 50534 bp, 53 predicted proteins | sample SJ1Smetagenome_FD_168611 | JGI IMG/M metagenome (GOLD analysis project Ga0228536, IMG submission 168611) | Enriched culture of PCE-dechlorinating microbial communities from Ithaca, New York, USA - SJ1.S | ecosystem: Engineered > Modeled > Simulated communities (microbial... > Unclassified...
CGACGTGATCACCTCTACCGGACTCATGGCTCTCCTCTTTCGCCTTGGTTGCAGTGCTAGCTCTACAGCTATTACTACAACTTATTTCCAGGGTGAAGAGTGTCCGGTCGAATTGGGGGCTACTTCATCTCCTTGATATATTGTCTTAATAATTCCGTTTCGCTCCAATCGGCGTAACATCGTATACAGCCCTTATGTATTTAAAATCATCTTTTTTATCAATGCGTTGAAAACAGATACGACTTAATGTCTCGCGTGGCGCCATTGCTTGCTCCCGGCAATTATTAAGTCGTTGACTTGCAATCAATCAAGCTTCTTCGCTGGCATGAATTATGTAGCAGCAGGCATCATAATTGTTTGCCATTCTATCAATCGCGAAGGAGGATGTGGATAATGGACCAGGACATGATCTCGAGACAGCTTCAGATTAGCAAGATGGCATTTAATAATACTTTCAATTCGTTATCCATCATACAGGAACAAATGGAGCGAATGATCAAAATGTATATCGCTCAGGTCCCGATGATTCCGCTTGAAGGTAAGAAAGTATTTTTGGATTGGGCAAATACATGCAAACAAGTGAGGCAGATGTCTATCGATATCTATTCCCACGACGATGAAGACGATCAATCGCATTGAATGAACACTGCGTTGTTGACGCTTACATCTTAATATCTGTACCTTGACGAGAAGGCTGTTTCGCCTTTTTGTAAGGAACAATTTTTCCGGGCGTTCATATTGGGTCATATTGACTTTTTGATTCCAAGCCTCGCGTAAAGAGGACAGTATCCCGACGCAACGCTCGAGAGAAGCATCCCGGCAATTACGGCGAGGGCAAGACCGGTAATTCCCGTGATCCAGCCCGCGGCATTGGCTGCGATGAGAACAATGGCGATAACGAGCCGGATGACCCTGTCTATCGTTCCAACGTTTCGTTCCATGCGCGTTTCCTCCTAAGGTGTTTTTTGGGGCAAGGTGCCCACAGCAAATGACCGGTGGAGCTCAGGTCAGCAGCGATGACCTGAGTTGAGAATTTTGTCTGCCTGCAAGGTATTTTCTGTTTTATTATAGAATTAAATCCCTTATAACCTATCGGCGTCAACAATGAAAAACAAAGATGTCAACCCTGACGGAGGGAGGAGAAACATGAGAAAGTTCTGGAATGTATGCGCGGTCATGGTTTTTGTCCTGTTTTGCTTCTCATCCTGTATTGCCTATGCTCAGCCCGGTCGTCATCAAGATCAAAAACAGCGGGAAAGATGGCATCATCTCAAAGGGGAGATCCATGACGCACATTCAAAGATCAATGCGGGTGTACGCGATGGTTCGCTCACGCCCCCCGAGGCAAGCCGTTTGCGCAACGAACTGAACCGAATCAGGGCCCACATGGACCGGGCAGGGCAGGACGGGTTCAACCACCAGGAAATGTCCCGTCTTGAACACGAATTTGCACAACTCCGCAGGGACATTTATCGGGAGCGTCACGATACACAACAAAGAGGCCATCAGCAGCGGGATCGGTGGCATCGTCTGAAAAGCGAGATTAACGATGCACATGCAAAAATTCATGCGGGTGTGCGAGAAGGGTCATTGACAAGGCCGGAAGCCGATCGCCTGCGGAATGAACTGAGAAGAGTGGAGTCGGATATGCAGCGTGCGGGGCAAGACGGAATCAGCCATGATGAGATGACCCGCCTTGAACGGGAATTCAGCCAGCTCCGGAGGGACATCTATCGGGAGCGTCACGATACGCAAAGGCGTCCTCATCGGCGATATTAAATCAGGAGCTGCTTCCCAAGGCGAGGACTGGTTTTGTGGCTGTGCCGGAGCGTATTTCTTCCATGGATCGTGAGGTGCCTCACCTCATAGTTGCATGGGGAAAACATAAATAAATACTTAATATTAAGGAGGAAGGCATGAAAAGAATCGCAAGGATCGTTGTTTTAACCGTTTCGCTGTGTTTTTCAGCCACCTTGGTGTTTGCCGGCAGTGTTGCCAACCCCGGCATAGCCAATCCCGGCATAGCAAATCCAGGTATTGCCAATCCCGGCCTCTCAAACCCCGGTCCTAAGAATTTCTGCAGTACCAAGGATGGCTTCCAGTTCACGAAATATAATGGGAAAGACTATTGCGTCCGCTGTGATGAGAAGGCGGGTTTCCATTATACGAAGTACAATGGGAAAGATTACTGCGTCCGTTGCGATGAAAAGGCCGGCTTCCGTTATACGAAGTACAATGGGAAAGATTACTGCGTCCGCTGTGATGAGAAGGCAGGGTTCCGTTATACGAAGTACAATGGAAAAGACAATTGCGTCCGCTGTGATGAAAAGGCGGGCTTCCGTTATGACGGAAACAAAAACTGCGTGAAATAAACTGGAAAGCGGGAAGGACTTCAGGATTCTCGAATTCTTATGTTTCCGATTACCCGGCGGCTGAAGGTTGCTCTTCAGCCGCTTTTTTCATCAGAAAAGAATGAAGCAGTCGTTCCTGAAAAGTGCAATCTATCTGAATTCGTGTCCACCCGAGAAGCAAGGGGTAATCCGACCGGTTAAAAATTGAGGGTAAACAGTTTGGGCGGTTTGTCCCGTGCCGGTCCCACAATGATTTCCGTATCTTCACGACCACTCAAGTTCCCGCCGACTTCTTCATCGATCATCTTCAGCGCCTTCTGCATGTGCTCGATGTATTCCTGTGCCGTAACCATCTCACCGTAAGAGCGGGTAAATGAATAGATACAGACATTTTCCTGCTGTGCCCGCCGGGCAACGGTGAGGGCCGTCTCCAATTTTTCCCGAACCAGCTTTGCGGTCTGTACCGTGTGAACCGTAAAGAAATCCCAAAGCACGACGGCATTGCAAAATTGGGTCGTCGGCCGGTAGCTGAACAGGCCGCTTGAAACATCGTGAATGGCGCCTTTTTGGATCGTCAGCTTTACAACCAGCTCATCCTGCTTCTGCACGGGCAACTCGCCGCGGCGCAGGCCGACCTGCCACTGCACATCCATGGACTCCTGCTGGCCGACTTCGGGAGCGGCGGCAAGCGGTTTCTCCGGGTTGATAAACAGCTCATCGTCGCTTCTCAATATCGCCTGAACCATGATGGCGCTTTTCAATAAGTAGGAAGAGCGGGTTGCGGAAGATGAAACGGAAATTCCTTTTTCAAAAAGGTGCTTTGCCTGGTCCAGTGCTTTAAAGACGGCATGTTTGATTTTCCGGAATTCTCCGGCATCGGCGACGGCTTCCGGATGCGCTCGCGTGTATCGGACGGTGGACAAGGCTTCCGTCATGAATACGATGGCGTATTCACAATAGAAATCTTCCGTCCGGCAGTCGCAATATTCAAGGATGTTGTCGGCTTCCTGCCTGGCCTGGCGATACACCGCGGCCGCTGTCCGGTGCGAAGGCGTATCGATCGCCATGCTTCTGAGCACCATCATGCGCAACGTCCGCGCAACCAGGTCCTTGGGGTTGATGGACAGAACGATTCGGAGGATTTCCGCCGCTTCCGAATAGCGTTTGCGATAATAGAGCGTTTTCGCGATTTCAACCCCGAGCATGGAATTGTGGGGATATTTGAAAAACGTGGTGATCGCGTTTTCCTCCGTCATTTTGGAGGATGCGGATTCCGCGTCTTCCGTGGGCCAAAGCAGCTGGTTCAATTTTTCGATCGAAGCGGGAGTGCTTTGCAACGTCTCGTCGTGGAGCAGATCGGACACAAAATCGAAATAATGCGTCGTCCACAGGGAGGTGATCCACCAGATGGGCAGCGATTCGCCGCTGTATAACCCGGTTTCCGCCGGCTTCTGGCAAAGCAGGACGCGGATGTCGTTGATGAGCAGGCCATGCCGCGCATAGTCCGACATGCGGATCACCGGATCGTCGGGCAGCTTGGCATTCAAAATCGGCAGCAGATGCTTGTCCAGGGTGGCGTAATCTCCCGAAACGATGGCCATGGACAGAAACCGGCTGTTGCTGGCGTATTTCGAAAGCGCCCAGCATACGGCGATCTGGTGGGCCAGCCTGACGGCGCTCCACAGGCACTGCCGGTAATGCTCGAGATTGCCGCCCTCCTTTTCCTTGGGGAAGTCCACGTATAACGTCGTGATATCGTAGGCTTTTACTTTGCCCCATTTTCCAAAGAGAAAGTGGCCGATTGCCTCATGGATGTAATTCTTGATCGTTTTCTTCAGCCACCCGATGATTTCATGATCAATGACTTCCCCCCGGCTCGTGAGGGAAAAGCCGATCCGGACGCCTTCGCTGTATTCGCTGTGTTTGTGGGATCGGCGGTTTTCAGGAAACAGTTTTATGAGAGCGTCATAGTTCCAATTTTTGGCAATCTCCGCCCGCTCATAACCCAGCCAGAACGCGATGCTTCTCAGGACATTCAACTTGTGCGGCGTATCCAGGGGTTCTTTCTTCAACCGTATGAGCATGGAATTGGTGACGTGCGGCAAGGCCATCTCGTGCGATGTCAGGATCGTGTTGATTCGATTGCAGAAGGCCCGCAGCGACAGATTCAGGTTCAGGCTCTCTTTTTTATTATGGAGCAGTTCCTCGAAACTGATGTTTCCGGGCACCCTGAATTGAGCCGCGCTGTCCGTATGGGTGCGAATAAACTGCTCAAGGCTTTCGATGTCCGGGCTTTCGATGACGCTGTTTCGGACGGCAAACGAGATGAATGAATCACAGATCTCTGAATTGTCGTTCATTTGATAAAACGATGCGAAGGATTCCGCCGTTGGAAATGTGGACAAAATAGCGGATATCGCCCTCTCCGTTTGATTCATGTTTTGCAATCCCCCATTATTTGAATGTATTGCAGCGTTTTCGCAAAATTATTGGATTGGTGGCTGTTCTACTGGCCGGCACAATGGAATGTCCATGATTTATGGATAATTCATTATTTTTCGTGAAACGACATATCAAATTGACCGCTTTATGACCACTGTTTATAGAATCAGCCTCGAAAAAATGAAGGACTGCCCCGGCAAGTATCTGATTGTTCAAGCGGACCCAGTGGCCTTTTGAAAGAATGTTTGTTCATGAAAAAGGCCGAAGAGTTACATCGAGACGGATTCAAAGGAGAGAACATGAGCCCGGATGAAATTCATGACAGCCCGAACAACTTGGTCGATTTGTTCGAAGAAAGCGTAAGCAAGTGGCCGGACATCCGATTTTTCGGAGTCAAAAATCAGGAATCCGGACAGTACGATTGGCTGACGCGCCGGCAGATTGCCGTCAGGGTCGACAACCTCCGCGGCGCTCTTGCGAAGCTCGGTTTATCCAAAGGCGACAAAGTCGGCATCATCATCAACAACTGCGTCGAGTGGTTCGTCTGCGAACAGGCGGTCCACGGGCTGGGCGGGGTATTCGTGCCCATGTATCTGCAGGAGCTCCCGAAAATCTGGAAATACATCATCAGCGACGCGGCGATCAAATTCCTCTTCGTCCGGGACGAGAGCGTTTATGAAAAAGTCAAAGACTTCCCACGGGAAATCGGCACGCTGAAAAGCATTTTTACGGTTTACGGCGACGGCGAAAACAGCCTTTCCGCCCTGGAAGAGATGGGGAAGCAGAATCCCGCTCCTTCGATCAAGCCTCACTGGTCGGACCTCGCGCATATCATTTTCACCTCCGGCACCACGGGCGATCCCAAGGGCGTCATGCTCTCCCACGGGAATGCGACCTGGGCCGCAAGATCCAGCATCGACACATTCGAGCTCAACGAGACTTCGCAGGTGATCTCGATCCTGCCCTGGGCGCACGTCTATGGGCAGAACTGCGACCTGCACAATTATCTTTACTGCGGCGGCGGGATCGCCTTTGTCGAATCGCTGGAAAAATTCATGCAGAACGTCCAGGAATCCAAGCCCACGGCGATTAACGCCGTTCCGCGCATCATTACCAGGATTTACGACGCCATCATGCAGACTGTGAGTGCCGATCCCGTGAAAAAGCAATTCTTTGACGCGGCGCTGGCGGAGGCGGCCAAGAACAGGGACCTGCCCGAGAAGACGAAAGAATTCAAAGATTATGACCAGCTGGTCTTTTCCAAGGTCCGCGCCATTTTCGGTGGCAATCTGAAATTCATCGTCAGCGCCAGCGCACTGTTAAAACCGGAAATCGCCCTTTTCTTCAGGGACATCGGCCAGCCGACCTACGATTGCTACGGCATGACGGAGACATCGGCCGGCATTACCCTCAACTGCACCGAATTCGGCAACAAGCTGGGAACGGTGGGCAGGCCCATCAAGCACACGAATGTCGTGATCGACAAATCGCGCGTGGAGGAGGGCAGCCTCGACGGCGAGATTTGCGTTTACGGGCCCCAGGTCATGATGGGCTACTACAACAAGCCCAAAATCAACGAAGAGGTCATGATGCCGGACCAATGGAACGGCTTTGCAGGCATTCGCACGGGAGACCGCGGCTGGTTCGACGAGGAAGGCTTTCTGCATATCACCGGCCGCTTCAAGGACGAATACAAGCTGGCCAACGGCAAGTATGTGCACCCGGAAAGCATTGAAAATGAAATGAAGCTTCTGCCCTCGGTAGCCAACACCATCATCTATGGCGAGGGGAAGGAATTTAACGTGGCCGTCGTCGTTCCGGACTTTGCCGCCCTGAAAGCCGATCCCGAAACCCAGGCGTGGGTGAAAGACGCGCCGGAAGAGACATTGCAAAGCGCAGAATTAACGGACCATCTGTCTAAAAAGATTATCGAGTATCTGCGCAAGTCATTCGGTGGATATGAAGTGCCGCAGAAGTTCCTTTTTGTTGCGGAAGACTTCACGGTCGCGAATGGCATGCTGACCCAGACCATGAAGCTCAAAAGAAGCAATGTCCTCAAACAATATAGAGAACCGCTTCTGGCTCTCTATTGAGACCTGCCGGAGACACCTGAAAAACAAAAGCCGTACACCCGCCATGGGGTACGGCTTTTTTGCATGCGGAACATCGATCAGAAATGAAAAAAAAGGATCAGGCCCTGGCACCGTTACGTTTCGTGACCACATACAGGAGGATGCCCAGGAAGATGAGCAGTGCCCCGATGACGTGGTAGAGGGCCATGCGCTCCCCGAAGACAATGTTTTCCGTGACGGCGGCGGACAGGGGAATGAGCCCGAAAAAGACGGCGGCGGAGTTCGGATTGGCGTCCTTGATGCCCTCGCTCCAGAAGTAGAAGGCCAGGTTCGTATTGAAAAGGGAGAGAAAGACCAGCGCCGCAACCAAGGCAGCGCTGATGCTTCCCGCCGAGGCGGGCTCGAGACTGAACGGAAGGAATCCGATGGCGGCAAACAGGGTTCCATAGGTGATGTTTTCGACCGACGTAACCTTGTCTTCCAGTATCTTGATCAGGATCGAGTAGATGGACCAGCTGAGGGCGCATCCGACGATGAGCAGGTTCCCGACGTTCACGTCCATGGTGACGATGGACATGAAGTCTCCCTTGACGACGACGATGAGGGCGCCCGCGACGGAGAGGAGGATGGAGAGAACGCCCGCCGCATTCAGCCTGTCTTTGAGGATAAAGTACGAGAGCACCGCGATGTTCATCGGGTTGGTCATGACGATGATCGAGGCCGTTGTTCCGGTCGTGTAGTTGAGGCCGAGGTATGCCATCAGGTTGTTCAGGTAATAGCCCGTCAGGGCCAGGGGGATCATGTAAAGAACGGTCCGGAAAGAGAAACGGAACGATTTCAGGAAGAGAAGGAACGGCAGGGAGAAGAGGAAGGAAAGGATGAAGCGGTACTCTCCCGTGAGAAAAGGCCCCAGGTGAACGACCGAATACCGGGCTGCCGTCCAGCCCGTGCCCCAGATGATGCAGGCGAAGAGTAGCTTGAAGTAACCTGACATACGCTGTGGATCCCGGAATCCGTCCTCCCGTGGTTTTGCTTCTCTTAGAACGACACGGAAAGAAAATCAAATCGCAAGGAACGGACGCTCCGCTTTTTCAAATCAGGACATCTTGATCGCCACCGCCCCCGCGACGATGAACAGGATCGACATCCCGCGAACCCAGGTGATGCGCTCCTTCAGGATGAAAAAGGAAAAGACCGTGCCGAAGAGAATCGATGTTTCCCGGAGTGCCGCCACCAGGGCGACAGGCGACGAGGTCATGGCCCACAGTGCGATTCCGTACGATGTAAAGGTGCAGGCGCTGCCGATCAGGCTCTTCTTCCAATCCCTGGCCATCCGGTAGAACATCTGCCGGCCTTCCACAAAAGCGATCACGACGAAGAGGATCATCGCCAGGAGAAACAGCATCCAGCCCGTGTAACTGAAGGCGTGGCCGGAAAGCCTCGCGCCCTGCGCGTCCACCAGGGTATAGACGACGATCACAAGCGCATTCAGGAGGGCCAGCGGAACGGGTGCCGCCGTGAACTTATCGGAGAAGCGGTACTCGGCGGCAAGCGTCAGCGCACCGCCCGAGACCAGCGCGATTCCCAGCCATCCCTTCCAGGACAGGGCCTCGGCCAGCATGATCGAAGCGGCGATGGCGGTGAGAACCGGCGGCAGGCCCCGCATCAGCGGATAGACGAGGCTCATGTCCCCTTTCTTGTAGGCCAGAAGGAGAAAGCCGAAATAGAAGATGTGAATAACAACGGACGCCCCGAGATAGGGCCACGAGGGAGGCAGTGGCAGCGGGACGAAAGGCAGGAGGAAGATCCCGATGACGGCGCTTCCTGCGATGATCAGGACGGTGTTTTTCGAATTGTCCGCCTCGGACTTGATCAGGGCGTTCCAGCCGGCGTGAAGCCCGGCGGCGAAGAGGATGAGAAGAACGACGCTCCACTGCAAATTCCCGTTCTCCATTCCGGTTGATCATGATCGTTGGACAACCTACTATGAAAGGAAGATAAAAAGACAGAATGAAATCCGTTCCGCCCGTGCCTTTCAGAAGGCCGGGTCTTTTGTAAAGCACGTTCAACGCGGTGGAAATCCTGCACCGGATCATGTAAATCCTTTGCGCCGGATCGACTCCGTGCGACAGCGCTCTCTATCAAGGAGGATGTGCAATGAGGAAAGCAACGAAGGCAGCTGTAGCGGTTTCTTTATTCCTGATGCTCTTGTTTTTGGCTTCTCCCCTCGGAGCAGCCGAGCAGTGCCGGGTCGTGAAAACGTACCAGGGGGGGACGCTCTATGACTGCGGCGGAATGAAGATGGCCGTCCTTCAGGGCAGTTACCGGGAGATGGGAAGGCAGTACGGGGCTTTGCTGAAGGACGACATCGTTGCTTTCCATAAACGGATGATCGAACAGTTCGTACTGCGGAGCGGGCTGTTCACGGAGGAGGATCTCCGGAAGCTCGTCGTCGATCCGGCCGTCAAAACCCAGGCGAAACGCCAGAGCGAGATGCTCAGGGGACTTTCCGAGAAAACCGGCCTGTCTTTTGAAAAGCATGTACTGCTCAACATGAACATCCAGGTGCTCATGTACATGAGAAAGATCGGCTCCGGAAACGCCGTGGCGTGCACGTCCATGGCCGCATGGGGCGACTACACCGCCAACCGCCGAACCTACACGGCCCGAAATTTCGATTTTCCCAACATCTACAGGGAGCTTTTGCGGTCCTTCGGGATCCTGCTCGTGATGAAGCCGAGCGACGGGAGCAATTCGGTGGCAGGCCTGTGTATGGCCGGCATGATCGGGTTGTTTGATGGAATGAACGACAAGGGGCTCTATATCGAGGGGAACAACGCCGCCGATTCGGAAGGGCTGATCGTCTATTCGGACCGGGCGTCCATCTTCGACGAGGCCGTGAACGCGCTGTTTGACGCCGATAATATCGACGGCTTCGAAGGAAGGCTCAGGTCCATCCGCGCGAACTATCCCCTGATTCTCATGTGCGCCGGACCCGACGAAGCCTGCTTTTTCGAAAACGGCACGACGGACACGAAAAAGCGGGTTGCCGGAGAGAACGGCCTGATCTCGGCGGCGAACCAGTTTCTCGATCCCTCGTGGCATATCATTCCCTTGAAAGACCCGGGCGCATGGTTTTCACCGGCCCGGCAAAGCCGGATCGAGACCCTGGCTAAGGCGAACAAGGGCAGAATCGATGAAAAGGTCATGATGCGGATCCTTGATGAGAGATTGTTCAACAAGGACGGCTCGTTTGGGAAAAGGGCGTCCGTGATCGAAAAGGATCCCAAGGAAGATGAAGTGACGGCCAGCCAGGTCGTTGCGTGCCCCTCCGAGAGGAAGATGTGGGTGCGGATTCCGACGTACACCAACTGGATCCTGTTCGACCTTGGCAGGATCTTTGAAAAATGAAGGGAGCGCAGGACTGTCTTGGCTCCTCTCACGGCAGCTCCCCAATGAGGAACGGCCAGTGGAGCTCGCAGGGGATTCCCAATCTCAGCCAGTCGTTGCGGGCGTCCATCTCTTCGTTGATGCGGTCCCGGATCGTTTTCAGGGTTCCGTCTTTGCAGCGGACCTCCATCGAAGGGGACAGTTCTTCAAGCGCGTCGGGAGGGGTGCCGCCGATTTCCCGGCGGTAAAACTCGCGGGCTTCTTCGTCCACGTCGGCGGCAATGACCAGGTTGTGAATTCTGTATGCCTGCATGTCTGTTCCTTCTCCGGAGAACGGTTTTGTGATGGACGGGTGCGGGATGCGGATCTCTCCGCCCTTCGACCGTCTATAGCAATGAAGTGCCCTGCTGTGCTATCTCTTTCCCGAAAACCCCAATGGAGAATGCAGGCATGAAACCCGCTCTCATCGTCGTCGACATGATCAGGGACAATGTGGGGATGCACCTGTCGGCAGGCAGGTCGAACGAATTCATGAAGATCATCCCGAATCTCCAGCGTTTGCTGAAGGAGTGCCGCACGCGGGGGATCCCCGTCGTCTTTGCCAATGACAGCTTCCTGGAGGGCGACCTGCTCTTCAGCGGCCGGATGAAGCCCCATGCAATCCGGGGCACCGACGGGGTCCGGGTCATCGAGGAGTTGGGGCCCGAGCCCGGGGACACCGTCCTGGAAAAGCGGCGCCTCAGCGCCTTCTTCAAGACGGATCTGGACATGACGCTCCGTCTCTGGAAGGTGGACACGATTGTCGTCACCGGCATCGCCACGCCCGGATGCGTCTACATGACGGCCATGGACGGTTTGTCCAGCGACTTCAGAGCCGTCATTCTTGAAGACTGCTGCGCCGCCCATCGGCCGGAAATCCACGAAGCCTTCCTCAACGCGCTGAAAATGATGCCGTTGGATCCCCTGGTCCGGATCCTGAAGCTGGACGACCTGCTGGCGGAGTGGAGGCAGGCCTCATGAGCCGAACGCCGCGCGTGGATTCAGGAGAGGGAATCACGGCCATGGACGCCGTCGCTCTGTCGCGGGCCATCCGGGAAAAGCAGGTCTCCTGCCGGGAGGTCATGGAGGCCTTCCTCGACCGGATCGACCGCCTCAATCCGGAGGTCAACGCCATCGTCTCCCTCCAGGATCGCGAGGGGCTTCTCAACCAGGCCGACGAGCGGGACCGGCAGCTCGCCCGGGGGGAATACTTAGGCTGGATGCACGGATTTCCCCAGGCTCCGAAGGATCTGGCCCTGACCGCCGGCATTCGCACCACCCTCGGATCGCCGATCCTGAAAGACAACGTCCCGCTCCAGGACGCGTTCATCGTCGAGCGGGCCAGGCGGAGCGGCGCGATCATCATCGGCAAGACGAACACCTCGGAGTTCGGCCTGGGCTCGCAGACCTACAACGAGGTCTTTGGCACGACCCTGAATGCCTTCGACCGGACGAAAACGGCGGGCGGAAGCAGCGGCGGCGCGGCGGTCTCCCTGGCCCTGCACATGCTTCCCGTCGCCGACGGCAGCGACATGATGGGCTCCCTGCGCAACCCGGCGGCCTACAACGACGTCTATGGCTTTCGCCCCTCTTTCGGCCGCGTTCCCTACGGCCCGACCCTCGATGTCTTCTATCAGCAGCTGGCAACGGAGGGTCCCATGGCCCGGAACGTCACGGACCTCGCGATGCTTCTGTCGGTGCAGGCCGGGTTCGATTCCCGGGCCCCCCTTTCCCTCCGGGAGGATCCGGACATCTTCACCCGCCCGCTGGAAAGGGATTTCAAGGGAGTCCGGGTGGCCTGGATGGGGGATGTCGGCGGCCACCTGGCCATGGAGCCGGGCGTCCTGGACCTGTGCGGCAGAGCCCTCAAAACCTTCGAATCCATCGGCTGCGTCGTGGAGGAGGCCCTCCCCGCTTTTTCTCCCGAGCGCCTTTGGGAGACCTGGCTGACCCTGAGGGGATTCCTGATCGCGGGGATCGCCGGCCCCTTCTACCGCGTCCCCCAGTGGCGGGCCCTGATGAAGCCGGAGGCCGTCTGGGAGGTTGAAAACGGCCTGGACATCAGGGGCGATGCCGTCTATCGGGCCACCGTCGACCGGAGCGCCTGGTACCTGGCCCTCGACGCCCTGTTCCAAAAATACGAATGCATGCTCCTGCCCAGCGCCCAGGTGTTTCCGTTCGACGCCGGCGTGCACTGGCCGAAGGAGATCGCCGGAAGGACCATGGACACCTACCACCGCTGGATGGAGGTGGTGATCGGGCCGAGCCTGGCCGGACTGCCGACGATCGGTGTGCCAGCGGGTTTCAACGAGGCCGGACTCCCCATGGGCCTGCAGGTCATCGGAAAACCGGGGGCGGACCTTACAGTCCTCCAGCTTGCCTACGCATACGAACAGGCCGCGGACCGGGGTCGGCGGAAACAATAACCGGCGGTTTTATCACTCAAAACGCGAAGGAGACTCCCTGTCTCTATAGCTCCGGGCAATCGAGGGCGAGGCACAGAGGAAGAGCAAGCGCTGATCCCGTCAAGGCCTTGGTCTTCCGGCGCTTTCCTGGGGGAGAAAAATGAATGATGGCATTCTGAAGCCGCACAGTGCATTCGTCGGTTACATCCTCTGGATCTTTGGTTTCACGGGATCCCACCGGTTCTATTTCGGGAAGCCCGTCACGGGGACAATCTGGTTCTGCACCCTGGGCCTCCTGGGGATCGGCTGGCTCGTGGACGTCTTCTTCATCCCCTCCATGGCCCGCCAGGCGAACCTGCGATTCCGGGAGGGGCCGATCGACTACAATGTCGCCTGGATTCTGCTCACGTTTGTCGGTGTGCTCGGGATTCATCGCATGTACATGGGGAAGTGGCTCACGGGAATCCTGTATCTGTGCACGCTGGGGCTTCTGGGAATCGGGTACATCTATGACTACTGGACCATCAACGATCAGATCGCGGCGATCAACAGCTCCGGCGACCAGCCGTAGCCGGGTCTGCCCGAAGGAGGGATCCATGTTCGGGAATCTGAGCCGGGGGCAGTTGGAGACAATTCTGGATGCGCTGCCCCTGGAGTTCATCTTTGTGGACGACCGGGAGTGCCTGGGATACGCGAACAAGGGACATCGTATTCCGGGAGCGGGCTTTGCCCGGTGATTGCCGAATTTTTCAGGTCCTGAGGGCGCCGGCGCCGCGGGACTTCCCGGGGCAGGCGGAAACACGAAACAGGGGGTGGATAAACCGTCATGAGCGATTACTGGAGTTCGGTGGTCCATGGACTGACGCCCTACGTGCCGGGGGAGCAGCCCGCCATCGCCGGCCTGATCAAGCTGAACACAAACGAGAACCCCTACGGGCCGTCGCCCCGGGTCATCGAGGCCCTACGGGCGGAGGCCGCGGAGACGCTGCGCCTGTACCCGGACCCCAACGCGGACCGCGTCAAGGCGGCGGTGGCCGCCCGGTTCGGCGTTACGCCCCCGCAGGTGTTCGTGGGCAACGGCTCCGACGAGGTGCTGGCCCACACCTTCCAGGCCCTCCTGAAGCACCCGCGGCAGCTCCTGTTCCCCGACATCACCTACAGCTTCTATCCCGTGTACGCCCGCCTCTTCGGCATCGATTATGAAACGGTGCCACTCACCGGGACGTTCGAGATCCGCCTGGAGGACTACGAGCGCCCGAACGGCGGCGTCATCGTTGCGAATCCCAACGCCCCCACGGGCTGCCCACTTTCCCGGGTGGCGATTGAGGCCTTCCTGCGCCGGAACACCGGGTCGGTCCTCGTGGTGGACGAGGCCTACGTCGACTTCGGCGGTGAGTCCGCCGTGCCGTTGGTGGACCGCTACCCGAACCTGCTGGTCGTCCAGACCCTGTCCAAGTCCCGCTCCCTCGCCGGCCTCCGGGTGGGCTTCGCCGTGGGAGCCCCGCCCCTCGTCGAGGCCCTGGAGCGGGTGAAGAACAGCTTCAACTCGTACCCCCTGGACCGCTTCGCCATCGCCGGAGCCGTAGCGGCGCTGGAGGACCAGGACCATTTCGAGCAGACGCGCCGGGCCGTTATCCGCTCCCGGGAGGCCCTGTCCGCCGGACTCGCCGCGCTGGGCTTCACGGTGCTGCCCTCCGCGGCCAACTTCGTCTTTGCCCGTCACCCCGAACACGACGCGGCCGACCTGGCGGCAAAACTGCGCGAGCGAGCCATCCTCGTTCGCCATTTCCGCCAGCCCCGCATCGAGCAGTTCCTGCGCATCACCGTGGGGACGGACGCCCAGTGCGGCACCCTCCTCGATTCGCTGGCAGAGATTTGCAATCCTGCGAAAGCCGGAAGGCCGGCGGAGTCCTGAAGACCGCCGTCCGGACGGGAAGGGCCGAGGTCGTGGAATAGAATGCCGCCCGGAGACGCCCCTGGTCCTTCTCTTCCGGCCCATGGTGCTGCAAGCCCCGGCCGCTTTGACATTCGTTTCTTGGAGAGAAAGGAGGATGCACCCGTGAAAGTTGTGGTCGAAAAGAACGACAGCGTCTGTACGGTCATCATCAACCGGCCGGAGAGCCGGAATGCCGTCGATCGGGAGACGGCGGAGCAGCTCGTTGCGGCCTTCGAGGAGTTCGAGCGGGACGACGACATGCTCGCCGCCGTCCTTTGGGGACGGGGAGGTAACTTCTGCGCCGGGGCGGATCTCAAGGCCATAACCAGCGGGGATCTGAACAGAATCAACAGCCTGGAATGGGACATGTCCAAACCCGGTCCGCTGGGTCCCAGCCGCATGACCACGACGAAGCCCGTCATCGCAGCCGTGTCGGGCCATGCCGTAGCGGGAGGGCTGGAGCTGGCCTGCTGGTGCGACCTGCGCGTCGTCGAGCGGGACGCCTATTTCGGGGTCTTCTGCCGGCGCTACGGCGTTCCCCTGATCGACGGCGGCACCCAGCGCCTGCCCCGGCTGATCGGCATGAGCCGTGCCCTGGACATGATCCTCACGGGACGGCCGGTGGGTGCGGAGGAGGCCTTTGCCATGGGACTCGCCAACCGGCTCGTGGAACCCGGAAAAGCCCGGGAGAAGGCGGAAGCGCTGGCCGCGCAGATTGCCTCCTTTCCCCGGATCTGCATGCGCAGCGACCGGATGGCCGTGTACCGAGGATTCGACCTGCCCATGGACGAGGCGATGATTCTGGAATTTCGCCAGGGTATGGACGTGCTGGCCGGCGGGGAGGTTCTGGAGGGTGCGAAACGCTTCTCCGAGGGAATCGGAAAGCACGGCCGTTTTTGACAGGCGGTGCAGACCTGTGCGGTGAAAGGCCGCGCCGACATGCCGGGCACGCCGTGAGACAGGAAAGACCCGCCGGGGCATCGGATCTTTCTTTCGTTGTTAAGAAAACGGGCAATCATGTCCTTCCATATCCAGGCAATTCCCGGGTTGCATTTCCAGCCATCCTTGTTTATCCCGACAAAGAGGACGCATCATGAACGAAGGCGAAAGAACGGCGGAACGGACCCGGGAGATCGCAGCGCTGGAACAGAATATCCGGGTGCTGGAGCAGGCGGAGGCCGGGCGGAGGCAGACGATGGATGCGCTGCGGCTCTCGACGGCCGTTCTGGAAGGCGTCGTCGAGAACAGTCCTTCACCCATCTGGATCTCCGACGAAAACGGGATCATGATCCGGATGAACCGGGCATGCCGGGAGCTGCTGCATGCCTCGGACGAAGAGCTGGTCGGGAAATACAATGTCTTCGAGGACCGCATCGTCGAGCGGCAGGGGGCGATGCCCCTGGTGAAAAGCGTCTTTGAAAAGGGGGAGACCGTCTGTTTTACACTCCGGTACAACCCCGCGCAGCTCCGTCCTCTTCAGCCGGAAACCGCCGGCGAGAGAGTCCTGGAAGTGACGATATCCCCTGTCCCGGATTCGCAGGGGCGGATCGTCCACGCGATTGTCCAGTGTCTGGACATCACCGAGCGGATGGTCCGCACGCAGCAGATCCGGCAGCTCAGCAACGAGCAGCGGGCGATTCTGAACACGATCGGCATGGGCATCTGCTTCACCCGGAATCGCAAAGTGCAGTGGGCCAACCCGTCGTTCTCGTCGATGTTCGGCTATGAACCCGGCGAACTGGAGGGGGTGGATACCGGCGTCTTCTATTCGAATCCCGAGGACTACCGGCGCGTGGGCGAAGAGGGATATGCCCGGATCAGCGGGGGCGGCGTATATGCGACGGAAGCGCCCATGAGGAAAAAGGACGGAACACCCGCTCTGTGCAGCATTACGGGGCAGGCCGTCAATCCCCAGGACCCGGGGGAGGGCTCCATCTGGGTGCTCCATGACATCACCGAGCGCAGGCAGGCGGAGGAGCAGCTCCGGGAAAGCGAGGAGCGGTTCCGCCGCCTCGCCAACGCGGCGCAGGAGGGAATCATCATCCAGCAGGGGGGCTTGATCCTGGAGGCCAACGAGGCGGCCTGCAGGATGTTCGGCTTCGGGCTCCACGAGGCGGTCGGAAGAAATGTACTCGATTTTCTGGTGCCCGGGTCTGTAACGCCCGCCGTGAAGATGATCGGGCAGGAAGAAACGCATGCCGAGGCGCTGGGGATCCGGAAGGACGAATCCGTCTTTCCCCTGGAGCTGTTCGGGAGGACGATCACGCTTCGGAGCGGGAAGGCCTGGATCATTTCCGCCCGGGATCTCTCCAGGCAGAGGCAGGCGGAGGAGGCCCTGCGAAGCAGCGAGGAGCGATTCAAGCGGCTCGTGCAGAACTCCAGCGACATCATCGCCGTGATGGACGAGGAAGGAATGATTACCTCCATCAGCGACTCGGTGGAAGGCGTTCTCGGTTATCAAGCCGAGCAGGTGACCGGCACAAAGGCATTCGATATTGTGCATCCCGGCGACCGGGAGCGGACGATGGTCTTTTTCCGGAACGCCCTGAATCAGAAGACCGGCTCCATACACTGGGCGGAGTACCGGCTCCGGCACAGAAACGGAAACTGGACGGTTGTGGAGTCCGTGGCCACAAACCTGCTCAGGGATCCCGTGGTCAGGGGCATCGTGTTGAATGTCCGGGATGTGACGGAGAGGAAAAATGCGGAACTGGAGAAGCAGAAACTCCAGGAGCAGCTCCAGCAGGCCATGAAGATGGAGGCGGTGGGACGGCTGGCGGGCGGCGTGGCACACGACTTCAACAACCTCCTCACGGTCATCACCGGGTATGTCGAGCTGGCCAGGGTCAAGCTGAAGCCGTTGGACCCGCTGTACAGAACGGTTGAGGGCATCCAGAAGGCCGCCGAGAGTGCAGCAGCCCTGACCCGGCAGCTCCTTGCATTCTCACGACGGCAGATCATCGAGCCGAAGGTCGTGAACCTCAACGACCTGATCCGCAGCCTGGCAAAGATGCTGACCCGCGTGATCGGAGAGGATGTGGAGCTCGATACCGTTCTGCAGGAGGGGCTCGGTTCCGTCGAGGTGGATCCCGGCCAGTTCGAGCAGGTCCTGGTGAACCTGTCGGTCAACGCCCGCGACGCCATGCCGGACGGCGGACGGTTGGTCGTGGAAACGTCGAACTGCGAGCTCGACGAGGAATACTGTTCCCGCCATCCGGATGTGCAGCCCGGCCGGTACGTTCTGCTGGCTGTCAGCGATACGGGGCATGGCATGAGCGACGATGTGAAGCGGCACCTCTTCGAGCCGTTCTTCACGACGAAACACAAGGGACAGGGAACCGGCCTGGGACTGGCCACGACCTTCGGCATCGTGAAGCAGGCGGGAGGAGCCATCGAGGCCTATTCGGAGGTGGGTCGGGGAACCACCTTCAAGATTTATCTGCCCAGCGTCCAGGAAGAGGCCGCGCCGCTCGTCACGGAGGCCCATGCCGCTGAGATGGTTAAGGGAAAAGAGACCATCCTGTTGGTGGAAGACGATGAAAACGTCCGGGATGTTGCCCTGAACATGCTGGAACATTTGGGGTACAGGGTCCTGACGGCGGCCAACGGCGGCGAGGCCTTCCTGCTGATGGAGAAGCACGCCGCCGACGTCGCCATGCTCATGACGGATGTGGTGATGCCGGGCATGAACGGCCGGGAGCTCGCCGAGCGGCTGCTCAAGCTAAAGCCGGCGTTGAACGTGCTGTTCACATCGGGATATACGGAAAACGTGATCGTCCATCACGGCATTCTGGAGAGCAGCCTGAATTTCATCGGGAAGCCCTATACCATGCAGGCTCTGGCAAGGAAGATAAGGGAGGTTCTGGGGCCGCCGAAATCATAAAGGTGCGCCTTTCATCAAAGACATCCGGGTACTTCAATATCATGAGCGTTAAAAAGCTATTGAATTTTGTGGTTCTCCTGCTCATGGGAGTTGCGGTGGTCCTTTTTGTGTACACCCTGCGAACCCCTGTGCCGTGCGGGAAGCCCCTGACCTACCGGATCGTCCACGTCGACGGCCGGTTCGGCATCGTCCATGCGGAATTTGCGGCGGCCGTCAGAAAGGCCGCCGCGGTCTGGGGAAAGCCCCTCTCCCGGGAATTGTTTCGCGAGGATCCCAACGGTGCGATCGGGATCAGCCTCGTGTATGACTATCGCCAGGAGACGACGCAGCAGCTGAAGCAGATCCACACCCGGATGTCGGGCACGAAAGAGTCCCTGGAAGGCATGAAGACGCGCTATGAGGGCATGAAATCGGAGTATGAGCGGATCCGAGCCTCCCTGGAAAGCGACCTCAATGCCTACAACGCGCGGATTCACGCCTTCAATAGGGAGGTTGAATCGTGGAACCGGCAGGGTGGTGCACCTGAGTCGCAGCGAAGCCGGCTGACGGCGGAGAAAGCCGAGCTGGCCGCCATGGGGGAAAACCTCCGGGTCCGTCAGGAAAATGCGCGGAGAATGGCGGACGAGCTCAACGGCATGGTGCAGAGCGTAAACGAGGTTGTCGGCCGGCAGAACCAGGACGTGGATCAGTACAGGAACGTCGGCAGCCGGCTGGGAGGTGAGTTCCAGGAGGGCTATTTCAAGAACAAGGACGGCAGGCAGTCCATCACGGTCTACCACTACGATAATGAGGCCCGGCTGGTCCGGCTGCTTGTCCATGAGTTCGGCCATGCACTGGGGCTGGAACACAGCAGCAACACAAACGCGGTCATGTACCGGCTGAACCGCTCCGATGCGGCCGAACTGACGGCGGACGACATCGCCGCCCTGAAGTCGAGGTGTCCGGCCCGGTAAGGCCCAGGGCCACCCTCCGATGCTAACTTATCGGTTATTGACAGGATTCCATCATTGGGGTATGGGAACCCTGGCATCATTCCGGCACGTTCCGGCGGATGTGGAGAAAGCCCGCCATCGGGATCCCGGTTATCCGGCAAGGAGGAATGGAATGGCGCAATACCAGGAACACCTGTCTGTTGGAATGCATGACGGCACAATCATCGAAGGCACGGCCCTGCTGTACAACAAGAGCCGTTTGTCGGAGCTGTTCAACGATGACACCGCCCGTTTCCTTGTGCTGGATGATGTGACGGATGATGCGGGCAGGAAAAAGGAAAGGGTTTACATCAACAAGGAGCTGATCATATGGGCCGCTCCCCGGGATGTGATCCACTCTTCCCAGAATCCCCTGGTCGGTGCCACGGAGTACGTCGAGGTCCTGATCAAAACCATCAAGAACGTCGTCATCCAGGGGCGGATCAATCTCCAGGTGTTCGACAATATTTTTGACATGCTTCGGTACACGGGCACCGCCCCGTTTCTCGTCTTGATCAATGCCCGGGACACGAACGGAGAGCTGCACCATACACTGTTCGTCAACAAGTCCTCGATCATGCAGATCGAGAGCGGTATTTCGTAAGCCTTTTGCAAGTCAGGCCCGGAGATCCGATCGCGGCTTCGACCGAATGCAGCGAGTGAATGAGAGTGCATCATGCAGCGGAAAGCGCTTCTGGTCGGAAATTCGGACGGAATCGGCCTGGCAGCCACGAAAAGGCTGCTTGATGCCTGGTGGGATGTCGTCGGCATTTCCAGAAGCGAGTCGCCGGTCGAACATGCGTCCTACCGTCACCTGGTGGAGGATGTCGGCAGCAACGGCTATCCGGTTCTGTTGGCCTCTCTGGCGCCGGAGGGTCCCTTCGACCTATGCATCTACTTTGCCGGGATCGGCGAATTGCTGGACCTCGCGGATATGAGCGGCGAAGCGGGGATCATCGAGGTGAATCTGACGTCCATGGTTCGAACCGCGGCCGCCGTGATCCCGCAGATGGTTGAACGCGGCGGGGGCCACTTCATCGGCATCTCCAGCCTGGCGGACGAGCTGTTCTCGGCCCAGGCTCCATCCTATCATGCCTCGAAGGCGGGTTTTTCGAATTACCTCGGAGGGCTGGCGCTGGCGCTCAAGCCTCTGGGGGTTCACGTGACCAACGTCCGGTTCGGCTTCGTCGACACGAAGATGGCCAAGGGCGATGTCAAGCCGCTCATGATGAGTGTCGAGCGGGCGGTTGATCATCTGGATGCCTGCATCCGAAAGAGACCGGCCCGTTATACGGCGCCCCGAATGGCCGTTCCGCTCATCAAGTTTCGCAAATGGATGATGCGCCTCGGTGCGGCCTGAAACCTATTCGCTGCGCGTTGGTGGATGCTGCCGCTCCGCGGTGAGAGCCGCGGCATCCCGATCCCGATCTTCATTGACACCCACCGGCCTTTCCCGTATCCTCCCGCCCTGGCAGAGGCGCTTCCCGTCCGCCGAGACAACGGCGGGTTCTTCGGGGCGGCGATATGCTCTCTCGAAAAGTGCCTGCGTCCGGTGAACTGCGCATCGTCCTTGTTCCCGTCGGAAAGGAGCTTCGCACGGGAATGAATTCATACCATCCATACGAAGAAGGAGAAAAACCATGCTCGGACTCATCGCAAAACTGAAGATCAAGGAAGGAAAGATGGAGGAGGCCCTGGAGCTGTTCAAGGGACTCGTGAAGGACGTGAAGACGGAGGAAGGTACGCTTTCCTACACGGTCAACAAGGATACAGCCGCCCCCAACGTCATTGTCGTCGTGGAGCGCTACCGGGATGCCGATGCGCTGACGGTCCACTCGTCCACGCCCCACTTTGCCGCCTTCTCCAAACAGATCGGCGGCCTTCTCGACGGCGGGATGGAGATGAGCATTCTGGAAGAGGTGGCCTCGATTCTGTAGGAGCAGAGGGAAGGCAGCGAACCGTTCTCAGGATCCGTGCAGACCATTCACGGTCCGGCCCCGGTCATGCGATCGGGGCCGGGATTCGCATCCCCCCCGCAGGGACGACGCATCCCTTGATTCTGCCAGCAGTTCCCGCCAGAGACTCGATGCGGTAAGGATTCATCCCTTCTCCCGCGAAAACAGCCGTGCGGAAATAGAAAATCGTTTTGTCCCAGGAGCGGCATCTCCGTAGCTCGGCTGCGGATGCGCCGTTGCGGAGAAGGGACGGGGTGCAAAACGGGCAGCCGGGCAGCCGGGAGAGCGGGGCGGCGTTCCTGAAGGAAGCAGGTTTCATCGATGCTGGATCGAAAAACGGCGGACGACCTGGGCACCGGAAAAATCGGCAGCCTCCTGTTTCAGTATTCCATCCCCGCCATCATCGGCATGGTGGCGGCGTCCCTCTACAATATCATCGACCGGGTGTTCATCGGGCAGGGCGTGGGCGCGCTGGCCATCTCCGGGCTGGCGATCACCCTCCCCATCATGAACCTGGCCGTGGCATTCGGCGCGTGGGTCGGCATCGGCGCCTCGGCCATGGTGTCCATCCGGCTGGGAGAGAAACGGGGGGAAGAGGCAAATCGGATCCTCGCCAACGCCCTTGTCCTGAACGTCATCATCAGCCTTGTCTTCTCGGTCGTTTTCCTGATTTTTCTCGACCGGATCCTGTACCTCTTCGGCGCCAGCCGGGATACCCTTCCCTATGCGAGAGAGTTCATGCAGATCATCCTGATCGGCAATATCTTCACGCATGTCTATCTGGGTCTGAACAGCATCATGCGGTCTTCCGGCTATCCCCGGAAGGCCATGGTGACGACGCTCGTCACAATCGGGATCAATCTCATGCTGGCGCCGCTGTTCATCTTTGTCTTCCGGTGGGGCATCCGGGGCGCCGCGGCGGCGACGGTGCTTTCCCAGATCGTGGGAACCGTCTGGGTTGTCTTCCACTTCGTGAACGGGAAGAGCCAGGTGCGTTTCGAGCATGGACGCATGGGGCTCCGGGCGGACATCGTCAGGGACATTCTCTCTGTCGGCATGCCGTCGTTTCTGCTGCACTTCTGCGCCTGCTTCATCATCATCCTCCTGAACCTGAGGCTGGTGATGTACGGGGGAGACTATGCCGTCGGTGCCTTCGGCATCATCAACAGCATCGTGATGTTCTTCATCATGGTCGTGATCGGCCTCAACCAGGGGATGCAGCCCATCGTCGGCTACAATTACGGTGCCCGCCAGGGGGACCGGGTTTTCAAGGCATTCCGGCTTACTGCCGTCGCGGCGACCTGCGTTACAGCCGCCGGTTTCCTCATGGGGGAAATCATGCCCGGGCTGATCGCCCGCGCCTTTACCACCCATCGGGAACTGATCGACCTGTCCGTGACGGGCATGCGCATGGCCCTTGTCATGTTTCCCCTGGTGGGTTTTCAGATGGTCACGTCCAACCTGTTCCAGTCCATCGGCAAGGCGAAGATCTCCATTTTTCTCTCCCTCTCCAGGCAGGTCCTGTTCCTGATTCCACTGCTCTTTCTCCTGTCCGATGCCTTTGGCCTTGAAGGCGTCTGGCTGGCCCTTCCGGTGTCGGACGTCCTGGCGTTCCTGCTTACGCTGATCGTGCTGAAGATGCAGACCGTGAAAATCCGCGCGGAGTGCTGGCCGGCGGCGGGAGAAATACCGGGTTCCGGGGCCTGCGGACCCGGCCGGGCTTGAGCGGTGGGAGAGGTTCGCTTCCCTGCCTTGCCTCGTGCGGGGAACGGCGGAGCCTTTTCGGATCGGTTCCGTGGAAGGCGCCGGGAAGCCGCGAGCGCATCAGGGAAGGGTTTTGAGAACCTCGATTTCGTTCGATACGGCCATGGCGGGCATTTCCCTGAAGGGACGGTCGCAGAAGTCCATTTTGATCCTGTATCTTCCCGGAGGGAGGTCCGGCGGCAGATCGAGGTGGATGAACCGGGAGGCCTTCCGGTTATCGATCCGCAGGCAACGGTCCTTCTCCGGGACGTGCCCCAGCCTTGCCTGCGCGGTGGCGGCCGTCTTCGCTCCTTTCGGATCCGTAACGACGGCGGCAAGGGGCCGGATCCCGAACCCAAAATCGCTCACGGTCGAAAAGAAGAGCCGCACGGGCTCGCCCGGCCGGTACCGGTCGTAGTCCGTGGAGAGGTAGATCTTCCGGTTGCGCTCGCTCTCTCTTGTCTTTGTCCCGGAGGTGGATGCCTCCCAGAAACGGGGCCTGGCGGAGTCCAGATGAACGGTCTTTCCCCCGTAATGGCCCACGCCGCAGCAATTGCGGCTCCGGATGAGCTCCCACAGATCCTTGCCGTTGACCCCGTCAATATAGAAATCGAGGGCCATCCCGTCCAGGTGCTGGCTGGTCCGGGCGGCGTTTGCACCGGCGCTCCGGATCTTTTCGTTGTATTCCGGGCTCCTGTAGCCTGAGACCATCATGATTTCCTGTCCCGGGGCCACCCGGTCGGAGAAGTAGTCCAGCATGAAAATGAGCCGGGGGGAGATGTGCTCCCCCTTTTGCCGGGTGGGGAACCCGAAGACATCGTCGATCCTGTTGAACCCATCCTCGCTGAAGGACCCGTCGGGGTTGAGAAGGTCCGCACGGGCCTCTTTCCCATTCCAGGCGTTCCGGATATGAATCTTCCCGTCGCCCGCGAGAAAGAAGCGGCCCGCCCCGGTTTCCGCTGTCGCCGCGGAGACAACGGGCAGAAGGCAAAGACCAATCACCATGACCCTGAACAGCACGTTCATCAACCCGATCTCCTCCTTCAAGCGGATGCAGGACCCGAACCCCATATCACCTCCCGGGCGCAAAATCCATGGAACCGCCCGCAATTTCCCGTTGCAACGCCTTGTCTTTCCGCTATAACGAAGGAACTTCCCGAATACCAAAGGCATCGCCCCTGCGGGAGTGTTCCCGTGGAAGGGGCGGGTGTCATACGGAGAGCCGGAAATGTCGAATGTGTTCCTGTTTTCCATCGAGGAGCCGGCGGGCCTGTCGAAGGGGGCCGTGCGCGACCTGGAGACCCTGTCTTCCCTGGTCGAGGAGGAGGCGCTGCGCGGGGACCTGAAGCGGATCTACCCCGATGGAAGCTGCTACATCTGGGCGGTGCGGGAAACGGAAGGCGACAGCCTGGCAACATGGAAGGCCGTGGCGGCAGGGGATCTTCTCCTGGGCTGCCTGGACCATTCCATCGTCTCCGCATCCTTCATCCTGGCAAAGGCCAGCCATCCGGCGCTGTCCGCAAAACTGTGGGGCGGGGATTCAAATGATCCCTTCGGATTGATCTGCTTCACCGACAAGCCCCGTGTCGGCGAGGTCCCGATCGTCCCGCAGATGTTCCGGTACCTTGATCCCGGGATCCGCGGATTCGCGATGCTCCCCCCCGGCAAGGCCGGAAACATTCTCAGCGACTACGGATCTTTCGAGATCTTTGTCCAGCTCTGCCTTCGGTACGACTTCCCCTCCAACTTTCGTCACACGCAGGATTAGAAAAACCCATCCGGCCTAGTTCCCCTGCCGTTTTTCCCGCAGCCAGGCGATCCAGGGCAGCGCTCCGAACACGGTTGCCAGAAGGCACGGGACCCCCAGCATCAGAAAGAAGAAGAGGGACCAGCCGGTCGTGTACATAGGATCGAGTCCCGGCCTGTCTCCTGAAACAAGGACCCCCTGTTTCAGGACGATCAGGAAGCCGGTCAGGCCGATGGCGAAGAGAACGGCCGACAGACCCAGCTTCAGAACCTTTAACGTCTTCATGATGTGTCCCCCCTTTGTACCCTGCCTGCCGACATCTTCCCGCCTGGCGGCGATGGAGCCTTTCGCCGACGTACGGCCAGCATCTTCTTCGGGACTTTTGTCATTGCATCGCCCTTTTTTTCCGCTATAACGAGACAACCTCTGCCACTCCATAGGTATCATGTATGAGAAGGATCGTCGATTCCATCACCGCCATTTGCCTTGTCTCATGCCTGATGATCGTTTGCCTCACCCCGGCCGCCGTCGCGGCGGATACGTTCCGGCACATCCCCTCGATGGACGTCTATTTTTCGCCGCGCGGCGGGTGTACACAGGCCATCGTCCGGGAGATCGAGGATGCCCGCTCGGAGATCCTGATCCAGGCCTATTCCTTCACCTCCGCTCCCATCGCCCGGGCGCTCGTGAGCGCCCACCGGCGGGGCGTGAGGGTCGTGGTGATTATGGACAAGAGCCAGCAGGGCAGGGAATACACATCCGCCACCTTCCTGGTCCATGCGGGGATCCCGGTTTACATCGACAGCGTCCACGCCATCGCGCACAACAAGATCATGATCATCGACCGGAAGCGGGTGATCACCGGCTCCTTCAATTTCACGAAGGCGGCGGAGGAGAAGAACGCCGAGAACCTTCAGATCATCCGGTCGGAAGAGGTGGCGGACCTGTACCGGAAGAATTTCGAACACCACCTGGCGCATTCGGGATTCTATCGGCGATAACCTGAGAAAAGAACAGATCAGGCCCCGATGAAAAGTCGGAGCCCCCACATGGCCGCCATTCCCGCCGCAATCGTTCCCCACACGTTTTTCGTGCGCCAGGCCACCGCGACCGCCACGGCCGCCCCGAGCAGCTTCGGGTTCAGGGGGGACCAGTTGATTGCACCGTTGTGGATCACGATCTCGGGCAGCGCGATGGCCGACAGGACGGCAACCGGCACGAAGGTCAGCATGTGTTGAAACCAACCCGGCATGCGCACGCGTCCGTGCAAGGCGATGAAGGAGAGCCGCGTCAGGAACGTGACGATTCCGCAGGCGGCGATGGCCGCCCAGATGTTCAACGCTCCGTCCATCGTTTCTCCATCCATGCAAAAACCGCCATTCCCGCCGCAATGCCCGCCAGCGAGGCGACGATGTAGGCCAGTTTGAACGGAAGCGCGAAGGCGGCAACGCCGCCGGCAGCGGCCACGAAGGCGGCTGTCGCGTGGGCCCGGTGCTTCACCATGGGAACCACGATCGCGATGAACGTCAGCGGCAGGGCGAAATCGAGGGACCATTCGGGGGGCACCCGGGCGCCGATGAAGATGCCGACGGCGGTGCTCAGCTGCCAGGACGCCCAGAGCGTAAAGCCCGCGCCGAAGAGGAACCAGTGCCGGTTCGTTCCGTCCCCCGCCTTTTGGAAATGGGCGATGCTGACCGCATAGGCCTCATCGGTCAGGAGATAGGAGAGGAGCACCTTCCAGGAAGGCGACAGGTGTTCAAGGTATGGCGCGACCGATGCGCTGTACAGCAGGTGGCGCAGGTTCACGACAAAGACGGTCAGGACAAGGATCAGGGCGGGCATGGAGGCGACGATGAGCGGTGCCGCGATGAACTGAGCGGACCCCGCGAAGATCACCGACGACATGGCTTGGGCAATCGACGCGGGGACGCCCACCTGGACGGCGAGGGCGCCGTAGATCAGACCGAAGGGTACGACGCCAAGAAGAAGAGGCAACTGGGCGCGGACGCCGGACAAGAATTCAAGACGCGAAGCGTTCATCGGAGGAAATCCGCGTGTGCGAGAGCATGGAAGAACATGGTTACGCCGCCGTATACCGTTCGAATCGCCCAGGATTATTGGGGATTTATGCCGTGCTGACGATACGGGAATCGGTCCGGTGTGTCAATGGAAGATTGACTGTGGTGCGGGGCGAGCAGATGACCGGACAATAAAAAAAGCCCCCCGTGACCGGGGGGCTTTTGAATGCGAGGCAAACCTCAGTTCTTACAGCTTGCGGACATTTTCCGCTGCCGGACCCTTGGGGCCGGCAACAACATCGAAGCTCACGCGATCACCCTCGGCCAGGGACTTGAAGCCCTCTGCCTGGATGGCGGAATGATGCACAAAAACGTCTTTCCCCCCGTCTTGCTCGATGAAGCCAAAACCCTTCGAATCATTGAACCACTTCACTCTTCCTTCTGACATCTTAAACGCTCCTTTGTGTTTGGTTCCTCGATGGAACCGTTTGATTTGTTGCCGGTCCGATCGGATGGTAGCCGTCTGTGCAAATAAAAACCGCACATTCCATCTCGGTGGTCTGTGCGGTCGATTTTTTCTGCAATTTGTGAGCTACAAACAGATACTGAACATCGACTGGACGCACCCTACCGGTTCGTTTGCAGGAATGCAAGCATTATTATGGATTTTTTTTAAGGATTTTGGTTTTGGTGGCATCTTCGGTCGTGCTGCGCTATACAGCGTGCATCGCAATGATGGGAAGGGGATCCCCGCGGCGACGGTATGTCACTCGCCGGAGATCGTTTAGGCCGATGTCACGGGTCCGGACATGGCGGCATCCGGGCCGTCACGGAACGGCAGGAAAGGGGCGATCATGAAGAAACGGCTTCTCCCTTTTGTGCTCGTCGTTTTGCTCCTCGGGATGTTTGTCTCTTCCGTTCCCGGGGCGGATGAATTCCCCGCCCACCGGGGACAGATCAACGACTTCGCCAACCTCATTCCCCCGGACGTGGTACAGCGGATGGAGGCGAAGGCGAGGCAGGTGCTGAATACGACGGGAACGTCCGTCGTAGTCGTCACGATGCCGACAATCGGTGAAAATTACCTTTCCGATTATGTCAACCGCCTCTACCGCGCCTGGGGCATCGGGAAGAAGGGGGAGAACAAGGGCGTCCTCATCTTCTTCGCCGTGAAGGAAAAGAAGATCCGCATCGAGACGGGCTATGGAGTGGAGGGGATCCTCCCGGACGGGAAGGTCGGTGAGATCCTGCGCCGCGACGTGGCCCCCCACCTGAAGAAGAAGGATTACGGGACCGGGCTGGAGAACGCCCTCCTTGCCGTTTCCCGGGTGATCGAAGAGGACGCGAAGGCGTCCGGGGGCGTGAAGCCGGTCCCGAAGAAAGCCCCGGTCAGCCCCCACTCGGTCTTTGTCGTGGCCACGCTTATTTTTTTCGGCATCATCGGCCTGATCGTCCTGCTGATTGTAATGATTAAAAAGGGCGGCCGGCACATGGTCCGCTCGGACGACCGCTACGAGCCGATGAGCACGAGCAGCGGCTTCAGTTCCAGCGACTCCGGCAGCAGCGATTCGGGGAGCAGCGACAGCGGCGGGTTCGACGGCGGCGACAGCGGCGGCGGCGGAGCGGAATGCAGCATCGACGACGACTGAGACATCGCCAAACCGTCCCGGACGGTATGAGAAAAATGGAGGACCCCGATGACCATCCATGAAAAGGCCGCCATCACGCTGCTTGCGGTCGGCATCCTGCTGTTCCTCATCTCGATTCCGCTTTACCTCGGCAAGGTAAAGCGGAACTCGATCTACGGCTTTCGGCTCGCCAAGGCCTTCGAGTCCGAGGAGAACTGGTACGCCATCAACCGGTACGGAGCGGGGGCCATGATGATCTGGTCGGTTGCCCTGGCCTTGGTCGGCATGGCCTGCCTGTACGTTCGGCCCGAGAATGTCATGGCGGTGTCGAATGCCGGTTTTGTCTCCGTCGTCATTCCGATCCTGCTGACCGTCCTGCATGCCCGAAAACGGTAAGGTGATTCTTTTCATGGACACCGGAACCGGTTCACAGGATGACCATGCCCGATGATTCCTCCGCCGCGCCGGCGGCCGCATCGCAAGACCTCATTCTTTCCGGCAACATCGTCGATGTTGTCCGCTCCGAGATCTATCCCGGCAGAGTTGTCATCCGGGGCGGCCGGATCGCCGGGATCGTCCGCGACAGCGGGACCTATGCCCGCTATCTCGTCCCGGGTTTCGTGGACGCCCACGTTCACATCGAGAGCTCCATGCTGGTTCCCTCGGAGTTCGCCCGCCTGGCGGTGGTTCACGGGACCACTGCCACCGTCTCGGATCCCCATGAAATCGCAAACGTCCTGGGTGTCGCCGGCGTCCGGTTCATGATCGACAGCGGCCGCCGGGTCCCCTTCAAGTTTCATTTCGGGGCCTCCCCCTGCGTGCCCGCCACGGGTTTCGAGACCGCCGGGGCGCGTCTCGATCTCGATGAGGTCGAGACGCTCCTGGACATGCCCGAGGTCCTGTACCTGAGCGAAGCCATGAACTATCCCGGGGTCATCGCCCGGGATCCGGAGGTCATGGCCAAACTCCGGGCGGCCAGGCGGCGGGGAAAACCCATCGACGGCCACGCGCCGGGGCTGATGGGGCCGGACCTGGAAAGATATGCGTCCGCCGGCATCACGACGGACCACGAGACCTACATGCTGGAGGAGGGACGGCAGAAGGTCCGGCTGGGGATGAAGGTGCAGATCCGCTGGGGATCCGCGGCGAACAACTTCGATACCCTCCATCCGCTGCTGGCGGAAAGTCCATCCTCCTGCATGTTCTGCAGCGACGACCGGCACCCCGACGACCTGGCGGAGGAGCACATGGACGCCATGGTGCGGAAGGCCTTCCGCCTCGGGTATGACCGGATGACGGTCCTGAAGTGCGCCACCCTCCACCCGGTCCGCCATTACGGCCTCCAGGCGGGCCTGCTGCAGCCCGGCGACCCCGCGGACCTGGTCGTTCTGGACAGCCTGGGCGACAACTTTCGGGTGCTTGAGACCTATGTGGACGGGGGTATGGTGGCGAAAGAAGGGCGGAGCCTCCTGGAGACCCTGCCGGTCGAGGCGATGAACGTCTTCCGGACCGGGGAGAAAAAACCGGCGGATTTCGCCATCCCGGTCCGGGGGCCATACGTCCATGTCATCGATACCCTGGACGGCCAGGTGATCACCGGCCGGAGCCGGGAGCGGGTCCGTGCCGCCGGCGGGTATGCCGCTGCGGATCTTGAAAAGGACGTCCTGAAGGTCGCCGTCATCAATCGCTATGAGGATGTGTCCCCCGCCGTGGGTTTCGTGCGGAATTTCGGCCTGAAGAACGGAGCCGTGGCCTCCTCGGTGGCCCACGATTCCCACAACATCGTCGTAGTCGGGACGAGCGACGAGGCCATGGCCCGGGCGGCCAACCTGGTGATCCGGAGCCGGGGCGGGCTCTCCCTGGCCGACGGGGATGGAGAAGACGTCCTTCCCCTCCCCGTGGCGGGGCTCATGACGACGGAGGACGGCTATAACGTTGCCCGGAAGTACGCGGCCCTGACCCAGAGGGCGAAGAAGCTGGGATCGCGGCTCCGGGCACCCTTCATGGCCCAGTCTTTCCTGGCGCTCCTGGTGATTCCGGACCTCAAGCTCAGCGACCGGGGGCTCTTCGACGGCCGGGCCTTCCGGTTCCTGGACCTCTTCACGGGGGAAGCGTCCGATTGACCGGGACTTCCCTGGCCGATTCCACGAAACCCTTTGCGGGTAAGGCCCGGGACAGGCTCCTGACCGATGCCCCGAAAATATTTTCTTGACAAGAGGAGTGGCCGTGTGTTTTTGTCGCAGCCTCTTGAGCGAGGAAAGAAAGGAAAAGGCAGAACCGACATGGCGCCGAAACTGAATCTGACTTACTGGTTTGGTTTTTATTATTTCGGCCCACAGGTCTGCCTGGCGCTTGGGAGGAGGTAAGGAAAACCAAATCAAACCAAAACAAGCCATGGGCAGTCCGAAAGGCGCCGCCCATGGCTTTTTTGTTTGGGCCGTGGCGGAGCCGACGCACCACGGCCTTTTTTATTGCGGAGGAAGCGAGCCATGATCATCCTGATGAAGAAAAACGCGACGGAAGGACAGATCGATCACGTCACAACCTGGATCGAATCGGTCGGCTTCCACACGCACCTGTCCAGGGGCGTGGAGAGAACGATCATCGGCGCCATCGGCGACGACCGGGGCAAGGCCCAGCTGAAAGCGGCCGAATACCTGCCCGGCGTCGAGAAGATCGTGCCGATCCTGAAGCCCTACAAACTGGCCAGCCGGGAATTTCGGGAGGAAAACACGCAGATCCGCGTCGGTGACGCCGTCGTGGGCGGACCGAAATTCGTGGTCATGGCCGGTCCCTGCACCGTCGAGAGCGAGGAGCAACTCCTGGAATCCGGCTACATCGCCAAAAAAGGCGGGGCGGACATCCTCCGTGGCGGGGCCTTCAAACCGCGGACGTCACCCTACAGCTTCCAGGGCATGGAAAAAGAGGGGCTGAAGCTCCTGAAGAAGGTACGGGAGCGGACGGGGCTTCCCGTCGTAACGGAGGTCATGAGCCCCACCGACGTGGACCTGGTGGAGGAATACACCGACATCCTGCAGGTCGGGGCCCGGAACGTCCAGAACTTCGCGCTTCTGAAAAAAGTGGGCAAGGCGCGCAAGCCCGTTCTCCTGAAGCGGGGAATGATGACCACCATCGAGGAGCTGCTCATGTCGGCGGAGTACATCCTCGCGGAGGGGAATGAAGAGGTGATCCTCTGCGAGCGGGGGATCCGGACCTTCGAGACGGCCACGAGAAACACCCTCGACATCAGCGCCGTCCCCGTGCTCAAGGAGCTGACCCATCTGCCGGTGATCGTCGATCCGAGCCATGCCTCCGGCCACGCCAAATACGTGATTCCCCTCTGCCGGGCCGCCGTTGCCGTCGGGGCCGACGGAGTGATCGTGGAGATGCACCCGGAGCCGGAGAAGGCCGTCTGCGACGGGCCCCAGTCGCTCCGGCCGGAGTCGTTCTATGAGCTGATGGAGGATATCCGGCGGCTCTCCTCCTTCATGAGCAACGGAAACGGATCGGGGGTGCGGCAATGAACCGGATCCGTGTTCATCTCGAGCACAAGACGTCGCATTCCTACGACGTTCACATCGGGCGGGACATCCTGGACCGGATGGGACTGATCCTGTCCAAAAACGCCGGCATCAGCCGGTATGTCATCGTCACCGACGAAACCGTGGACGCCCTGCACGGCGAGCGGGTGGCGGCGGTTCTGAAGGGACTGGGGCTGAAGGTGGACCGGCTTACGATCCCGCCGGGAGAGACCTCGAAGGACATCCGGACGGTCCTGGAGACAGCGGAGCGGCTGACCGCCCTGGGTACCGACCGCTCCTCCGCCCTGATCGCCCTGGGGGGCGGGGTCGTGGGGGATCTGGCGGGATTCCTGGCCTCCATCTACATGCGCGGGATTCCCTGCGTCCAGGTCCCGACGACGCTGATGGCCCAGGTGGACAGCAGCATCGGCGGAAAAACCGGCGTCGATACCGCGGCGGGGAAGAACCTCCTCGGGACGTTCTATCAGCCTCTGGTTGTGTTCATCGACACGGCCTTTCTGGATACGCTGCCCGAGCGGGGATACCGGGACGGGATGGCGGAAATCGTCAAGTACGGCGCCATCGAGCAGCCGGAGCTTCTGGACCGGGTGGCGGAAGGACTGGGAAAAGCGGAAAACAGGGACTCTTCCCTGCTGGAGGAGGTCATCGCCGCCTCCTGCCGGATCAAGAAAGGCATCGTGGAGATCGACGAGAAGGAAAAGGGGCTCCGCCGCATCCTGAATTTCGGCCACACCGTCGGCCACGCCGTGGAGGCGGCGTCGGAATATGCCCTCTCCCACGGCGAGTCCGTGTCCATCGGCATGGCCGCGGGCGCAGCCCTGTCGGAGAGGCTGGGATACCTGCCGGCGGAGGATCGACAACGGCTCGTGGCGGTGCTGGAAGGTGCCGGACTGCCCACGGTGATTCCCGGCGGCATTCCCCGGGAGCGGATCCTGAGCCACCTGAAAGCGGACAAGAAGAAGACGGGGACAGTCATCCATTTCGTCCTCCTGAAGAAACTCGGGATCCCCTTCCTGAACGGGGGCGTTCCGGAAAACATTGTGGCGGAGACCGTGGAGGCGCTGAGAGCATGAGCAAGAGCAGCCTGCAGGCCCTGCGCGCCCTGGTGAAGGAGAAGGACGCCGTCATGGTCCGCCTCCTGAACGAGCGGGCGTCCCTGGCCGTGGAGATCGGCCGTCTCAAGCGCCTCGAAGGATGGGAGATTTACGATCCGGCTCGGGAAAGCCAGGTCTGTCGCTGTGTCGAGGAGATGAATGAAGGCCCTCTTCCGGACGCCGCCCTGCGGGCGATCTACCGGGAGATTCTCTCGGCCTCCCGGGCCCTCCAGGCGCCCGTCACGGTGGCCTTCCTCGGACCGGAGACCTCCTTCAGCCACCAGGCGGCCCTCGGCCATTTCGGGCAGGGTGCCCTCCTCCGGCCCCAGGCGACGATCGCCGCCGTCTTCGACGCGGTGGAGCGGGGAGCGGCGGACTGGGGCATCGTCCCGGTCGAGAATTCCGCCGAGGGATCCGTCAAATCGACCCTGGACGGCCTGCTGGCTACGCCGCTGACGATCCGGGCGGAGGTCTACGGGCGGATCCGCCACTGCCTCGTCTCCGGGGGGGAGGATATGGACCGGATCGAGCGGGTCTACTCCCATCCCCAGGCCCTGGCCCAGTGCCGGGGCTGGCTCCGGAGGAACCTGCCCCGGGCGGTGCTCGTGGAGAAGGAGAGCACGGCCACGGCCGCGCGGAAGGTCCTGGAAGACCCGGCGGGTGCTGCCGTGGCGAGCCGCCTCGCCGCCGACGCGGGGGAGCTCCGCCTGCTGGCCGAGGGCATCGAGGACAGCCCGCTGAACACGACCCGCTTTCTGGTCCTGGGAACGGAGAAGAAGACGGAAAAGGCCGCCGCCGCGCCGACAGGACGCGACAAGACCTCCATCCTCTTCGGGACGGCCCATCAGCCCGGGGCGCTCCACGAGGCACTCACGCCCTTTGCGGCGGAGGGGGTGAACCTGACCCGGATCGAGTCCTACCCGGTGCGCGACCGGATGTGGGAATACCTTTTCTTCGCCGATTTCGCCGGGCACCGGGAGGAGGCCAAGCCGAAGCGGTGCCTGGAAGAGCTGGCGAAGCGGACCGCTTTTTTGAAGATTCTGGGGTCCTATCCGCGGGGGGACGAACAGCCGTGATCTGCATTCCCGTGAATGCCGCCTCGACGGAGGCGGCTCTGACAAAGATGGAACGGGCCTATGCCATGGCCGGAATCGTGGAGCTGCGGCTCGACGGCATGGCCGATCCGGACCTGCCGAGGCTCCTGGCCGCGAAGGCGGGAAAGATCGTCGTCACGAACCGGCATCGGGAGGAGGGAGGACGCTTCGAGGGGCCGGAAGACGGCCGGATCGCGCTTCTCATGGAGGCCGCCGCCCTGGGGGCGGACTACGTCGACGTGGAAGCGAGGACTGAGCCGTCCCTGCGGAGGGCTCTCCTCGATTCCATCGCCGGGAACGGCCATGCCACGGAAGCGATCCTGTCCTGTCATCTGCCGGCGGGAACCCCCGGAGAGGAGGCGCTGGCGGACCTTCTGAAGAGCTTGATGCAGGAGGGTATGCCGGTGATCAAACTGGTTCCCTTCGCGAAACACCCGGAAGACAACCTCCGGGTTTTCAGCCTTTTGCCTCGGGCACGGGAATGCGGGCAGCGGATGATCGCCTTCTGCATGGGTGAGGCGGGGCGGATCAGCAGGGTCATGGCGCCGCTCCTGGGCTCCTTTCTGACGTATGCCTCCCTGGAGGAAGGCGAAAAGACAGCACCCGGGCAATTGACCGTCGGGGAGATGCGGCGCATGCTCCGGCTGCTGGGAGGGGGATGGGCGGATGAGGAATGGTAGGCGCTTCGTCCTGATCGGGAACCCCGTCCGTCAGAGCCTGTCCCCGCAGATGCACAACGGTGCATACCGGGAACTGGGGATCGACGCCCGTTTCGAGGCCCTCTGCGTGACGGACCTGGAGGCGGCCCTCCGGGAGATCCGGGAGTCTGGCGTGAAGGGGATCGCCGTGACCATTCCCTTCAAAAAAGCCGTCATCCCTTACCTCGACGAGGTGGCCGGCGACGCCCTGGCGGTGGGTGCGGTCAACACGGTCTGCTGCGAGGACGGCCGCTGGGTGGGTCACAACACCGACGGGCACGGCCTGGCCAGGGACCTTCACGACTGGACGGACCTGCAGGGGGAAACCGTAGCGGTCCTGGGGACCGGCGGGGCGGCCCGCGCCGCCGTCTATGCGGCCATCCTGCAGGGTGGAAGACCCGTCGTGGCGGGAAGGTCGGAGAGCAACCGCGAGGCCCTGGCCGCCGCCTTCGGCTGCACGTCCTGCTCGCCGGGGGATCTGGGCAGGATCGAAGCGGGTTGCCTGATCAACGCCACCCCTGTGGGGATGGTGCCGGACGTGAAGGCTACGCCGGTGGATGCGACCCTGCTCGCGCGGATTCCCCGCGTGGTGGACCTGATCTACCGGCCCCTCAGGACCCGGCTGCTCCGGGAGGCGGAAGCTGTAGGATGCGCCGTCCGGTCGGGGATCGGCATGTTCGTGAACCAGGGAGCGGAGCAGATCCGCCTCTGGACGGGCCAGGAGCCGCCCCGGGAGACCATGCGGCGGATCGTGGAAAAGGAGCTTGAGAACGATGAAACGCATTGAGCCCGCCGGCCCTCTCCGGGCAACCGTCGCGGCTCCGGGATCGAAGAGCTACACCCAGCGGGCCCTGATCATGGCCGCCCTGGCGGGGGGACGGTCCGTTCTCCGGAACGCCCTGGATGCGGAGGACTCCGTGCGCCTCGTGCAGGCCCTTCGCTCCCTCGGGGCCGGGATCCGGTGGGAAGGGGAGGACCTGGTCGTCGCCGGCACGGGAGGGACGCTCACCCCCCCCGGGAGTGCGCTTTTCCTGGGAAACAACGGAACGGCCTTGCGGCTCCTGACCTCCGTGGTTGCCCTCGGGAACGGGACCTTCACGCTGACGGGGGACCGCCGCCTTCGCGAGCGTCCCATCGGCCCCCTCCGGGAGGCCCTGGCCGCGCTGGGCGTCGACATCGCAACCGAAGGAGACCGGGGGTGTCCGCCTGTCACGGTCCGGGGTCGCGGCCTGCCGGGCGGACGGGTCGTGCTGAAGGACCTGGACAGCAGCCAGTACGTTTCGTCCCTGCTCATCAGTGCCCCCTACGCTTCCGGGGACATGACCGTGGTCCTGGAAGGGCGTGTCCCGTCGCTCCCTTACGTGGACGTCACCGTGGAGACCATGCGGCAGTTCGGCGTCGAGGTTCGTCGCGAAAATGTGCGCACGTTCGTCGTTCCCCACGGGCAGCGCTATGCCGGGGGAACGTATCGCGTGGAGGGGGACGTCTCCAGCGCCTCCTATTTCTTCCTGGCCGCCGCCGTCACGGGGGGAACCGTTCGGGTGGAGCGCATCGACCCCCGTACGCCGCAGGGCGACATCGGCATCCTGGACATCCTGGAGCAACTTGGCTGTACGGTCCGGCGCGGAGAAGGCGAGGTGGAGGTTACGGGCGGGGATCTCCCGAACGGCGATCGTGTCTTCGATCTCGGGAATATGCCCGACATGGTTCCGACCCTGGCCGTGCTTGCGGCCCTGCGGTCCGGACGCACGGCGATCACCGGGGTTGCGCACCTGCGGGTGAAGGAAAGCGACCGCCTGGCCGCCCTGGCGGCGGAGTTGAAGAAGACCGGCGTCTCCGCCGAGGAGAGGCCCGACGGCCTTGTGATCGAGGGGGGCCGGCCCCGGGGTGCCGAGATCGAGACCTACAACGATCATCGCATCGCCATGAGCTTCGCCGTTCTTGGGCTGGCCGTGCCGGGAATGGTGATCCGGAACGGGCAGTGCGTCGCCAAGTCGTTTCCCCGTTTCTGGGAGCTGCTGGAGGGCTTGAACGCATGAGAATCGTCCTCGTGGGATACCGGGGTTGCGGCAAGAGCACTGTGGGCCGGCTGCTGGCGGAGCGGCTGGGGCTGCCTTTTTTCGATACCGATGAGCGGATCGAGGAGCTCTCGGGGCGGACCGTCCGGCAGATCGTGGACGACGGGGGCTGGGGAGCGTTTCGGGCCCTGGAGCGCCGGGTCATCGCGGAGTTGCCGGAGGAGAGAAGTGTCGTCGCCCTGGGAGGCGGGGCCGTGCTGGACCGGGCGAACGTGGAAGCCCTGGAAGCGGACGGATTTTTCGTCTGGCTCACCGCCGGAACGGACATCCTCCTGGAGCGACTGGCCGCCGACGGCAAGACGGCGGAACAGCGGCCTCCGCTGACGGAGGGCGGCGTCCGGGAGGAGGTGGAGCGGCTGCTCCGGGAGCGTCTTCCCGTCTATCGCCTCGTGGCGGACCTGGCCATCGACACGTCCCACCGCTCCACCATTGAAGTAACAGAAATGATTGCCGAATACGTCGAGCGGCGGCTTTCCGTCCCGGCTGCCTGCCCACAGTCGGGAGGATAAGGGGGGAACATGGGCGGCAATACTTTCGGAGTCGCATTCCGGGTCACCACCTGGGGGGAATCCCACGGTCCCGCCCTCGGGGCCGTCGTGGACGGGTGCCCGCCGGGTCTTGCCCTTGACGAGCGGGATGTCCAGGAGTGGCTGAACCGGCGCAGGCCGGGCCAAACTCAATCATCATCTCCCCGCCGGGAAGACGACCGGGTGGAGATCCTCTCCGGTGTCTTCGAGGGAAAGACCACGGGCACCCCGATCGCGCTTTTGATCCGGAACCGGGACGCCGCGTCGCACGACTACGAACATCTTCGGGATGTCTTCCGGCCCGGGCATGGCGACTATGCGTACGCGCAGAAATACGGCATCCGGGACCACCGGGGGGGCGGGCGCGCCTCCGGCCGGGAAACCGCCGCCCGGGTCGCCGCCGGGGCCGTGGCTGCGAAGGTCCTGGCGGGATCGGGAATCCGAGTGTTTGCCTTCACGAGGGAGCTTGGGGGGATCGCCGCCGCGGACATCCGGCCCAAGGAGATGGACCGGAACGACCTCCGGTGTCCCGATCCGGAGGCGGCCGCCCGAATGGCGGAACGGCTGGAGGAGGCGAGAAAAGAAGGGGATTCGCTGGGAGGCGTCGTGGAGATTGTCGTCCAGGGGTGTCCTCCCGGTCTCGGCGAACCCGTCTTCGACAAGCTCGACGCCGACCTGGCCAAAGCCCTCATGAGCATCGGAACCGTCAAGGGCGTCGAGATCGGTGCCGGGTTCGAGGCGGCCCGGATGAGAGGCTCTGAGAGCAACGACGCCCTGGGACCGGACGGGTTCCGGTCGAATCGGGCAGGCGGGATCCTGGCGGGCATCTCGACGGGCCAGGACATCGTGATCCGGGCGGCCTGCAAGCCGATCCCTTCCATCGGCAGGGAGCAGCAAACCGTGGACGTTTCCGGGAAGCCCGTCGTCCTGGCCGTCCGGGGAAGGCACGACGTGTGCGTCATCCCGAGGATCCTGCCGGTCTGCGAGGCCATGGTCTCCATCGTCCTGGCGGACCACCTCCTGAGACAGAGAGCGGCCGGGCGATGAAGAAGCGTGCGGTGGGCATCGTCGGAGGCGGGGGCGGGATGGGCCGCTGGTTCGCCCGCTTTTTTGCCGGCCAGGGATATGCCGTCCACATCTCCGAGCGGGATTCGGGAATGCCCCTTCCGGAACTGGTGGCCGCCTGTAGGGTTGTCGTCGTGGCGGTGCCCATGGTCGTGACGACGGAGGTGATCCGCCGGGTCGGTCCGCACATGAAGCCGGGGTCTTTGCTGATGGACCTGACCTCCCTCAAGGAGGAGCCCGTCCGGGAGATGCTGGCGGCCACACCGGAGGAGGTCGTCGGATGCCATCCCCTCTTCGGGCCCGATGCGGCGGATCTCGAGGGACAGAACGTCGTAATCTGTCCCGGGCGCGGTGAATCCGGGAAGGCATGGCTCCGGGAGATCCTGGAGCAGAGCGGGGCGCGGGTCGTCGAGACCACGCCGGAGAGGCACGACCGGATCATGGCCGTTGTCCAGGGGCTCACCCATCTGAACACGATGGCCATGGGACTGGCCATGGAGAACCTGGGGGAAGACCCGGCGGAGCTGGGGCGGATGTCGACCCCCGCCTTCAGGGCGAAGCGTGACCTGCTGGAGAAGGTCTTTGGCCCCTCCCCGCGGCTTTATGTTGAGCTGGTGACGAAGAACCCCTCCGCCCGGGACGTGATCGCGGCGTACGGGAAGGCGGTGGCGCAGTTGAAGCGGTTTGTCGAGGAGGGGGACGTGGAGGGGCTCGAAGAACGGCTCCGGCGTAGGGTGTAAGATGGCGGATTTCAAATCCGTCATCCTCTTCTCACTAAGATGGGGCGAGGGGGCTGCCACGGGGGCTCCCGCCGTCGCGAAAACGTTTCCGCTCTTCGCCTTCTGAAACCGAAGAGCCTGGGGTCCGGAAACGTTTTCCAATGGCTCCTCTGGGAACCCCCGGTCGCGCCCCCTCGAACGTTGGTCGAGTAAATATAAGGACATTTGCCCTATTTTTCGTCACGAACAGGCAAGGCGCGCTGTTCCCGAATCAAAAAACAGGGGGCGTGTTCCAATATTTAACCGTTGCAAAGTCATAACTCGCTCCGGGAAGCCCCCTCTCCCCGACCGACGTTCGCGGGGGCGCGACCGGGGGTTTCCAGAGGAGCAATCAGGACTTTTTTTCCATTCGTCCAGCCTTCCTAACCGTCGATGAGGGGTCGCGGAAAAAAAGGCCGCGACAGAGGAAGCCCCCGTGGCAGCCCCCGCGCCAATAAGGTCAATGCAAGGGGTAAGCGGAGGTCTGTCAGGAAAGGAAAAGTAAGAACGAGAGGTGCGGATTTGAAATCCGTTTCTTTTTCTGGACAGGGAAGAAGGTAAAAAAAGGTTGACGGCGCCGGGGGAGGCCTGTTAGAGGGACCGGGAAAGAGGAAACAAGCATGAACCGTTCGCGTAGCATGACAACTTTGAATCGCTGGTGGTGGTGGACCACAGGAGAGGGGTCCGTCCGCCGCTGATGTACTGACATAGCATGCACGAGCCGCGGGGCCCCCCTGGGACCCCGCGGCTTTTTTGTTTCGCACTCCGGATTACGAAAAGGCCGCCCGCAAAGCGGCCTTTTTTATTTTTCGACAGAGAGGATACGACGACATGATTTTCCCCGATTTCGACACGTTCCGGGCCCTGGCCCGGGAAGGCAACCTGATTCCCATATACCGCGAACTCCTGGCGGACACGGAGACGCCCGTCACGGCCCTGCTCAAGCTGCGGGAGGAGCGGAACGTGTTTCTCCTGGAGAGCGTCGAGGGGTCGGAGAAGTGGGGGCGGTACACCTTCCTGGGCCTGTCGCCGCGCCTGGTGTTCCGGGTCCGGGGACGAGAGGTGCATATCGAGGAGAACGGAGCGAGCCGGGTCCTGGAGCATGACGGGGATCCCCTGCGGGTCTTGAAGGAGATCCTGGGGCGGTACCGGCCGGTCAGTCTTCCGGAGCTTCCCCGCTTTTTCGGCGGGGCCGTCGGGTTCCTGGGCTACGGCATGATCCGCTTCTTCGAGAAGAAACTGGACCGCCGTCCCCGGCGAGAAGGCGGAACCGACGAAGCAGCCTTCCTGCTCACAGACACCCTGCTCGTCTTTGACAACGTGCGCCATACCCTCAAGGTCGTCTCCTGCGCCCGGACGGACGGAGCCGGCGATCTCCGAGAGGCTTACGACGAGGCGACCGGGAAGATCGAAGAGCTGATCGCCCGCCTCAAGGCCGCCCCGGCCCCCATCATTCCGCCGCGGGAGCGGGCGGGCGAAGGCGGATCGTTTGAAGGAACCGTCACGGAAGAAGAATTCCGGGAGATGGTCGTCCGGGCGAAGGAGTACATCGTCGCCGGCGACATCATCCAGGTCGTCCTCTCCCAGCGCTTCGAGCGGCCCTGCTCCGTCGATCCCGTCAACCTCTACCGGGCCCTGCGGTACGTCAACCCGTCTCCGTACCTGTTTTTCCTGAAGATCGACGGCTTCCACCTGATCGGCTCCTCCCCGGAGGTCATGGTCCGCCTGGAGGAGGGCATTGCCGAGCTGAAGCCCATCGCCGGTACGCGGAGAAGGGGCGCCACGGAGCAGGAGGACCGGCGCCTGGCGGGCGAACTGCTACAGGACCCGAAGGAGAAGGCGGAGCACGTGATGCTCGTCGACCTGGGACGGAACGACCTGGGGCGGATCGCCCGGACGGGGAGCGTCCAGGTGAGCCAGCTGATGGCCGTGGAGCGCTATTCCCACGTCATGCATCTGGTCTCCGACATCCAGGCCCAACTGGACGACGGGCGGGACGCCTTTGACGTCCTCAGGGCGGCCTTTCCTGCGGGAACGCTGACGGGGGCGCCGAAGGTCCGGGCCATGGAGATCATCGACGAGCTGGAAAAATTTCCGCGAGGGCCTTACGGCGGCGCTGTCGGCTACATCAGCTACACGGGCAACATGGACTTGGGCATCACCATCCGGACGATGATGCTGGAGAACGGGATGCTGTCGGTCCAGGCGGGTGCCGGCATCGTCGCCGATTCCGACCCCCGGAGCGAATACGAGGAGACGCTGCACAAGGCGGGGGGGATGTTCCGGGCCGTCGCCCTGGCGGAGAGCGGCTTTCAACTGAACGGAGGTGCAGCATGATCCTGATGATCGATAACTACGACTCGTTTACCTACAACCTGGTCCAGTACCTGGGCCAGCTTGGAGAAGATGTGGTCGTCCGGCGGAATGACGAGACGACCCTGGAGGAGATCGAGGCCATGGCGCCGGAGGCCATCGTACTGTCCCCCGGCCCCTGCTCCCCGGATGAGGCGGGCATCACCCTCGACGTTGTCCGGCGCTTCCACGAACAGATCCCCATCCTGGGCATCTGTCTCGGCCATCAGGCCATCGGGCAGGCCTTCGGAGGCCGGGTGGTCCGGGCGGAGCGGGTGATGCACGGCAAGACGTCCCCCGTCGTGAATGACGGCAGGACGACATTCCGTGGGATGCCCAACCCTGTAACGGCGGGGCGCTACCACTCGCTGGTCGTCGAGCGGGGAAGCCTCCCGGACTGCCTGGCCGTCAGCGCCGAGACGGAGGAGGGTGAAATCATGGGAATCCGGCACCAGACACATCCCGTCGAAGGGCTCCAGTTTCACCCCGAGTCGATCCTGACGCCCAACGGGAAGCGGATGCTCCGGAATTTCCTCGAAACTTACGTGCGGAAGGAGGAACGGTCATGCTGAAGCAGGTGCTGAACAAGGTCGTCCGGCGGGAGGACCTGCGGGAAGTGGAGATGATGTCCGCGATGGATGCCATCATGGAGGGCAAGGCGACGCCCGCCCAGATCGGCGCCTTCATCACGGCCCTCCGCATGAAGGGGGAGACGGTCGAGGAGGTGACCGGGGCGGCGCGGGTGATGCGGCAGAAGGCGACCCGCATCGACGCCCGGTCCGGCGTCATCGTCGATACCTGCGGCACCGGCGGCGACGGGAGCAACACCTTCAACATCTCCACGACAGCGGCGTTCGTCGCGGCCGCGGCGGGCCTGACGGTGGCCAAGCACGGCAACCGGGCCGTCTCCAGCGGCTGCGGGAGTGCCGATGTCCTGGAAGCCCTGGGCGTCAACATCGAGGCGGAGCCGGACGTGGTCGAGGAGTGCATCCAGCAGATCGGCATCGGGTTTCTTTTCGCCCCCCGCCTGCACGGGGCCATGAAGTATGCCGCCGGCCCCCGCCGGGAGACGGGAATCCGGACCATCTTCAACATGCTGGGCCCTCTGACGAACCCGGCGGGCGCGACGGCCCAGCTCATCGGCGTCTATGATCCATACCTCACGGAGACCTTCGCGGGGGTGCTGAAAAACCTTGGGACGAAGCGGGCCTTCGTCGTTCACGGCCTGGACGGGCTCGACGAAGTCACGGTGACGGGAGAGACGCGGGTCTCGGAATTGAAGGACGGCCTCATCCGGACCTACAACTTTAATCCGCTGGATGTCATCGGGGAGGTTCATCCCGCCGAATCCCTCGTGGGCGGGGATGCCGAGGCCAATGCCCGCATCGTCCGAGCCGTGCTGGCGGGAGAGCCCGGACCCTGCCGGGACGTGGTGGTGCTGAATGCCGCCTTCGCCATCGTCGCCGGCGGAAAGTCCGGGACGGTCCAGGAGGGAGCCGCCGTTGCCCGGGAATGCATCGACGGCGGGGCGGCCGTGAAAAAGCTCCAGGCCCTGATCGAGATGAGCCACGCCTGAGGTGTCCCGTGATCCTTGATCGAATCGTGGAGGTGAAGAAACGGGAAGTGGCTCACGCGAAGAAGCGGACGCCCCTTGCGGTCCTGGAGCGCTCCCTTCCCGGGGCTCCTCCCGCGCGCGATTTCCGGGAGACGCTGCGCAGGAATCCCTGCGCGATCATTGCCGAGATCAAGCGGGCCTCCCCGTCCAAAGGCCGCCTCTGCGAGGACTTCAGGCCCCGGGAGATCGCCGCCGCCTATGAGAGCGGCGGGGCAGCCGCCGTCTCGGTTCTGACGGACGAAACCTTTTTCGAGGGCGCCGGCGCCCATCTTTCGGAGGTGCGGCGGGAGGCGACCCTTCCCGTCCTGCGCAAGGACTTCGTCATCGACGAATACCAGATCGTCGAGGCGCGGCTCCTGGGGGCCGACGCGGTGCTCCTGATCGCCCGCATCCTGGAGGAAGGCCAACTCCGGGAATATGCCGCCCGGGCGGCTTCGCTGGGCATGAGCGCCCTTGTGGAGGTCCACGGCGGCGGGGAACTGGACCTGGCCCTCCGCGCCGGGGCCGTTCTCGTGGGGATCAACAACCGCGACCTCGACACCTTCCGGACGGACCTGGCGACGACGCTGGAACTGGCGCCCCGGATGCCGGCGGGCGTGACGGTCGTCGGCGAGAGCGGCATCCACACGCGGGACGACGTGGAGCGCTTTCTCGAGGCGGGCGTTCACGCCTTTCTGATCGGTGAGGCTCTGATGAAGGCCCCCGATCCGGCGGCGAAACTGAAGGAGCTTATGGGACGATGACGGAGATCAAGATCTGCGGGATCACGCGTCTGGAAGACGCCCTGTGCGCCGCCCGGTCGGGGGCAGACGCCCTGGGTTTCATCTTCTATCCGCCGAGCCGCCGCTGCGTTTCCCCGGAGCAGGCCCGGCGGATCCGGGCCGGACTGCCCGGGGGGATCGTCTCCGTTGGCGTTTTCGTGAATCAGGACGCGGCGTTCGTGGAGGATGTCGCCGGGACCTGCGGCCTGGATATGATCCAGCTGCACGGCGACGAAGCGCCGGAATACTGCCTCCGGTTTTCCCGGGAGCGGCTGATCAAGGCCGTATGGCCCGGAACATCCATGGACATCGGCGCGCTGGGCGCGTATCCGGTGAAGGCCTTTCTGGCCGACGGCGGGGATGCCAGGCGCCGCGGCGGGACAGGCCGCACCGCCGACTGGGATCTTTCGGCGGCGCTGGGGCGGGCTTTTCCCCTCGTCCTCGCCGGAGGGCTCCGGGAAGACAACATCCGGGAGGCCCTGGCCGTTGTCCGGCCCCGGGCGGTGGACATCAACAGCGGCATTGAGATCACCCCGGGAATCAAGGACCATGAACGGATGCGGCGGATCATCGCCAGTGTCCGGGAGGCCGGGAAGCCGGGCGAGGGAGACGGACCCGCGATCTTCCGTCGTATGCTTCCCGGGACAGACCGCGGGAGCGTCGATGTTCCCGAAATGAGAAAGGACAAGCCATGAAGACGAACAGGCAGCCGGACCGGCGCGGCCATTTCGGACCCTTCGGGGGGCGTTATGCCGCGGAGACGCTTATGCCGGCCCTTTACGAGCTGGAAGCGGCCTATCGGGAGGCCCGGCGGGACGCGCAGTTCCGGAGGGAATTCAGGATGCTGCAGAGGGACTACGCCGGCCGGGAGACGCCCCTCTATTTCGCTTCCCGCCTGACGGAATCCCTCGGCGGTGCGCGGATCTACCTGAAGAGGGAAGATCTGAACCACACGGGCTCGCACAAGATCAACAATACCCTGGGGCAGGCCCTCCTGGCCCGGCGGATGGGCAAGCGAAAAGTCATCGCCGAGACCGGGGCGGGCCAGCACGGCGTGGCCACGGCCACCGTGGCGGCCCTCTTCGGCATGGAGTGCCGCGTGTTCATGGGTGAGGAGGACATCCGCCGGCAGGCTCCCAACGTCTACCGCATGAAGATCCTCGGGGCCGAGGTGGTTCCCGTCTCCTCCGGCACGGCAACGCTGAAGGACGCCATGAACGAGGCCATGCGGTACTGGACCGCCTCCGTCCGGGACACCTTCTACGTCATCGGCACGACGGCGGGTCCCCACCCCTACCCGATGATGGTCCGTGACTTCCAGAGCGCCATCGGCCGGGAGACGAGACGGCAGATCCTGGAGAAGGAGGGGCGGCTGCCGGACCTGCTGGTGGCCTGTGTCGGTGGAGGGAGCAACGCCATGGGGCTGTTTTATCCGTTCCGGAATGACCCATCCGTTGAGATGGTCGGTGTCGAGGCGGCGGGGTTGGGCCTGGCGACGGGGATGCATGCCGCCAGCATCACCGCCGGCCGGATCGGCGTTCTCCACGGAAACAAGACCTTCCTGCTGCAGGACGATTACGGCCAGGTGCGGGACGCCCATTCCATTGCCGCGGGGCTCGATTATCCCGGCGTGGGACCCGAGCACAGCGCGTTTCATGCCGGCGGCCGCGCCCGTTATGTCGCCGTCCTTGACCGGGAGGCCATGGCAGCCTTCTCGATGCTGTCCCGGCTCGAGGGCATTATCCCCGCCATGGAAAGCGCTCATGCCGTCGCTTATGCCATGACCCTGGCGCCGACACTGGGGAAGGACCGGATCATGGTGATTAACCTCTCCGGCCGAGGAGACAAGGATGCTGAGGTCATGGCGAAGATGCAGGGAAAGGAGGACGACCATGGGACGCATTGAAAGGGCTTTTGCCCAAAGAAAAGCGGAGGGTAGAAAAGTGTTTGTGGCTTACCTGACTGCTGGGGATCCGGACCTGGAGACAACGGAAAAACTGGCCCTGGTGCTGGAATCTGCCGGCGTCGACATCATCGAGATCGGCGTTCCATTTTCCGATCCGACGGCCGACGGCCCTGTCATCCAGGCGGCGTCCCAGCGGGCGCTGAAGCGGGGGACCACCCTGGCGGGCATTCTCGAACGAATCGCCTCCCTGCGCCGGCGGTCCGACATTCCCGTGGTGCTGTTCGGATACTTCAATCCCATTTTGAGCTACGGCGTCGAGCGGTTTGCCCGGGACGCCGCTGCCGCTGGCGTAGACGGGCTTCTCGTCGTCGATCTTCCCTTCGAGGAGGCTGGTGAGTTGAGGCGGTACAGCGATCCGGCGGGCCTGGCATTCATTTCGCTCGTTGCGCCCACGACGGACGCGGTGCGGGCGAGGACAATCCTCAGCCGGGCGACAGGATTCGTCTATGCCATCTCTGTGACGGGGGTGACGGGCACAAGCATGCCGATACAGGATGACATCCGGCGCGATCTGCAGAGGTTCCGGGCGGAGACGGACCTGCCGATCGTTGCCGGGTTTGGCATTGCCACGGCCGGGCAGGCCGCCGGAATCGCGCCCTTGGCCGACGGTATCGTCATCGGCAGTGCGCTGGTCCGACTTATCGCAGAGAAGGCGGGCCGAAACGATCTCGTCGAGACGGCGGCATCCTATGCCCTGGAGATCCGGATGGCCATCGATGGAAAGCGGCGGAAGGAACTGGCTGGTGTTGGGGAGGGATAGTAAACCGTCGGCCTACTGGTCGGTGTCGTTCCACTGCTCGGGCAGCGGCTGCGGCCCGGGGACGATCCCTGCGATGTCGGGATCTTCCGCTGGGTTCTCTTCACGAGCCAACGCTTTGGACTCCTTCGCTTCGATCCGGCGGGCAACCTTTTCCTGCTGCTTCTTCTGGCGTGCCCTTTCCTTTTCCCGCTTCTGAAATGTGTATTTGGATCGGACCATGAATACCCCCTGGCTGTCGCTCCGCAAGGGAGCAATAAAAATGAAGAAGCACTCTCACACCGCATCCGGCACGGGAGTGCTTCTTTGTTTACGGGTAATTCCTACAGGGGCTTTACGTTTTCCGCTGCGGGGCCTTTTTTGCCCTGCGTGACATCGAAACTCACACGCTGACCCTCGACCAGCGTCTTGAAGCCGGCACCCTGAATCGCGCTGAAATGGACAAACACATCGCCGCCTTCATCCTTCTCGATGAACCCAAAGCCTTTCTGCTCGTTGAACCACTTCACCTTGCCTTCTGCCATCGTTTGCACCCTCCTTTCTCAAATTTTCCCAAAGTCGGATGGAACGAGGGCAGAATAAAAAGCCACCTGGACTCTCAAGAAGAGCACGGTGGCCAACCTCTGCACTTCAATTGTTTCGATCCAACTTTTTCCGTGTCGGCAGAACAACCGTACCTGACGAACACGTTCTATGAATTGTCAGACCCCGTAATATGATCCTCCGAGGATGTCAAGACATAATTTTTTAAAAATGCGTTTACAGGCGAATCCGGGAGGCACGGCCGAGTTTCCTGTCCAGGCGGAACGACAAAACCAGCAGGGATGCGGCAAGGCAGATCCAGCCAAGCCCGGCGACGATCCGCGACACGGGGAACCAGTCGATCAGGAAAAAGGCCGTCAGATTCGTCCCCACGAAGGAGCCGAGGGTTGACAGGAAGAGGACCAATCCTGCCGTCCAGCTCGAATCACGATGATAGTGCGTCAGGATCCCGATGATGTAGGGGGATACCATGGCCATGATCGTGATGGGAAAGAAGAAGAGGATATTCATGGCTGCCAGGGAGCCCGCGCGGACATCGACGATCCGGTCGGCGATGAAGTTGCATGCGGGGGCATGCATCTGTGGGATGAAAAGCACCCAGACCGCACTGACAGCAAGGAGAAATGTGAAAAGGGATACCTTGAAGGCCCGTTTTGCCAGGTATCCTCCGAGGACGTATCCAATGGAGAAGTGGACCATGAAGGAACTGATGATGCTCCCCCAGATGTAGACGGAACCCCCGAAATACGGGGACATCAGGTTCGAAGAGAGGATTTCGAGGCTCATGATGACCGCTCCGAACATGAACAGCAGCAATGCAAACGCCAAGTATACAAGTACCATGGTGAATCCTTCCTGCAAGAAGTTCCCGGCCGTCCCGGATCGCTGATTATTTCCGATTCAGAAGCAGATTGGCCGGGTTAAAATCGTCCGTCAGGATCCTTTCCTTTCGGATCGCCGGGGTGGGGTTGAATTTCCGGGATTCCCGGACCAGGTCGATCGGTCCGATCCGGCTTCTGCACTGTTCTCCGCAGAACCTGGGCGGCGCATAAAGGGGTTCACGGGCGGCGACGATGATGGAGTTGCTGCTGTTCGTTCCCTCGAAAACATAGACGTAGCGGAAGACGCTCCGGAAGGTCGTTACCTGTGCGTCGAAAAGCTGGTTCGAATTGTGGACGTTCTGGACCACGATCCCGTTGCGCGTCAACCTTGCGCGGCAGAGTTCGAGAAACTCGCGGGTCGTCATGTGTGCCGGAATGTAATCGGAATTGAAGGCGTCGATCCAGATCTGGTCGAATTTCTCAGGAGTTCTGCGGAGATATTGCCGGCCGTCAGTGACGGACAGGGCATGGCCGGCTGCGAGCTGAAACGAAAAATGTTCCTTTGCCAGCCGGACCACCAGCGGATCCACCTCCACGGACTGGAGTCGCACCTGGGGCAGGTGCATGCGGAAAACGGTCGGGATATAGCCTCCTCCCAGACCGATGAGGCAGACGTTCCGTGTGTCCGGCAGCAACCGGAATCCGACGAACATCATGGCCGTGTATTCGAAGACGGATTCGTCGGGTCTCGGGATGCTCATGCAGGTCTGGCGCTGATCCCGATGCCGTCCGAAGATCATACAGCGGTTCGTGCCGGCCTGGCGGATGGTGATGTGGTTGTAGATCGAATCCCCTTCATAGAGGGTTTTCTCGCTTTCCGCGATGGCCGCCTTCGGCGTCCCGATGAGAAGGAAGAGGATGATGGCGATACGGCACAGGCAGGGCATGTGGATGGATTTGTTCATGGCAGGGTCGGCAGGGCCAAGTCTCCTTTTTTTGAGAATCCTGTATTGCCCATCCGGTTGCCCGGGTCAAGCGGCATTCTCGGTTCCCATGGAAAAACCCGCGACCCGATGGGATGCTTCGCGCCATCGGTGGGACGGCCTGGATAAGAGGGCTGCCCGGGCGCGGGCAGGTGGCAAACCTTGTTTGATCATGTTATGCAAAACATCGTTTTCCGGCGTTCGATTCTGTATGACGTTCTTCGGCCGGATTCAGGGACTGCCGGCGCCGCAAATAGCCTTTGGCGAGGGGAGGAATCATGATCATCGAGAGCAGGGGAATGCTGGCCGACGGACTGTATGCCATCGGGGGGCCGCACCTGCCGGCCTATCTGGCGACCGGGGAAGCGCCCGTTCTGTTTGACGCGGGCATGACCTTCATGGGGCCGGCCTATCGGAACGCCCTTCAGGAGCACCTTGGAGACGCCGGGAGGCTCCGCTCCGTTTACCTGACCCATGCCCATTTCGATCACTGTGGTGCATGTCCTTACCTGAAGCGCCACATCCCGGGCCTGAAGATCGGGGCGCACCGGCTGGCGGCGGAGACCTTAAGGAAGGCGAGCGCCATCGAACTGATCCGGAGCCTGAGCCGGGACTGCGAGGTTCTGTATCGCGACCGGGTCGGCGGGGAGGACATCTCCTTTGATTCCCTGGACGTGGACATCCCGCTGGAAGACGGGGCCGAGGTGGACCTCGGGGGCGACCTGACCTTCCAGGTGATCGCCACCCCCGGACATACCCGGGATTCCGTCTGTTATTTCATTCCCCGGCTGAAGGCCCTCATCACCGGCGAGGCCATCGGCGTATTCGACCGGAACTTCATGATCCAGCCGGAGTTCCTGGCGAGCTACCGGGATTACACCGCCTCCCTCGAGAAGCTCCTCGTTCTGGATCTGGATCTCATCATGATGAGCCACTACTACACCCTCACCGGCGAGGACGCCCGGGGGTATGTGGCCCGCTCCCTGGAAGGGACAAAAGCCTTCCAGGAGCGCATCGTACATTACCTGAACGATGCCGGCGGGGACCGGGATGCCGTGGTCCGGCGGATTCACCGGGAGGACTACATCTCGACGGCGGCGAACCTCCAGGAGGAGAGGCCCTATCTTATCAACCTCCAGGCAAAGGTCCGTGTTGTGGCGGAGGGGAGATAGTCCGGAGACTCGAAAGCCCCGAGGGCTGGGACCCTTCGGGGCTTTTTTCGAGGAACACAGATCAGAAAAAGATCCGGTTGCGATATGTCCTGCGCCTTGCGGCGCGCTTTGGCTCAGACGTCCTTTTT
>Ga0228536_1000720_pt1 | contig 50427 bp, 53 predicted proteins | sample SJ1Smetagenome_FD_168611 | JGI IMG/M metagenome (GOLD analysis project Ga0228536, IMG submission 168611) | Enriched culture of PCE-dechlorinating microbial communities from Ithaca, New York, USA - SJ1.S | ecosystem: Engineered > Modeled > Simulated communities (microbial... > Unclassified...
TCAACTTCTTTGAGAATCGAAAATATCTGTGTCTCGCTAAATCGTGACCCTTTCATAAAACCTCCTGACTTTTTATTCTGCCAGAAAGCTCTATTTTTAACATGTCCTATTTTAGGGGAAGCTTACGATCGCCATTGCCGGCATCATCATTATGCTGAAAGTGGACAAAGGTTTTATCGCCGCACAAATGTCCAAAACATTGAACCGCCAAGTATCTATAGAAAATATAGATGTGAGCATTTTTTCTATTGTCTCGGGAATTGAAATAAAAGAGGTGGCCATCTCCAATTTCAAAACTCCCCAACAACTATCCAGCTTGCAGGGAAAACCGGTAGCGGCAAACGACGTTTTCGCCAGCATGGAAGCCCTGCGTTTTAAAATCAGGTTCCTGCCCTTACTCAAAAGACAATTTGATCTCAAGGAGCTTGTTTTATATCAGCCGGTAATAAACCTTTCGCGCAACAAATGGGGCGTGCTGAGCATAGACGATTTGCTGAAACCGAAAGATAAAAAACCACCCCAAGAACAAAAAGAACAAGTTAAAGAGCCCGCAAAGCCACTCAGTGCCGATAATCTGCCTATCGCCATTAAAGTGGGAGAAGTTGGCGTGAAAAACGGCACCATCAATTACTATGATGGCAAGCTCGGGCAGACTTTCCAGGTTTATAAACTCGATACCCTGGCTTACGACATAAATGTTGATCCGAAAGATTTGGCAAATAAAGATGAGATTAAATTAAAATTTGGGATGGGGCTCAAAACGGTCGGGCCGATGAAAACGGGCAGTGTGCAGAATTTCGATATCAAGATGGACGCTGTCGGGAAGCTCATACCTTTTGATTTAAAAACCCGCCTGCTGGAGCCGGAAGCGATTCTTCATCTTGCCATTCCGGACGGAGAAATTACCGGCCTGCAGATATTTAATTCTATCGCGACGATTCCCATTCTGGGTGATTATCTCGGGCAATATATTTCTTTTTTGAAAGGCAAACAGCAATGGAGTAATGCCCGGGAAAATGGCGTTGATTTGCTTTACAAAGCCGGCAATGCCAAGCTGACCAACGGGAAATTTATTCTTAAGGAAGCTAAATTTCTTTTTGACGGCGCGATGAATACCAACTCTAAAGCGTTGGACATGAATTTAAACATGATTATGCAAAAAGAAATTAACGACAAGGTAAAAGAAGGGCTGGCCAAAAAAATAGACGCGGCGATTAAGAATCCAGAAGTCAAAAAATATACTGATACCAATCAGCTCGCTGAAGCCGCAATGCAGCCCATGCTGAATAAGGATAATATGATCGACTTGAAATTTAAAGTCGGCGGAACGACTTCAAAAACAAATATCAGCCTGGTGCATCCGCAGCTTAACTCCCTGGGCAATATCGTGGCGAAATCCGCGGGCGGCATTTTAACGGGAGCGGGTGTCAAAGCCGGCAAGGAGCTCTTGGGAGAAGGAAGAGGAAAGGTGCTGGACGACGTTCACGATTTGTTTAAAAAGAAACAGTGAACATGACACGCCTGATTTTGAATAAACATTTTTTGTAATCGGGATTTTATTTTTTAGAATTTCCAGGAACAAGGATTACGCCTTCTTCCTGAAAAGTTTTTATATCTGATTTACTGTAACCAAGTTCTTTCAAAATGGCTTGAGTATCCTTACCCAAAGAAGGAGCGGGCATTCCTGGCTTTGCCGGCGTTCGTGAAAATTTAAGAGGCACGCCAAAACCTTTGATTTTTCCACAGGCGGGATGTTTTTGTTCGATAATCATATTGCGTGTCTGTAAATGATAATTGTTTTCTATCTCGGCAATTTCTACAACTGGTGCTAGGCAGATATCATGATCGGCGCCGGCGATAATCCATTCATCTCTGGTTTTTGTGAGAAACAGGGCGGAGATTTCCCCACGCAGCTTATCCGCCTCCTCCCCAACAACAAACTGTCTGTCCAACCATTCGGAATGCCGCATCACCTCACAAAAATTTTTCCAGAATTTTTCTTCCAAAATACCCAACGCAACGTACTTTCCGTCGGCACATTGGTAGACGTTATAGCAGGCCAGCCCCCCGGACAAAGCCGCCTGTCCCGCCTCCGGTAAAATTCCCACAGCCTGATAATGAGCCATTTGCAAAGTCATGAGCGGCAGAATAGCATCAAGCATGGAAATATCAACTTGCTGTCCTCGCCCGGTTTTTTCTCTTGCCCAAAGAGCGCTCAGGCAGGCGATGATGGTCATGTACGCGCCGCCGGCAACGTCCGCGATTTGCGCGCCGGGGATAACAGGACCAGTTTCCTTCGTGCCGGTTGATGAAAGTATGCCGGAATATCCGATATAATTTATATCATGCCCCGCCTGCATCGCGTAAGGACCGTTTTGGCCATATCCCGTGAGGGAAACATAAATAATGTCTTTTTTTATTTTTCGGGCATTTTTGTAGCCAATGCCCATTTTATCGATAATACCCGGCCTGAATTGTTCGATCACGACATCCGCTGTTTTTACCAGCAAGAAAAAAAGTTCCACACCCTTTTTTGCGCCGAGATTTATAGCGACGCTGCGTTTGGAACGGTTTACGGCCAGAAAACCCGCGGATTCCGTACGCAAATACGGAGGATAGTAACGCATATAATCCGGGTTATTAATATCTTCGATTTTTATTACTTCCGCGCCCATGTCTGCCAGCATCATCGTCCCTAACGGACCCGGATAAAGCCTCGTCAAATCCAAAATGCGAATTTTATCAAGTGGACCTCTCACTGAGCGTTTTGCTTTCTTCATTTTTTAGGCTTTTCTCCTTACAATACGTCATATTTCTTTAGAAAACCGTACTAATACTTATGATAATATGTAAGATAAATCAAGCAGATGAGGAATTTATATCAATTGAATTAATTTAATAATTATGATAATTAAAAAATCCTTGTTGTCTCTGTATATTATCAAAATGATAAATAATCATAGGCAACACGTACATGGGTAAGTATTTTTTTGCGCAAAACGGTTAAATGCGTCATTGAAGACTTTGTTCTGCCGCAAGGAATGTGATTGTATATTAATGAATAATAATTATCTCCGTGGTTTATGGCTGCTGTTAGTGGCGCTTGCCGTTTTATTGTTTACACCGTTTTGGCTTCAATCAGCTTGTGCTCTTTCTGTTTTAGATACATCTGACACCGTCCCCGCAGCGGCAATTAAACTTGTCAAGTTTTGTCAAGAACCGAAAAGCGAACTCGACGAGCATGCCGTGGCCACTCTCGTCGAATATGTACTAAAAAACAAACCGATGAAAGAAGCGGCCCTTCCCAAAACATGGGAGGCCACCGGAGCTTATTATGAATTTGATACAGCGGTAAACTTTACCACTTTTCTCAAATACTCCTACAATAAACAAATTCCATCAGCGCTTACCAGTCCGACTTCGCTGCGCTACTCTATATGGAACGGATCGTCAGCACAGACACAAAAAATACCCGCCGACTGGAGTACGATATTACCGGCAACTAAACCCGTCGTTATCCGTGGAATGCAGCACGATGCCATTACACCGGATCTTACTACCGGTGTTTACTACGAATATGATTTACAGAGAACTTTTATTTTGCTCAGTCATAAAGGCAAACAAGTTCTTATTACCATCTCCAAACAAGTTGACAAGTCCAATATCGGCAAAAAAGGGGTAATCATCGGTAAAGATGATGAATGGAATTATTATTATTCGAACGAACCGGGTTCGGCTAAAACAGGTTTGGGCTGGGTGAAATCTTATATCTATGATTTTTTCTCCGTGGGGGTTTACGTGGAAGTTGGAACTTCTCAACCCATGGTGCGCAGCGGTATGTTCCAGTGGATTAGGGCAGGATGGTCTGGAATAAATTTTGCGCAAACAGAGCACATCATTATCGGAATGAAAAGGTACGCGCGTAATTTCAGATTAATTATGGAATCACCAAAACTACCATCAGTTGAACAAATTGCCTCCGTTTATCAGCGGCTTGCTGCTTTGCCCAGTTACGACTTAAAGCAAAAATATGCTGCTCTGCAGCAGGCTCAAAAATCATTAGCTGTTCAGAGCGGTAAAATCAGAGAAGGTCAAACAAAAAAAACTGACGCTTACGATAAAATACCCAAAGAACAGATAATCGAAGAGCTAATGTTGGAATATTTCAAAATAGCAATTGGGAAAAATTCTCTTATCGAGAAAAAACAGTTTCTGGCATTAATCGATTCTTAATATTTTCACTTCACCTTAATTTGCCGCCGGCATTATTTTGTGATTTGTCACATTTTCGTTATGTCAACACCTCTGATTGACATGTCTGAGAGCTTGTCATATGTTCTTTTATCAAACGCCGAGAGGTGAAAATGACTGTTGCTCCGTTGGATGCATCCACAGTAATTCTTCTGAGAAGAACCACAAATAAAGCAACTCCGAAATTTGAAGTTCTGATGGTGCTCAGAAACTCAAAAAGCGTTTTCGTGCCAAGTGCTTACGTTTTCCCCGGTGGTAAAGTTGAGCGCGATGATTGTCTTCCGGACATAGAAAATTATTGCAATAAAGATGACTTGGTAAAGGCCAAGTCTGTCCTGGAAGAGATATCTTCGTCACAAGCGGCCTTAGGCATCTGGATTGCCGCCATACGGGAAACTTTTGAAGAGGCAGGACTGTTACTCGCCTATAAAAGCGATGGAACTATTCCTTCTTTCAGTCATGAAAAAACAGGACAGAAGCTACGCGAATACAGAACAGCTATCAACAACGGCAATTTCAAATTCGTAAATATGCTTAAAAAAGAAAATTTCATGCCCGCCTTCGACCGGCTGCACTATTTCTCTCATTGGATTACGCCGGAACTTTCCCCTCTGCGTTATGATACAAGATTTTTTGTTACCGAGATGCCGGAAAATCAAAATGCTTTGCACGATGGAGATGAAGTAATTAAGCACGTGTGGATAAATCCTGCGCAAGCGCTACAAAAACACAGCGAGCAGAAATTCTTTATGGTGGCACCTACCATCGTTACCTTAGAAGAGTTATGCCAGTTTGAAACAATCGAAGATGTTATTGGATCGACAAAAAACAAAAAAGTAAAGGCCACTCTTACCCTTATGACTTTTGAAAAAAATGAGATACAGGAACAAACGCCCGATGGCCGGATTTTTCGTGCTGTAATTACTTCCGATTAATTACAGCATGTTACGTATATTAAACACCATTCTATTGAAATACAATAAGGTTTTTTTACTTCTTATAATTGCATTGACAGACAAAAAGTAAATTTTTATACTTCAATAAGCATTATTGTCTATCAATGAATAAGCGAAGAATTATGTATGAACCTTTTTTTGAATCACTAGATTTTTCAAACCACGGGCAGAGAATTTGCCACAACATGTGGCGGGATAACATATTCCAACCTTAGAAAGGGGGTTTTTATGGCGCAGGATTCACGGGAAATGAAGAAGAAAAAAGTCATTGATGTATTGAACAAAGCCAGAGCAATGGAACTTTACGCCATTCATCAATACATGAACCAGCATTATAATCTGGACGATATGGATTATGGAGATCTGGCCGCCAAAGTAAAGCTTATTGCCATTGATGAAATGCGTCATGCGGAGATGTTTGCCGAGCGGATTAAGGAGCTGGGCGGCGAGCCGACGACAGAAGTTGACGGCAAAGTGATAAAAGCGCAGAAAGTCGACATTGTTTTTCCTTTTGACGCCAAACTGGAAGATGACACCATCGACGCTTATAATAAGTTCCTTCTGGTCTGCCGGGAAAACGGTGACAGCGTCAGCATGAAACTTTTCGAAACAATCACCGAAGAGGAGCAGACGCATTTTAATTATTTTGATAATGTGACTGACCACCTCAAAAAACTCGGCGCCGCTTATCTGGCGCAGATTGCCGGCACACCCGCGGATACGGGGCCTCCGTCCAAGGGTTTTGTTACCGGGGGTGGAGTTCAATAAAGTATTCTAAAATCGTCGTTTATCAAGAGAGAAACTGCCGCTTATTTTAGCGGCAGTTTCTCTCGGCAATATTTTTTTGTTCATTAATTTTTTACGAGAATTAAAAGCATTACCGCTGGCCTGCGCGCGCGAAAAAGCAGATAAGCAATAAATATAAGAGGCTTATAAATAATCCCCTTCTAAAATTTTTAATTGTTTCAGGTGAAACATACAGAGGAAACATATTATTTCCCAGCCTTTTTCTTTTTTAATTCGTTTTCTTTGAGTTTTATTTTTTGTTCGATATTATATATTTTCTTCACCAGCGTGGGCACGCCTCGGGCATCTTTTTTTAGAGACGTTTTTTCTTTAGAGAAATGCCGGTAGGCAATAGTTCCCAGCTTGCCTATTTCTTTGGCCATTTTGTGCTGCATGGTAACGATTTCTACCTGCGTGATGCCCATTTCCCCAAATTCTTTCGCTTTTTCGTATGTTTTTTTTGAAAGATCCAGACCTTTATCAAAAATCTCCCGCATAGTTATCTTGATATCCATGGGTGCTTTTTCCTTTCCTTATTTGTTTCGCTTTTAACGCACTATATTAAAAATTAAAGATAATAAAAAGTAAATATTTTTGGAAGACATTAACTTTTGATTGTAATTACCGAACGGTTAAATTATGAACCCAAGATAAATATTGGTCATGTTATTTCATGAGGAGGGTAAAATGAGATTAAAAGACAAGGTAGCTGTGGTTACCGGTTCAGGGCGAGGAATCGGTGAGGGCATTGTTCTGCGGTTTGCCGCTGAAGGCGCCAAAATTGTCGTCAATGATGTTAACGAGGCGGACGCGAAAAATGTGGTAGAAAAAATTAAAGCACACGGAGGCAAAGCCATCGCCGTGATCGGTTCTGTGGCCTCACGCGCCGTCGTACAACAAGCGATAGATACTGCAGTGAAAGAATTCGGTGCTTTGGATATCATGATAAACAATGCCGGAATCACGCGGGACTCCATTCTTCATAAAATGACAGATGAACAATGGAATCAGGTTGTCGCCGTCAATCTCACCGGAGTTTTTTACGGAATACAATGTGCGGGAATCATCATGCGTCAAAAAGGTTACGGAAAAATCATTAACATCTCTTCCACCAGCGCGCTGGGAAATGCCGGTCAACTCAACTACTCCGCCACAAAAGCAGGGGTAATTGGCATAACCAAAACCGCCGCTAAGGAGCTGGGACCTAAAGGGGTCAATGTAAACGCCATCGCTCCAGGAATGATCTGGACAGACATGATGAAGAACATGCCTCCGGAAACTATCAAGCAGATGGACGCGATGCTGCCTTTTCTTGTTCCCATGAACCGCAAGGGCTCACCTGATGATGTTGCAAATCTGGCGCTGTTTCTCGCGTCTGACGAAAGTTCCTTCATTACCGGACAAGTTATTTTCTGCGACGGCGGTATGAAAATATAGGTACCCTATATATCAGGCAGCCGTGGGTTGCCTTTGCGACCGTCTTATATATCTATGGATATTGGATTGACACACCGGCTCTTTCTTCATATACTCTCCAAAATGAAGAAAGGAGGCGCAATGATGCTGGTTGTTGTCGCGATAATGAAAGCAAAAGAGGGAATGGAGCAGGAATTTGAACAGGCGCTGAAAAGTATAATTCCTCAAGTGGAAACGGAAAAAGGAACACTCATGTATACGCTTCACCGGCACAAGAAAGAAGCGGGAAAATTCCTTTTCTATGAAAAATATGCCGACAAGGAATCTCTGAAGGAACACAGTTCAACTCCTCATTTTACCGCTCTTTTTGGTAAGATCGGTCCGATGCTTGACGGTTCTCCGGTAATAGAAATGTACGAAGAGGTCTCCGGTATAACGCCTAAAAAATAATTATCTTTTGTAACGAGCAATTATTTAAAGCGGCAGGAAAACCCTATGGAAGGCTGGAGCGAAGAAGAAGTCAAAAATAAGGATTTAATGGCCCCCTGCGGTCTTTATTGCGGTGTTTGCGGGGTTTATATCGCCACGCGTGATAATAATGAAAAATTCCGTAAGGCAATGGGTAATCTTTATGGAACAAAACCGGATGAGACTGTATGTTTGGGCTGCATGCAGGAAGCACCGGCAAAACAGCTCTACGGTTATTGTCGTCTCTGCGCAATAAGAAATTGCGTTAAAAATAAAGGATTTTATTCCTGCCACCAGTGCGCTGATTGGCCCTGTGCTATGATTGAGAACTTTAGTCTGGCTACAGGAAGAAGGGTAATGAAAAACACTATACCTGTTTGGCGGGAAAAAGTGGCTCGTTACGGTGACCAAAAAGGAAGTATTGAATGGGCGCGATCAGTCTGCGAGCGCTACCACTGTCCTTCATGCGGTAAACCGCTTTTCCGTGGCGCGCAAAGATGCCGAAATTGTAAAACAGATGTATCGGAAAATCTGGACGGTAAATTGTAACTATTTAAAAATAAAAGATGTTTATCAGTTAACTCTCTTTTTTCCCTTTTGTATTGCCACATCGTCCTTTTTCCGTTGACAGATAAAATTAATATTCCTATACTTTGTACAAGCGTAAAAAGAAGAAGTATTGTTTTTAGTCGTTGTCTCATTTTTAATCGTTAGTTAAAAAGAAAGGAGGCAAACATGAGTAGCATTTATAAGGTAATCGAAATTATCGGCAGTAGCGATAAATCCTGGGAAGACGCGGCAAAAAAAGCGGTGGAAACAGCAGCAAAAACCTTGGAAGACCTAAGAGTTGCCGAAGTAAAAGAACTCGATATGAGAATTGAAGATGGTAAAGTTGTTGAATATCGAGCAAAATTGAGAGTCTCTTTCAAATACAAGGGATAAATCAAAAATTTTTAAAGATTAACAGCATCATCAGCTTACAGCAGGCTTATTTTCGTAAAATATAGGCCTGCTGTTTTACTTTCTCTTGCAAAGCAGTATCTTTCACAGATGGAAGTCGCCGGAGGCTTCCGGCTGATATACGATTTCCTCAACCTTGATTTTTTTTGCACCGGAAGGAACTTTCCATTCGATTATATCACCTTTTCTATATCCGAGAAGAGCCATACCCATAGGTGCTAAAACCGAAAGTTTGTTTTTAGTAATATTGGCATCGGAAGGGAAAACAACACAATAGGTTGTTTTTTCTCCCGACTGCATATCTTTAATGCATACCTTTGAATTCATTGTTATAACATCATGCGGCACATCCTGCGGCTCAACTAGCTTCGCCCTGTAAAGTTCCCGTTCCAGTAAATCAAGATTTGCTTTGGGCTTGGTATTGTTACTCCTCATGCCCTCTATCAGAGCCAGCAGACGATCCATGTCAAATTCTGTGATATAAATAACCCGCTGTGACATATTATATTTTCCTTAAACACTTTTATTGATTTTCCGTTAAGATGATTTCCGCCGGGACGTCAACAACTACTCAAATTTCCCGCTTTACCAGATAAATGGCAGGTATTTTTATTAGTTTTCGACATGAGTATAAAGCAAACATTTTCATCTGTCAATCAAATAACGCTCAGGATAATTTCCAGCAACTCAGAGCGCATTGCTGGATTGTAATTCTTCTTCCGTGATTATATCAGTTTTTATTATGCTCAGCAGCTCCTGGAAAACAGGTAAAACATCCTTCCGAAAACGCCCAGCAACACAGACTTTCATGATATCGTCTCCAATTTGCAAAACACCTTCGTTAATCCACGCTCTAATATCAGCAATGCCCTCTTTCTTTTTTAAAGCAACAATCGTTTTATTAAGTTTGGACCGATCATACACCGTTCTCATTGTAACCACTTTTCCCCCGTTCTTGGACGTCGCCCGTACGATACCGTTATGCACGAGAATCATACCCAATTCTTCCGGTGCGCATTGTTCTTTGATTTCTTTAATCCATTGCTCAATCACAAATATAGCTCCTTCGCAATTTTCTGCTCACATTATGATATGCATCAACTCTAAATAGTAACTTTTTCCTAAACATATTAATCATTAATCTTATCCATATTATTCTCTTTGCGTGAAAATATACCCCACAAAAAAGGGGGGTCCATCAAGAAAATAAGGTTAATCAACGTTGGACAGGCAAAAACCAACTACAAGCGCCAACAATGATATGTTTCAAAAACAAATAAAGGAAAAAATATAATTCCCGTCATCTAGCAAAACATGACGATAATAAGACGATATACTAATATTAATCTTATAACTTTATATTATGATACGCTAAATTACCGTTAGCCAATCTTTGGCTTTTGTTTCCGCATTGTGGCCGTCGAATACCCTTATATTTTCGCTGCCCCTGCCGGAGAGAACAAGAACTGCTTCATATAGTGTCTTCTTTATACTATCCAAGCCAATAACCGCTGTTTTTTGCGTATATGTCTTGGTAAATTTAAAAAACTCAACAAAATGTTTAACTGTTGTTTTATCGAAGCTCATTTTATATACATCGGCTAGAAATAAAACAGAACGAGGAGGGTTGGAGGATACCATTTTTTTTGCCTCTTCCATAAAAACAGGTATATCATTTTTTGCCATGTGAGAAAAATTCAGATAAAAAATCTTTTTGCCGTTATGATCGATAAATTCAGGCATTACTGAAGACATAATTTACCTCCATACCGTTATTTTTTCAACCTATGATAGTTGAGTTTAACAAAAGGATTTTTTCTTGTCAATGCAATCATTTATGGGGGCAGAATGAACAAAATCGTCCGCTTTATTTATCAATATCAACCAACAAAGAAAAATTACTCGGAAACATCAAACAAAAAGCCCGTTTTACAAAACGGGCTTTTTGTTTTTGGCTCCCCAGCGCGGACTCGAACCACGGACCCGATGGTTAACAGCCATCTGCTCTACCGACTGAGCTACTGGGGAATATTTTTATTTAGCGGCAATTAGTACAAATCATCATTTCTTTCAATGGAGTCCCCGTTTTCTTGCTAATATATTTCAACTGATCGATCGGCGCGAAGTACTTACCACACTTTTCACATGCTTGCATTTTAAATGTGCGCCCCCATATTTTACGCTTATCACCGGCGGAAGTCATCTCGATATGCCCGGTAGGACACACGTAAACGCACGCGCCGCAGCCAATGCAAACATCGGATTTTTCCATGAAAGGCGTTCCAACCGCTTTGTGCGACCCCCGGTTGAAAAGTCCGATAGCGCTCACCCCTACAATTTCTTCGCAAACACGCACGCAGGAACGGCATAAAATGCATTTGCCCTTGTCCGTGTCGACGGCAAACCTTGTTTGCGGTTCCACACCCATCTCTTTTGCCATTTTCCAGAGCACATCGGATTCGGGACAGCGGGCCAGTAACAGTTCCAGCACCAAGCGACGCACATTTTGCACCCGTTCAGTTTTTGTATCCACAACCAACCCTTCTTCAACTGGATAAAGACAGGATGTCACAATTCTAGTTCTGCTCCCCTTTTTTATTTCCACCACGCAAAGTCGGCATGCTCCGGAACGGCTTACTGACTCATGAACGCAAAGAGTAGGAATATCAATGCCGGCACTTCGCGCTGCTTCCAGTACCATCATATTTTTATCAGCTTTTACGTTTTTACCGTCAATGATCAAATTTACCATTATCCATTCCACCTTTTATTTTACGGTTATCGCGTCAAATTTACAACTTTCAATACAAGCACCGCACCGTGTGCACTTTTCGTTATCAATTTTATGCGGTTTTTTCTTTTCCCCGCTTGTTGCCTGCGTGGGGCAAACTTTGACACATAAACCGCAACCAGTACATTTTTCCGGATCTATACTATAAGTAATGAGCGCTTTGCAAACACCTGCCGGACAACGATGCTCCCTGATATGTGCGTCATACTCTTCACGGAAATATTTAATGGTGCTAAGCACCGGATTGGGGGCGCTACCGCCCAGTGCACAAAGCGACCCGTCCGCCACGCCAGTTGCTATTTTTTCCAAAAGCGCTACATCCCCTTCCTTACCTTTTCCGGTACAAATATCCTCGAGGATTTCTCGCATACGGCGAACACCCTCACGGCAGGGAACACACTTTCCACAGGATTCCTCTTGCAAAAACGTGGTAAAATATTTAGCGACATCTACCATGCAGGAGCTTTCATCCATAACGATCATACCGCCGGAACCCATCATTGAACCGACTTCGGTTAACCTGTCGAAATCTACGGGCAAATCCAACAATCTCTCTGGAATGCAACCTCCCGATGGTCCGCCAGTCTGCACTGCTTTGAATTTACGGTCGTTAGGAATCCCGCCACCCATATCGTAGATAATCTCATAGAGCGTAGTGCCCATCGGAACTTCAATCAAACCCGTATTTCTGATTTTTCCGACCAGCGAGAATATTTTTGTCCCTTTGGAACCTTCGGTACCGATGGAAGCATACCAGTCAGCGCCCTTATTGATTATCAATGGCACGTTAGCCCATGTTTCCACGTTATTGAGCGCTGTCGGTTTGTCCCACAAGCCTCTTTCCACTGCATGCACGTATTTAGCGCGCGGTTCTCCGGCGCGGCCTTCAATTGAAGCAAACAACGCGGAAGACTCGCCACAAACAAATGCTCCTGCGCCTTTATTAATTCTGATATCGAAAGAAAAATCAGTTCCTAAAATGTTTTCTCCCAAGAGCCCATTTTCTCTTGCTGTCTCAATTGCGAGCGACAAATGTGTCACAGCTAGCGGATATTCGTTTCTTACGTAGATATATCCTTCGTGCGCGCCCACAGCATAAGCCCCGATAATCATTCCTTCGATAACACTGTGCGGATTTCCCTCCATAAGACTTCTGTCCATGTAGGCTCCCGGATCCCCCTCGTCTCCATTGGCGATGACGTACTTGGGCTCGCCGTGTGCCTTGCGCACCCCTTCCCACTTGATTGCTGTGGGAAAGCCACCGCCGCCCCGGCCACGCAGACCAGCTTTCTTTACTTCGGAAATGACATCTTCAGGTGTCATTTCCGAAAGCACCTTGGCCAAAGCCTGGTAGCCGTCGATGGCAAAATAATCTTCAATTCGCGTCGGATCAATCATTCCGTTTTGGCCAAACACCACACGCAGCTGTTTTTTGTAAAAGGGCAGGTCTTCCTCTCTGAACAATGTTTTCTTCGTGTCCGGATGACGGTACAGCAGTCGGCTGATTACCTCCCCTTTAATCACGGTTTTGGAAACGATTTCAGGCACATCTTCAACTTTTACCTGCTGATAAAAATATTTGTCCGGATGAATAACCACCAGCGGCCCTTTTTCGCAAAAACCAAAACAGCCGGTAGCAAGAACTTCTATGTTTATACCTTGTTTTTTTACTTCGGCCTCAAGAGTTTCTTTAACTTTGAGGCTACCGGAAGCGCGGCAACCGGTACCGGCGCAAACAGTTATAAATTTCTTCTTCGGGCCGTAGTTTATTCTTACTTCTTCCGGAAGCTGGCGGTTTTGAGTATTCATGTCCTTTTTCATCGCTCGGCCCCTTCTTTGTTGATTTCGTCGATAATCCTATCCACTTTTTTCAGGGTGACCTGACCGTGATATTCGGTATTTATAATCACAACAGGCCCCAGTGCACAGGCACCCACGCAGTTAACTGTTTCGAGAGAAAATTTTCCATCGCCAGTTGTTTCCCCCGGTCTGATACCCAAGATACGTTCAAACTTGTCCTGAAGGATAGAAGCGCCACGAACATGGCAAGCGGTTCCTTTACAGATTTTAACTACATTTTCGCCACGCGGCTTTAAGCTGAAAGCGGCATAAAACGTGGCCGCCTCGTAGACGCGGCTCAAAGGAATGCCCATGACTTTGGACGCTACCGTCAGGGCCTTTTTCGGAAGATAATTGAATGCTTCCTGTATATCCTGCAAAATAGCTATCAAAGCGCTTTTATCGCCTCCGTGTTTTTTCACTATTTGTTTAGTTTTATTAACAATATCAATTGGTTGCTTCATAATTAACTTACCTCAGTATCGTCCTAAATGCAGCATTAGTTTATTTCAGGTATTTGGCTTTATGCGTCAACTTTTGATACTCAGCATCCACTCTGTCCTGAATCATCTTGATTTCTTCTTCTGTTAAATGCCTAAAACGGCCCTGCGTTTTAAAGTAATCTTTAATCGGCCTCAGTTTCTTCGGCATCTCCGCGGATAGCCTATACTTTCCGTTTTCCACCTCATACAACGAAAACGCACCTGTTTCTACCGCCAGACGCCCCATGGCTATTGCCATATGTGAAGGGCAACGCCAGCCGGTAGGACAAACAGAAAAACAATGGATGTAAGAAGAACCTTTTATACTTTTTGCTTTTTCCATCTTGCGGATGAAATCGAGTGGATAACTTGGACAAACGGTAGCCACATAAGGAATGTTATGAGCCGCCATAATTTCCGGCATATTTTTCTTCCATGTTTTTTGTCCCATGCTAACTTTACCTGCGGGAGCGGTCGTAGTGGAAGCGCCCATTGGCGTGCCGCTGGACCTCTGAATACCTGTGTTCATGTAAGCTTCGTTGTCAAAACATACATAAATCATGTCATGGCCGCGTTCCATCGCTCCGGAGAGAGCTTGGATGCCGATATCCATTGTGCCACCGTCTCCGCCCATGCCGACTACCTTGACGTAGCGACTGTCGATCTTGCCTTTTTTACGTAGCGATTTAAGACCGGCTTCGATACCGGAAGCCACGGCGGCCGTATTTTCAAATGCCACGTGAATCCATGGCACGCGCCACGCGGTTGTAGGAAACATGCTGGAGATAATCTCCATACACCCCGTCGCGGAAGCGATTACGGTGTTTTCTCCGAGTGCTTTGCACATCAGCCGGACAGCCAGAACCTCCCCGCAGCCGGAGCAGGCACGGTGACCGGCAGATAACAACTCGTTCTTATTAATCAATCGTGGGGCATACAAATCAAAATTTTCGACAATATTCATTATTCCCTCACCCCCCAGAATTCATAGGTATCAGCTGCCTTGCCGGCCAAATCCGCCAAAACCTTTTCAAACATGCCGATAAAATCACTGACGGGAACATCACGCCCGCCCAATCCGTAGATATAATTATAAATAAGGGGACGCTGAGTTTCTGCGTACAAAGCCGATTTGATTTCAGAAAAAACCGGTCCGCCGGGGCCGCCAAACGATATGGCACGATCCGTCACAATCAGTTTTTTCGCATGCTTAATGGCGGCTTTGACTTCCGCGAACGGAAAGGGACGCCATAATTTTAATTTCACCAGACCTGCCTTGATGCCCCTGCCACGCAATTCGTCAATCGCCATCTGCGCCGTTTCGCCCATTGAGCCCATGGTCAACATCAGGATCTCTGCGTCTTCAGATTTGTAAGCTTCCACCGGCTTGTAGGAGCGGCCAAATAATTTTGCCCATTCGCTCCAGACTTCCAGAATAACTTTTTTGGAATTTTTTAGAGCTTCATCTTTAGCTTTCATAATTTCGGCAAAGTAATCGGACATGGCAAAAGCGCCCATGGTGACGGGTTTTGCAGGATGCAATGTCGCGTGCGGAACAAAAGGAGGCAGAAACTTATCCACTTCCTCCTGTGTCGGCATCTCAAAAGGTTCCACCATGTGTGTTAGCTGAAAACCATCGATATTGATATTTACCGGCAACATTACATCTTTATGCTCGGCGATTTTGAAGGCAATGATGGACATGTCAATGGCTTCCTGCCCGTTTTCCACAAAAATGGAAATCCAGCCGGAATCGCGCTGCGGCATAATGTCAGTATGATCATTTAGAATATTCAGAGGTCCCGAAACAGCCCGGTTGGCAATAGCCATACATATCGGCAGGCGCATCGCCGATGCAATCGGCAGCAATTCATGCATCAGCATCAACCCCTGAGAACTGGTTGCTGTATAGGTGCGAGCGCCCGCGCCGGACGCGCCAATCACCGCACTCATCGCTGAGTGTTCTGATTCCACTGTCACAAATTCCGCATCAACCTTGCCGTCGGCCACCAGATCAGAAAGATGTTCCGCGATATGCGACTGAGGTGTAATGGGATAAACGGCAGCCATGTCGATATTGCATAATCCAACGGCTTCCGCCACGGCCATAGCCACTTCCATACCTACGCGCTTGCCCATCTCATCCCTCCTCCACCATAGCTATCGCTTTCGGCCAGCATTCATGCGCGCAGATACCGCATCCCTTGCAGTAATCCATATTCGCTTTGAAAAAGCCTTCTTCTGTTTGCTGGACACATCCTTCCGGACAAAATACATAACAAATGCCACATTTGATGCATTTCGAATCATCCCAGACAGGCCTCTGCGACCGCCAGCTACCGGTGTGATATTCACTTGCGCTTCCCGGTTCATATACTACACAACCTATAGGAAGTTCTTTCCATATTTTCAATGCCATGTTTACCTCTTAATTGCTGATTTGAATTTCGTCGTAGGCACGTTTCATTGCGACGAGATTTTTCTGCGCGATACGCCCGAAACGATGTTCCACAGCTTCTTTAAGTGCATCCAGCCCCAAAACGCCCGTGACCTTCAAAAGAGCGCCGATCATCGTGGTGTTGGCAATAGGCACACCCATCTCCTTGCGCGCTATGCCCGTACCATCAACAGTAGCGACCGTTCCGCTGAAATTCAATTCTTTACGAATTTGTTCCGGCGATTTGTGCGTGTTCACGATCAATTTACCGTTTGGCTTCAAACCTTCGAGTATGTTGACCAAGCCGATAAGACTGGAATCAAGAACTAATACAACATCTGGTTCATAAATACCGGAACGGACATTAATTTTCTTATCATCTATTCGCGTGAACGCCGCAACGGGCGCGCCTCTTCTTTCCGGTCCAAAACTGGGAAATCCCTGCGCATACTTTCCTGCGGCAATTGCCGATACAGCAAGCAATTCCACCGATGTTACCGCACCTTGGCCGCCCCTACCGTGCCATCTAACTTCAATCATTTACCGTCGTCTCCATGATTTTATTACAAAAATGACCGTCATTCATAATATAGAACATTGTTTCAGTCAACTTTTTTCTTATTTTTAATAGAATAATTATATTGACTGGATACGCCACTTGTTTTGGGCAGACAAATACAAATCATTACCATGCGCGTCATTGATGACAACTGCCGGAAAATCAATGACAGTTAATTTTCTTATCGCTTCCGGGCCAAGGTCCTCGTAGGCCACCAATTCAACTTTTTTTACGCAGCAGGCGGTAAGAGCAGCAATGCCGCCGATAGCGCCGAAATAAACCGCGCCATATTTTTTGAGCGCGGCAACAATTTCCGCGGACCGGCCGCCCTTGCCAATCATACCTTTAAGACCATTTTCGATTAATTTCGGCGTGAAGAAATCCATCCGGTAACTCGTCGTCGGGCCGATGGAGCCGATGATTTTTCCGGGCGGAGTCGGCGCGGGCGCCGCGTAAAATATTACCGCTGCCTTTAAATCAATCGGCAGTTTCTCGCCTTTGAGCAACGCTTCATAAAGACGGCGATGCGCGACATCGCGCGCGGTATAAACCTCACCGCTTATGAGCACCATATCTCCCGCCTGCAGAGAGGAAATAATATCCGTCTTTAATGGAATCTCTAGTCGACGCATCACTTTTTCTTTTTTGTTCAAAACGCTATCCTATATAATTTCTTCTTTATGCCGTGCCACATGACATTGAATGTTAACCGCAACGGGCAAAGAGGCAATATGGCAGGGCAACATCTCAATATGCACGGCCAGCGCGGAAATTCTTCCGCCTAAGCCCCCCGGGCCGATACCCAGTTTGTTAATACTGTTGAGCAGTTCTTTTTCCATTTGTGCCAGGTGCTCATCATTGTTATTAGCTTCGCCCACTGGGCGTAGCAAAGCTTTTTTGGCTAAAACACACGCTTCTTCCAGTGAGCCGCCGATGCCGACTCCGACAATAATCGGAGGGCAGGGATTGGCGCCGGCTTGTTTCACTTTTTCAACAACAAAATTTTTAATACCTTCGCTGCCCGCAGCCGGCGTAAGCATTTGCGCCGCGCTCATATTTTCGCTGCCGCCGCCTTTGGGCATGGCAATTATTTTTAGCCTGTCGCCAGGTACAATATCAATGTGGATTATCGCCGGCGTGTTATCCTGTGTATTTTTTCTGGTCAACGGATCACAGACGGATTTGCGCAAAAAACCATCCTGGTAGGCCTGGCGCACTCCTTCTTCAATTGCCGCCCGCAAATCGCCGCCGATAATATGGACATCCTGCCCGATTTCAATAAACAGCACCGCCAGACCTGTATCCTGACAGATGGGCATTTTTTCGCGGCGGGCAATTTCCGCGTTATCAATTATTTTTTCGAGCACCTGCCTGCCCAGGGGAGATTCTTCCCGCGCGAGCGCATCCTGCAGGGAGCAAATCACATCCTGGCCCAAATTTATGTTGGCTTCGATAAACAGTTTTTTTACTGTTTCGGTAATAAGTTTGCTGTCTATTTTCCTCGTCTTATCCATAAAATTACATGCCGCGCCTGAATTCCAGCGATTTGGAAATGGTCATTTTATCGATATATTTAAGGTCGCCGCCCAGCGGCACGCCGGTGGCAATCCTTGTTATCTTTATATTTTTCCCTTTGAGCATTTTTATAATCAATAAGGCGGTTGCCTCTCCGTGAACATCAGGATTTGTCGCTATTATCAATTCCTTGATTGTTCCGCTATCGACGCGTTTCATTAATTCGTTAAGATGCAGGCTTTCCGGACCGATACCGTCCAGCGGCGCCAGCGCTCCGTGCAAGACATGGTATGTTCCGCTAAAGCAGCCACTTTCTTCAATTGCCGCCATGGCGTCCGGTTCCTGCACCACGCAAATTACCGCATGATCCCGGTTTTTATCATGACAAATATGACAGATTTCCGTTTCCGTGAGATTCAGGCAAACGCGGCAGAATTTAATTTTTCTTTTTACTTCGACAATGCTTTCGGAAAGTTTCTTTACGTCATCTTCCGTCGCCCGCAAAATATAATTGGCCAATCTTGTGGCTGTTTTCTCTCCGATGCCGGGAAGCTTGCTCAACTCCGAAATCAGTCTTTTGATCGGTTGCGCATACGCTTTCATAAAATTCGCCCTAGAAACTTAATCCGGGGATTCCCAACCCTCCGGTAATTTTTGCCATTTCCTGTGAGGCCATTTCCTGCGCTTTGCGCACGCCTTCATTGACCGCTGCCACGACCAGGTCCTCGAGCATTTCCACGTCTTCAGGATTCACCGCTTCCTTTTCTATTTTAATGGATACGACATTAAATTTACCGTTCACGACCACCCGCACCATTCCTCCGCCGGCCTGCGCTTCAACGGTTTTAGCTTCCAGCTCTTCCTGTATCTTGCCCATTTGTTCCTGCATTTTTTTCGCCTGTTTCATTATATTGCCAAAATTCTGCACTTTTATCTTCCTCCGAGAATAATATTTATCATCAATTAAATGTTCAGAGAACCTCAGTCCGCGTCATTTCGCGCTTTAATTTCTCTTATTTCGGCGCCTGAAAACTCGTCCATCACCTTTTGTAAAATCGGGTGATTAATTGCCTCTCTTTTCACTTCATTTATTGTGTTTGCCTTGCCACGTGCATTGTTGCCGCTTGCGTTTGACTTTTCCACTTCCACCAAGGTGATTTTAATTTCCACATTTTTTTGAAAAAATTTTCGGATTATTTCTGCCAGTTTGTCTTTCTGGTGCTTGCTTTTTATATCCTCATAAAATATGGAGTTTGCGGGAAAACCAAGCGTCAGGCAACCATTTTCATAGCCTATAAACTCTGCCGTATCAGTTTTCGCTCCCAGTAGCGGGTTTTCTTTTTTAATAAAAACCTTAAGCCGATTGCTGATGCTTTCCAAGCTTTCACTACAGCTATTGCCGGTGAAATGGTTAAAATCTGCAGTTGAAAAAATGCCGTTCTCTTTTTTCATGACCGAATTCTGACGGTTCCGTACATCCCTATCACCTGGGACCGGTTCCGTTTCACCGCCCTCTGCCCCGGATAAATCCGTTCCGATTCTTTGCTCGATTGACTCGATGGTGGAAATAATTTCTCCCAGGGGGATTATCGGTTCCAAATAAGCCATTCTAACGACAATTGTTTCCAGCTTCACGCGCGCCTCCTGAGAACGACGTAAAGCGTCCTCCTCGGCGATCAGAATCTCCACATAACGCTGCAATGTTTCACGCGTGATATTTTCGCACTGATTTTTCAGTTTTTCAATTTGCTCGGAAGCAATATCAAAAGTGTCGCTGTCATCGCCGGCAATTTTAACCAAAAGCAAATCACGAAAATGCTTGAGTAGCCGCTGATAAAAATGTTTTAAATCTATACCCGCCAGATAAGCCTCTTCCAGAATATTGAGACACGCTCCGGCATTCTTTTTTATGACGGCGGCTGAAAGAGCAAAGAGATATTTTCTGTCCTTAAGCCCCAAATTCTCTTCCACATCGGCGTCTTGTATCTCCTTGCCCGCATAGGAAATAACCTGATCAAAAACACTTTGTGCGTCGCGCATGCTTCCGTCGCCCGCTTCGGCAATCCAGCCCAGGGCGTTCTTGCTTATTTGAATTCCTTCGGCGGCCGCAATTTTTCCCAGATTCGCAATTATCTCTTTGAGTGAGATTCTACGGAAATCATAACACTGGCAACGTGACATAATTGTTGCCGGTACTTTATGACTTTCTGTCGTGGCGAAAATAAAAATCACATGCGCGGGCGGCTCTTCCAGTGTTTTCAGAAGGGCGTTGAAAGCCTCACGCGTCAGCATGTGCACTTCATCTATAATATAAACTTTATACTTGGACGCGGCTGGAGCGAATTTGACGTTTTCCCGTAGCTCACGGATTTCATCGATTCCGCGGTTGGAGGCGCCGTCAATTTCGCGTACATCTAGGGAGCGGCCATCGGTGATTTCTTTACAATTGGCGCATTCACCGCACGGAGTTGGCGTCGGTCCTTTTTCGCAATTGAGTGACTTGGCTAGAATGCGGGCGACAGAAGTTTTTCCGATACCGCGGGGGCCGGCAAACAAAAACGCGTGCGCCACCCGTCCTTGACTAATGGCGTTTTTCAATGTTTTGACGACATGTTCCTGTCCGACGACTTCTTCGAAACACTGCGGGCGGAATTTGCGGGCTAAAACCAGATATTCCAAGGACGCTCCTTTAAAAATTTCAACTTACGCATGATAGCTGGTGGCCAGGTTTGCCGCAACACATGAAGGGATTTGCTACCGCTGCTTCCTTCCGGACCTGACGGGGTTTACAAGCCTCCATTGCACGGGACCCGGCCATATTAAAAAATTAACTCATCAAAACTCTTAATTGATAAATCAGCAGGAATCAACTCAATTTTTATTTTTTATGTTATGGCAAGATTATACCGTGATTACTTATCATTACAATGATTTTCAAACATCCGGAAAATAAAAATGGCGGAGAGAGCGGGATTTGAACCCGCGGTACACCTTTGGGGGCATACACACGATTTCCAGTCGTGCTCCTTCAGCCGCTCGGACATCTCTCCGCTGATATAATTCTCAGCTTCTTTATTTCAATCTTTTTATAGCCACGCAAATTCTGGCGGAGAGAGGGGGATTCGAACCCCCGTGAGAGCTGTTGGCCCCCAAATCGATTTCGAGTCGATCCCGTTACGACCACTTCGGTATCTCTCCGTTATTTTTTGCAAAACGTCCGCAGCGATTGCTTTACCGACGCGGGCGCGGATGTTACCCTCTTTTGACGAAAAAATCTACTTAAAATTTCCCCACATTCCTCCTTCAGGACACCTTCGGTTACTTCCACCCGATGATTCATCCTTTGATCACCCAATATTCGGTACAGTGAGACGACGCCACCGTTTTTCGGGTCGCGCGCACCGAAAACAACCCGGCAAAACCTTGCTTGGATAATTGCTCCCGCGCACATAATACACGGCTCCAAGGTCACATAAAGCATCGCATCAACAAGGCGATAATTGCCGGTTTTCCGAGCCGCTTTTCTCAGTGCCAGCATTTCCGCATGCGCCGAAGGGTCATTGTTCGCAATCGGGGAATTATGAGCGCTCGCTAATATTCGTCCTTCAGCTACCACTATAGCTCCCACCGGGACTTCATTGCTGTCGTATGCTTTTCGCGCTTCTTCCAGCGCCTTTCTCATGAATTTTTCATCGGCTTGCATTCGATTTTCTTTCCTCACGTCATTATTATCGAGAAACCTAAATGTGTTTACTTAACAACAAACAACTTTTTACAAAACAGCGGGGTTTTTTAATCCTTGTTATCATATTGTTGATTTTGTGGCAAATACCGTATATGATTTAGATATTTGACGACAGTCAGCCTGAGTTTTAACCGTGAACGTGCTGATTTGGAAAGTTTAAAAATGGATTCAAAACATGCCATACTGTGGCCGGTTATTATATCCTTAGTCGTTCACTTGACATTAATCACGGCAACCGGCGCAATTGATTTGCGTCAAAACATCCCGGATATGGAAATACTGGCCGTTTCTCTCGAAGAATTATATCCTGACATTCCCTATCAGGAAGAAAATGAATGGGTTAACGAAAAAAACCCAACAGATAATGACGATGAAAACAAGGTTGCTATTGATGATGGCTGGCGTGAAGACACGGTGGATCTCGGCAGCTTGGATACTAAATATGCCGATTATCTTCAGTTAATAAAAAGGAGGATTCTGCGCGTTTGGGAATATCCGCAAAAAGCTTTTGAAAAAAATGAAGAAGGGAATGTTATCGTAAGATTGTCCATCGATGCCGATGGAAAACTTGCGCACACGGTTCTTCTCACTTCGTCCGGTTTTCCGGAGTTGGATAAAGGAGCGCTCAACGTAATCAAGGATGTCGCGCCGTTTGCCCCTCTGCCCGAATATTATAATTTATCCCGTCTGCATGTAGTGGCGTTGTTTCGCTACCGCATCAGAAACTGATTTTTTGCATGAACAACACCATCGATAAAATTTATCTGTTTGTTTTGGTTATTTTTTTTACTACTGTTTACCCACCGTGCCTATCACTGGCGCGCGAAGTTACAGACGAAACCGGACGCAAGGTAAGCATTAATAACAACCCCTGTCGTATTGTTTCCCTCGCCCCTGGCATCACCGAAACTCTTTATGCGCTGGGCATGAAAGACAAAATAAAAGGGGTAACCACTTTTTGTGACTGGCCGTCTGGTGCAAGCCAGAAAGAAAAAATCGGGGGGGTTACCAATCCCTCCATAGAAAAAATTGTCTCTTTAAATCCGGATTTAATTTTAGCCACGGCAGACGGCAACAGAAAAGAAACGGTACGGCAGTTGAAAAGGTTGGGATTGCCTGTCTATGTAATAAATCCTTCCGATATCGAAGGTGTTTTAAAGAGCATCTCGCATATCGGCGAAATTACCAATCAAAAGCCGGAGACTGAAATGGCGGTGGCCGCACTGCAACAGCGGTTAAATAAAATCGCCATTCAGACAAAGGGTAAAAAGAAACCACGCGTTTTCTTCCAGATAGGTTTTGAACCGGTGATTACTGCCGGCAAGGGCACACTGATTAATGAAGCGATTGGCTGGGCGGGCGGGATTAATGTCGCGGAGCAAAGCACCGCCCGCTATCCCCGTTACAGTACGGAGGGAATCGCCGCTTCGGCGCCAGATATAATTCTTTTCGCTCCAATGAGCGGCAATACAGAATCCCCCGCAAAAAAAATATTTTGGGAAAAATTCGGAACAATACCGGCGGTAAAAAACGGAAAGATTTATTCTATAGACACGGATTTAATCAGCCGCGCCTCACCGCGCATCGTCGACGCCATAGAACAGATGGCACGGCTATTTCATCCGGAGATAAAATAAAGGCCGAGAGCTAAAAATAGAGATGCATCCTAGATATCCGTTTTTATCTCTTCTATATTCATCTCCGCTTCCTGGAGCATGTCCCGGATTTCCATTTGCCTGCTCGTGGAAAGCAATTCAATGTTTTTCTTGCGTTTTTTAAGATCCGCTATCTTTACTTCCAAAGCGCCGATCAGATTATCCCAGTCAATGCTCGGCTCTTCAGCAACTGGCTCTATTTTTTCTTCAATGACCGCGCCTGCCTTTAGAATTATTTCTTCCCGATATTCGGGAATGGTCACATCAAAACTCAGTTTTTCTCTGATTAAAGAAGCCAGCGTTTCCTGCGCAGAAAACTCGCCGTGGACTAAAAAAACCTTCATCTGTTTGGTGTGAAAATTATGAAGCCAATCCAAGAGCTGACTCTGCCCCGCATGCGCCGAAAAACCGCCGATGGTCCAGATTCTCGCTTTTACGGCGATATCATCGTTAAAAATCCGTATTTTCCTGGCTCCTTCCACAATCCGGCGTCCGGTCGTGCCCTCCGCTTGATAACCGACAAAAACCACACTCGCTCCGGGACGCCACAAATTATGCCGCAGGTGATGTTTAATCCTTCCGGCTGTGCACATGCCGCTGGCCGAGATGACAACAGCCGGCCCTTTCATTTCATTAATTCGCATGGATTGTTCGGTGCTTGAAGAATACTGCAACTGCAACAGGTTCAGCGGGTCTGAGTCATTTTCCAAAATATCTTGTGTATCACTATCCAGATATGAGCGATATTTACGGAATACTTCCGTGGTTTTAATCGCCAAAGGGCTGTCCAAAAATATGGGCAAGTCTTTGGGCAATCTCCCTTCACGGCTCAGAAGATACAGTGAATAGAGCATTTCTTGCGTCCTTTCCACAGCAAAGGCGGGAATAATAATCTTTTCCCCCCGACAGTAACTGTAGTCAATCGCTTCGGCCAATTCATCCAAGCTGTCCTCTTCACCTTTATGATTGCGGTCTCCGTAGGTAGATTCCATGAAAAGATAATCTGCCTCACTTATGGCCACGGGATCTTCCACCAGCAGCTGATGTCTTCGTCCGATATCTCCGGAAAAAACCAGCTTTGTCGTCGCGCCGTTTTCCGTAATAAATATTTCCACAATAGCCGCGCCCAGAATATGACCGGCGTCCTGAAAGTTGACTTTTATTCCCGCAGCAGGGCTGAACATTTCATTATATTTTTTTGTTTTGATAATCGGCGCAACCGCTTCAGCGTCTTTTGTCGTATAAAGCGGAGAGATATCTGCCGACTTTCCCCAGCGCTGCAATCTTTTTATCTTCCACCCCGCTTCCGTTTCCTGAATATGTGCGCTGTCCAAAAGCAGAATTTTTACCAGATCACCAGTAGGCTCCGTTACATAAATTGGCCCCCGGAAACCCTTCTGCACGACCAACGGCAATAGGCCGGAATGATCGATGTGTGCGTGCGTAATCAGAAAAAAATCGATATTTTCAGGTTCATATATATCAATATTCCAATTGCGTTTTTCTATTTGAGCACTGCCCTGATGCATACCGCAGTCAACGGCAAACTTTAATTTATCCGTTTCGATAACAAAACAAGAGCCGGTTACGGCTCTTGCTGCGCCGAGAAATTTAACTTTCATTTGATTAAAACCTTCCTGAATGTGTCGATGCTAAAATCCTTCTCTAGCCAGTTTTTTCAATCTTTTTGCTTCTTTCTTTTCCTTTAATGATTTGGACGGTTTCTTCTTTGAATCTTTTTTTATATCGCGTGATTTAGACATATTTAAACCTCCATTTTCTTAATCTGTTCGCTCATGTTCTTTTATAAAATAAATATGGCAAATTGGTCAAATAGTTTATTTTCCTAATACAATATAAGAAAACACAAACGAACATTTTTTGTGTTAATTTGATGCTTGGAACTAATAAATTTTAAATAAAACAGGTATAATATCAAGTTCATGAAGGGACTCAATGATTTCCATTATTCCAATTAGCCAAACAAACCAAAGAGCATCGAACACGTGTCTCCTGAATATTTTAGGTTTTACAACATATTTTTCAGGCTCTTTTAATTTCGATATGTTTGGAAAAAATAAAGGTACGTTCTTGCAATAAGCATAATGCTTTTCGTCGAACAGATTTCTTAACTCAACCTCTTCGCTTTTTATAACAAAAGGATAATAAATAGTAAAAGCAATAAAAATAATAATCGGTATCAGGATAGTTTCTGACGCAAGTCCGACACCAATAGCCCCCAGTAAACTAAAAAATACAGAGGATTTCTAGTGATAGAATATGGCCCCTCCGTGACCAATATTTCAGCTTTGTATCCAGCGATGTAAAGAGAACACCAAAGACGGCCCATGGAAGCAACTCCCACTAACACTGCGCCCATCAAAAACAGGATCGAGCTTACAAAAGGCATCGCACTTCCCTCCCATGCGCTTTCGGAAAAAGACAATATTAAAACTAAAATAATTACAAATGCCTGTGTGGCTAACATTCTCAATTTTCCAACCATGACAAAGAAACCCCCTTTAAACACGGCGTATCTTGCTTAAACCGCGAGGCTTAACTCGCCTTATAGTTTACCTTGTATTGTATTTGTGACGGGAGTTTTCACCATTCTTTTTTCCACATATCGTCGTCATCATAAATTTTTTCTTCTTCAGTTGCTTCGGCGGCATCCAGTTCGTGGTCGCGTGTTTGTGCTTTCGCTTTTTGCGCGAAATATTCTCTATACCATTCATGCGCGGCAATCATCGACATAACCTCGCTGGTTCCCGTCCAGATAGAAGCCAGGCGCACGTCACGATAAATACGTTCCACAGGAAAAACATTGGTATAAGCGATACCGCCCATCACTTGCATACAGTTATGCACCACTTTCTGGCAGGATTCGGTAATGAATTTTTTGCTTTGTGAAACCATGCGCCGTACACGGTTCATGTCCGCACCCGCGTCCACCGCTCTGGCGGTCACATAAGCCATCGCGCGGGAAGCATCCAACAGCATTGCCGCTTCCGCTACCTGAAAGCTGACTCCTTCGAATTGATTGATTACTTGGCCAAATGCTTTACGCCGTGAGGTGTACTGTGTGGCAATATCCAACGCGGGACGTGCCGCGCCGATCGTCATGGCGGCCGTACCCAAACGCTCCGGAATCATCATCGTATTAAAAACAGCATAAGCGCCATGAAGTTTTCCCACAACATTTTTCCTCGGCACTTTTACATCGCGAAAGATAATCCGACCCGTTCCGCCGCCACGGCAGCCCATAAGACCGTAGAGATATTTCACTTCCACGCCCGGACCTCTATCCACGATAAAACAGGTGATGGATTCCTGCGGTTTGGCGTCCGGATTGGTGCGAGCGTAAACCAGAAAAAAATCCGCTCCTTCCGCGCCGACAATAAATCTTTTCTGGCCGTTGAGCAGAAAAAAATCGCCTTTATCTTCAGCTTTGGTCGTGGCACCGAAAAAATCCGATCCGCCACGCGGCTCGGTAAGGCATTCTGCTGCAAACAACTCTCCTTTGAGCAGCGGTTTTACATATTTTTCTTTTTGTTCGTCCGTGCCATGCAGAATTATCGCATCACAAACCAGTTCCGCCCCCACACCGAACACACAGGCGAATTCATAACCAAGTGTTCCCACTTCTTCCATAATCATGCAGGTCGTCACCCAGTCCATGTCCCTGCCGCCCCATTTCTTTGGATAGCGGCAACCCATCAGATTCCTGCGTCCAGCTTCCCGTAAAAATTCTTTGGGAAATTTGATTTTGTCTAAATCCATATCCAGAATCATCTGACGCGGCACCCACTTCACCAACTCGCGAACCTCATCCCGGATTTTCATTTGATTTTTGCTCATCATGTAATCGAACATATTTTTTCTCCTTCGCGTAATTGTATTTATTGTATCAAATTGCTCCAGCGAAACAATAGAAAATTAAAAAATTCATTGTTGACTATTAACATTGAATGTGAATATGGTATTTTGTAAATTAAAAACGGTTTAGAAGTAAGGCATACAAAAGTTCCTCATTTCTTCCCTTCCCTAGTTAATCAAGAGACGGATAGGAGCACTTTTGATGCTTTGTTAAGCCCCATTGGGCAATGAAGATTAAATAAAACGGAGGGGGAAATGAATAAAAATCTGTATGTCGGTAATCTGTCCTATAAAATCACCGATGAAGACCTGAAAATAAATTTTTCTGAAGCAGGCGAAGTTGTTTCGGCTTCCATCATCAAAGATAAATTTTCTGGTCAATCCAGAGGTTTTGGATTTGTCGAAATGAAAACGGAAGAAGGAGCAGCCGAAGCTATCAAAAAATTTAATGGCGGAACGCTTGATGGGAAAGCAATTACCGTCAATGAGGCACGGCCAAAAAGGGAATTCGGTTCGGGAAATTCCAGAGGCGGTGGAAACCGCGGCGGCGGATTCAACAGAGGCGGACGCGGCGGCGGAAACCGCGGCGGCAGATACTAAAATAATCCGGAATTACAAACTGATTCAAAAAAAGCAGAAGATTCATCAATAGTCTTCTGCTTTTTTTACATAAAATTTCTCTTATTTAACACGCCTGTCTCTTACCCGCACGTATTTTTTATAAACCAAAACAAAAAATAAACATGACAAATTCATGCTTTCTGTGTTATTTAAAAAAACACATATTCATTATCCGTAAGCACAATGACTCAACAATCTTCCTATCAGGTTTACAAGGAAAGAATGGATCGCACCGTTGACTTAGAAGAGCTTAACGACCCCGTGATGAAACACGCCACTGATGATTTTGTGTCTATTCACACTTACGATACGGTGGGAGAAGCGCTAGACTGCATTCGTAATTGCCGTACGGAATCGACCATTCTTTATTTTTATGTTCTTGATGCCGAAGAACGTTTGGTCGGCACTATCCAGACCAGAAAGCTTCTGACCTCTCCGTTGAATACAAAAATAGAACAAATCATGTCCAAAAATCTCATCGCGATACCGCACACAGCAAATTTAATGGAAGCGCTGGAGTTTTTTATTCTGCACCGCTATCTGGCTTTTCCTGTCGTTGATGAACAAAGAAAAATGCTGGGCATTATCGATGTAAACGTGTTCACACAGGAAATGCTTGATATTGAGGAGCAGGAGCAGGTGCACAGCGTGTTTGATACCTTAGGTGTTAAAATTTCCGAAGCGCGCAGTAAATCTCCCTGGAGCGTTTTCCGCTATCGTTTCCCCTGGCTTATGGCCACGATAACCAGCGGTACCGTCTGCGCCCTGTTAGTCGGTCTTTTCGAGGCCACACTGGCTCAAAGCCTGATTCTCGCATTTTTTTTAACGTTGGTCTTGGGACTGGGCGAAAGCGTCTCCATGCAAACGATGGCCATTACTGTTCACTTTATGCACCATGGTCTCTCCCAAGCCGGCTGGTATTTCTACTCGTTGAGACGTGAATTGACACGCGTTTTTTTAATGGCCCTTGCCTGCGCGTTAATTGTCGGCTGTATCGCAATCATTTGGAAAAACGACCTCGCGGCGGGGATTATTCTTTTCTCGGGTATTCTGGCTTCGCTGCTTCTGGCTTGCTTTTTGGGCGTGAGCATCCCGACGATTCTGCACAAACTCAAACTCGATGTGCACGTTGCCTCCGGTCCGCTTACGCTGGCCTTAGCCGACATATGCACGATTGTCTCCTACTTTTCGTTGGCGGCATTTATTCTGAGCAAATAATTTACAATTAATATACCCATGAACGATTTCTGGATTTCTGTACGATTCCAAATTATTCGATAAAAACAAAAAAGTTAAAAATTATAATAAAATCAATATAATTTGACTTTTATCCTTGGGTATTTGGCCTTTTTTCCATAATAGATCCAATGGTGAGAAAATTAACCTTTAATCCAGCGATATGCTGAAGCCCATAAATTGTGCGGCCAAAAAGAGAATGTATATACCGATCATGACCAGCGCTTCAAAACGCACAAAGCGCCGTCCGGTGGTGACAAACATCTGTAAAAGCACCCCCGCCACAATCAGCATCGGCAAATCACGTTGCAGAATTATCGGCTCAACAATTAAGGGTTTTACCAGACAAAGAGCGCCGACCACGGCCAAGCCGGTAAAAATATTAGAAGCGTAAATTTCACCCAGGGTGACGTTGGCCTGATTTTTGAGAACCGCGCCCAGGGCAATCGCCAGTTCCGGTAGCGATGTTCCAAAAGCATAAAAGGTAACGCCAATCAGCAAATCGCTCATGCCGAACATACGCGCCAGCTTCGTCCCGTTTTCTACTACCCAGTTTGAACCCAGCACAATCATGCCGAGCCCTGTCGCGAATATAATCACCTCCAGCCAAGGCATTTTCACGGGTGTAGTTGAGTTTTTCGTTTCTCGATTCCGCTGACGCCGTGCGTCATCAAGAGTTCCCAAAAAATATGGAAAATAAGCAACCAGTAAAATCAGCCCATCAATGCGGCTGATTACTCCATCCATAGCAAAGATCAAAAGCAACGCCGCCGCCATAATCATCCAGCTTGATTCCCGCGTGCGCAGTGTCGGTCCAACCTCAATTGGCCGCCACAGCGCGCAGACACCGGCAACAAAAGTCAGCGTGACAAAATTAGAGCCGACGATATTACCCACCGCGGCGGAAGGTTGTCCACGCAGCGAGGCAAACAACGACACACAGAATTCAGGAAGAGAAGTCATGACCGCCACAAGCAGAACCGTCACCACCAGCGGCGAAACACGCAGCCAGCTGGCCAGTATCGGCACACGGCGCAAAACTAACTCGGTGCCTACCCACAACAGAGCGATACCCAAAACAAAAAACAGTATGGAAAGGACCATTATGACGTGCCTTACACGGAAAACAATGCCGGTGAAAATTTATGCACTCGTTTAATATAAGTTGATAGCGGTCTGCATGTTTTTATTTGATGACTGGATATATTCGATAATTTTTTCGGCAATGGTTTTAACTGTATGCTCAAATTCTTCCACATCTTTATCCAGGAGTGTCATACGAAAACCCATCAGCGGCGTGAAAAACGAAGTCAGCGGCACCACGCAAATTCCCGTAGCCGCCAGCAAATAGTAAACAAACCGCTTGTCATGCTCAATAGTTTCATTGGCTATTTTTTCCACGAATTCCCTTATTTCACGTTTTTCAATGCGCAGTTTTTGATTGCTGTTCAAAGCGGATTCATTAATAACAATAGTCATATAAAAAGCACCGTTAGTTTTGTTGACCATCAGATAAGGAACATCTTTTAAGATGTCATAAGCAATATTGGAAAGCTTTTCATAATGTTTTCTGCGTTCTTCGAGGTATTTTGGATACTCAGGGTGCGACATGATTTTTGGAATAGCCAACTGCGGCAGCGTTGTCGAGCAAACTTCCGACATTTTCTGATGCAGTATTGTATTAATAAAACGGTCGAAAACAGGATCTTTACCTGCGTTATAAATTTCCATCCAGCCGCAACGTGCGCCCGGCCACGGAATTTCTTTGGAAATTCCTTTCATGCTGATTGCCGGAACATCTCCAACAATATCGGAAAGGGGAACGGTTTTTTTGTTGTTGTAGACAATATTGATATAAGTTTCATCAAAAACGACAAAGAGGTCGTTATCCTTGGCAATCTGAATCACCTGTTTGAGTGTTTCCGCCGGATAGACAAATCCCGTGGGATTGTCGGGGTTGATTACCAAAATACCGACAATTGCCTTGTGGCTCTTTACTTTTTGTTCCAACTCCCGCATATCCGGAAACCAGCCGTTGTACGGATTCAAGCGATAGGTATTGGGCGGAAACGATGCATGAAGAACCTCCGCCATAAAATGCGTGGAGTAGGTGGGCTCCGGCATAATCATACGAGCATCCACCTGAATGGAACTATATGCGCGAGCAATGGCATCACCCAGACCGTTGAAAAAAATTATATCTTCGGGAGTAATTTGTACTTTACCGCGCCCGTTGAGGCGATCTGCCAAAAATTGACGCGTTTCGTTGACACCTTTTGTCGGAGAATAGGCGAAAGAATAATCATTTTTAATGGTTCCTACCAGCAACTCTTTCATCCACTCGGGAATTTTTTCTCCCTTCTGCACCGGGTCACCGATATTTTCCCAGATAATTTCCATCCCCATTTCTTTGAGCTTGTTGGCAATAAGCACAATATTGCGGATCTCATAAGTCAGCCCGCTGCCGCCGCGGGAAATTTCAAAGCGCATAAACCTCCTAACTCCTTATAAATTCTTCATTCCCCCATATTACATTTTTGTGCAAATATCTATATTTTTTTAGTTATTTCAACAGTGGAAATAAAGATTTCCAAAGACAAATTCATTTTTTCATGTTATTAATACTTTTTTAAATATTCTGTCCTATAAGGAAGGACTATGGAAAAAGAAAAGAGTTTTACCGAGTTACTTGATGAATCTGAATTTAAGCCTAGGCGTTATTCGGTTGGGGAAAAAATCGAGGCGACTATCGTTAATATCACGCCGGAATGGGTTTTTCTGGATTTAGGGGCAAAAAGCGAAGGCTATCTGGATAGAAAAGAGCTTCTGGATGAAAACGGCAACCTGACGGTTAAAGAAGGCGATGTCATCAGCGCTTATTTTCTTTCCTCGCGTCAGGGCGAAAAACTTTTTACGACCAAACTGCTCACGCGCAAAAGCGTAGATGATTATTTATACAACGCTTATAAAAATCGTATGCCGCTGGAAGCCATGGTGGAAAAGGAAATCAAAGGCGGGTTTGCGATAAAAATCAGCGCCAGCGTCGAAGGATTTTGTCCCTATTCGCAGATGGGTTTAAAAAAGATTGATGACCCCGCGGCCTATGTCGGCAAGAAATTCGAATTTCTGGTGACTGAATATGCTCAGAAAGGACGCAAAATTGTTCTTTCTCGCCGGCCTCTCTTGGAACAAATTGAAAAGGAAAAAATCGAGGCGCTGAAAGCGTCTCTGCAAAAGGGGATGAAAGTCACCGGCACGGTAACCGGCGTGCAGAATTTCGGCGCTTTTGTGGATATCGGCGGTATTCAGGCTTTGTTACCTGTTTCCGAGATGGCCTGGGGTAAATCAGACGCCAAAACGCTTTATATGCCGGGTGATAAAATTGAAGCTGTCATTATTAACCTGGACTGGGAAAATGACCGCATCAGTTTGTCGGTAAAAGATACTCTGCCCGATCCGTGGAATGGCGCGATAAATAAATATCCGGAAGGCAGCGTGCACGCAGGAAAAGTTTCGCGCCTGGCGGAATTTGGCGCTTTTGTGACGCTGGAAGACGGCATCGACGGGTTACTCCATATTTCAAAAATAGCGCGCGGCAAAAAAATAAAGCATGCCCGCGATGTCCTGGCTGAAGGCGCGCAGGTGGAAGTGCGCGTGGAAAAAGTTGATTTAGAAAATAGAAAGATTTCACTCGATCTGGCGATAAATGCCGCGGAAGAGGCAGCCGCTGACGCAGAAAAAGAAAAAATGAAAAACTTCATCGGCAAAGCACCACAAAAAATGGGGACTTTAGGTGATATTTTTAAAAAAGCCGACGGGAAATAATATTTGTTTATTCGGTAAAACCAAAAAGCGCAATTGGATAAGGATCGTATTTATAACTTAAAAAATTTACTTTGTGTGTAATTTTTTATGGACGCTTCCTAAGCGCTACCAGATAGACTTTTGAACGAGAAATGATCAGCTAATATTTTTGTAAAACCTGTACATTATACATTTTTTTAACGAGTATTTCGTCAAGTGTCTATATCTGTTTTCTTTTGTGAGCTTTAAAATAATAGTGGAAAGCAAACGCGGAATTCTTAGTAAAAAACGATAATACTGAAGGGACCCGGCTTTGCCGGGCCCCGGAGCGAAGAGCAAACACAAAATAAGTTTATCCAATATCTACGATAACAACAGAAAAAAGCCTGTCATCAAAGCAGTTAATCTTCTGCGTGAAGAGAAAAAACGTCCGTATTTTTCATCATAACGGATCGTGATACATTAATGCAAGGCTTGCGCCACCATCGATCACGATACACGCCCCTGTGGTATAGCTGGCCGCGTCAGACGCCAAATAAACCGCCGCTCCGGCCATTTCATCCGGACTGGCAAAGCGATGCATCGGAATATTTTTGGTGACAAAATTTTCCATATTCTTATCTTCCCACATGGCATGAACCAAGGCTGTTTTGGTTGCACCCGGCGCAATAGCGTTCACCCGGATATTGCTCAGGGCCATCTCGGTTGCTGCTACTCTGGTAAAATGCGCCAGCCCCGCTTTGCTTACATCATAAGCAGCCGACAAATCACCCACCATAAAGGATTCGACCGAGGTTATATTGATGATGCTGCCGCCGCCCTGTTGTTTCATGATATTTGCAACCTCTTTTGTCAAAAAGACAACGCCTCTTAAGTTGAGATTCATGATAGAATCCCAAAGTTTTTCATCGTATTGCATAATGGGAACGTTCATCGGATTGGTTCCGGCGTTATTTACCAATATATCGATACGCCCAAATTCATCCATGACACGCTGCACCATGGTTTTAAGCTCATCGGGCTTACCCGCATGCGCGGCCACGGCCAACGCCCGTTTTCCATATGCTCGACACTCTTCAGCCACTTTTTCCAAAGCTTCTATTTTACGACTCGTCACCGCCACATCAGCACCGGCATGGGCAAACGCCAACGCAATCGATCTACCGATTCCACGGCTACCGCCGGTAACTAATGCAACTTTACCTTCCAAAGAAAAATTCGGAACACCCATTTGTTTTCTCCTTTCTATTTCTAAATAATTTATAATTAACTCGTTCTAAATTCTTTTATCTTTTCAAAATCAAATCATTTTATTCGCGCGTCGGCAAATGTCTGCCTGCTGCGAAAAAACACCCATCAGATTTAAAGATTATAATTCCAAAACAGCACCGCACCAATCATTGTCTGGATGAGGATCATGAGGCGCATATACCTTGACGACACGGATATCGGGATTAATCACTCCAGCAACGGCTTTCCACATAGCTGTGAAAGCGGGCTTACAATTAAGCTCATCCCACCCATTTTCCCTTCGCTTGAGCTGCATGGGACACTTTGTTACCTTGAAGATCAGGTGATTTTTATCCGGCCAAGAATATTCGGCCTCCGGTCCTTTCTCGGCCCCCAGGGAAAGCGTCATAACCTTGACAACATCATCAAGACCATTTCCAAGGTTAAAAAGTTTTTTGAATCTGTAAGCCTCCACTCCTGGCCATTTCGCCCATAAGAGCTCATCCATTACCGCCGCCACTTCTGAACCATACCGATTATTAACATTGGCCATCCAGTTATTCTGCACTGTCCAGAAATTCTGACTCAATACATCAATATACTCAATCAACTTCTTCTTTGTAAGCCGCATAAGCTCGGCATTACGGTCAGGTTTTTTTGTAATCATGTTTTCCTCCTTAATTTATATTAAACAGATTTACAGCAACACAGTCATCCATGTCGCGCAATTAATTACATTAAACATCTGCCCTGAAAATCATCATTTTTCATCTCTCAATCCAAGGCAATTTTTCTAATCACCATCTCTCACAAAACAGCGCAAAAACATCACTTCTGCTATATTAATGAATATAGCCTTTACGGCAAAATTAAATACTTACCCAAACCTAGTAACAAGCTCGTCGAGGGAATTTACCACCAACATAAAACAACCCAAATTAGCTCCCCTGGCAGGGATTACTGGCAGGTCTTATTTTAAAAAAGGTTTTCATTCTCCTAGAATGACCTCGTTATGTTACACGCTGATAAAGGCATTTAAAATTTCCGCTACTGTTTCGGCTTTTTCCTCGTGCAAAAAATGTTCCGCCTCCAATTCAACTACTCTAATATTATTAAAACACTCCTCGATATGGTTAAGGTATTCGCGAACAATCACAATATCCTTATTCCCATAAATATAAAGAGAGGGCATGGGAAACTCAGTGCCCACCAATTCAGTCCAGCGCTTTCCATCCTGCATCATGGTGCGATAATAACCGGCACCGGTCAAAGGAGTATCCTTGATGGCGTAGCACCGAATATACTCGTCAATAGCTTCGCGAGAAATTCTACCTTGCTTTCCGGCCTTTCCGAAAAAATAGCGAATCCACACGCTTTCATTTCCCGGTATCATGGCTTCAGCCAAGCCTCGCTGTTGTTGGAAGTATTGATACCAGTGGGGAACCGATCCTTGACTTTGCATCACTTTCAGTGCTTCCGCATTTCCCTTAAAATTATTTATGACAGGCGTATTCATCAATGCGAGTTTTCTGACCCTTGCAGGTATTGCCAAAGCCACTTCCTGGGCAACTACACCGCCCCAATCATGCCCGACCAGAAAAACGTTTTCAAATTCAAAGCTGTTAATAATTTCAATAATATCCTGCGCCAGTTCTATTTTTTGATAATACTTTTGCTCAATAGTTCGTTCACTGTCTCCCATTCCCCGAAGGTCCGGGGCTATAACGCGTAAATTTGGATTCAGAAATTGCGTAACCGCTTCCCAACAGTAAGAAGTTTCAGGCCAACCGTGAATCATAATCAAAGGAATTCCTTCCTCGTTATTCCGGTCGCGGATATTAAAAGTTCCTCTCGAAACGGTTCTTTTCCTTAATTCCATTATACAATTCACTTGTTCTTTATTGCGCACTGCCCCGAGTAGGCTGTTCATTTTTCAATGAACAGCAAATGACAATTCTTTATCAACACCATTGACGCATCGTCTTTCTGCGATGGGAGATAAAACAAGGCTATTTTTCATCCTCAACATATGCCTTCATAATCACCTGGCCCCATCCATACTTCGGACCACAGTCCATGCAGGAAAAATATTTCCAGATGGAATCGTTAGGGTCCAAGCCAGCTGCATAGCGATCCTGAAGGATGTTCGCAATGCCGCCAAACTCACCCATTGCCTGAGCGCACCAGGGACTTGATTTCGAAGGGTCAAGAATACCAAGCGCTCGGAAAACAAGTTTATCTCCCGGTTTAAGCCCTGCGCTGCAGCCATGCGATTCAACCACTTCGATGATCAGATTCTTTTTCAATATGGCCGGCGAAAACAACATGGGAGCGGCCTTCGCCCTGACGGGATCATTCATGAAGGTTTTCATCTCTTCATCCGTGTATTTGTTATGCTTTTGAAATCTCTTCCAGTCAAATTTCCATTCACTCATCTTATCCTTCTCCTCTCACAACTTTTTTTTCTAAAATGCATGTGTCATTAAAAAACAGCAAGCATCTGGCATCTTTTCTTGGCTATGCCCTTGCATTTTATCCATAACCACTCTTCATACGATGAAACCGACACTCTTTCGCGGGTTACATCAAAATTATTTTTTCTTCATCTTGGTCCAGTATGACTGATCCTTAAGGGATTTAAATTCGGATGCATGCTGCATGCTGATTTTCATTAATATCCTTCCATAACCACCACGCCCGATATCAGTATCTGTACACCAAGCATACTCATTTGCCGAAAAATCGCGGGGATCCAGACCTTCAGCCAGCCGCTCGTACAAAATACTTCCATAGTATGCTATGGGAGTAATAGCAGCGGTGCACATAAAACGCACCGTACTCTCTTCAGGTACCAACGAAGTAGCGCTCTGGAGAACGTATCTATCCCCAACTCTATTTCGAGCCCCGCAGTGATGAGACTCAACTATATCGGCAACAATAAACCACTCATTTAGTTTATATTGCGCTTTCCACGATTTATGCTGCCGCGGAGTAGACAACATTATATCCTCGTTCGTGTAACCGATAAATTGTTTGATACCCTCGACCAATTTAGGATCAAGTTTGTTATCTTTCAAAAATTTTTGATACTGTTCTTCTGTAACCATTATATTCTCCTCATTTATTTTGTAGGTTCTTTCTTGCTTCAGTTAAAGCATCATATAAACAAATGAGCCTTTTGAATAAGGACATTCTGATTATCATCTGGCTTTTGGTAACTCCCCGCATGTTCATTCCCTCAACAACCTTATGGATAACCATTGTCCTCTCCGCCAGGCTCTTATCAAAACACGACTCAGACTTCCTTACTCACCCTTTAGCTAAGCATATTTTCGGGAACAATAAAACTTCTCGGCTCTGGATTTGCCGTTTGTTATTTATTTACCCATCCAGTTGGCTTTGCGCTTTTGGGCAAAAGCCTGAAATCCTTCCATCGTGTCCTGCGAATTTACCACCGGTGGTATCAAACGCCCGGAAAGCTCCATAATGCCTTTATAATCGAGCTCATAGCTCTGGTGTATCAGCTCTTTCATGACACTAATCGCTCTCGGAGATCCGGCGCAGATATCCCGCGCATAGGCTTCCGCTTCAGCCATCAACTTATCTTGTTCCACCAAAGCGTTGATGACACCCAGTGAATACAATCTCTCGGCACTTACAGGCCGCGCCGTGATCAGCATATCCGTAGCCACACCAATCGGAAGATACCTCGTAAGCAGACCGGTAAACTCCACCGGAAAATTGATTCGCACCTCACCCAATCCGATAGATGTTTCTCTGGTAGCCAGCCGAATATCCGCAGTCAAAGCTATCCACAGCCCTGCTCCATTTACATTACCATTAAGCACCGCGATAATGGGCTTTTGGATCTTGTGCTCGACCGGGTTAATATTTTTACTTCCAAACATGGAAGATGCATCCCAATTGTATTTCATCTTACCGCTCATCAGCATCCCCGCCATGCTCTTTATGTCAAAGCCCACACAGAAGTTTTTACTGGACGAGCTGATAATAGCCACTTTCAAATTGTCGTCTTTTCTAAAATCTTCCCACGCCTCATCCATGATGCCCACCATCTCAGAATCAACGGCATTCATGGCTTCTGGTCGATTCAATGTGATGTAGGCGATTTCTCCCTTTTTTGTATATTCTATTTTTGCCACAATAGTCTCCTTTTCTAAATATATCTTATTTTCCTTGGGATAGCTTACGCAAGCCGCATCCATTGCGATGTCAAGCAAGAATGCGGCTTGCGTTTGCGTCGCAGGTTATCAACATGCAGTTTATCTGGAATAAAAAAGGCTATTTCTTTCCCGCATTTTCTTTCCAGTACTTCACCATCCACGGTGAGAACTGCAGCTCGTTGACTCCCGCATATTTGACGCCTTTCCAACCATTCGGCCACCAAGTGCTCATTGTACCGTTCGGCATCCATTGCACACCGCAACCGGTCAGACCGTCTGGTCCATATATAGCATCATGATTTTTATCAAATCTTACACGCCCCTGCGTTCCTGCGAAATCTGTTTTTTCCAAAGCCGCAATAACCTTTTCGGTATCCAAAGAACCGGCGCGTTCAATTCCTTCTTTGATAATCAAGATTGAGTTATAAATACTGGCGGTCAATGTCGGACGTTCCTTGTATTTTTTTTCAAATTTTTCATAAAAAGGCAGTGTTCGCCAACTCATCGCTACATTAGAACCCTGAACCGACACGCCACCGTATGCACAGTAGCCGCCTGTCGCCTCAAAGAATTTTGCACCTTCAGCTTCCACGTTAACTCCCGTAAGAAAAGCAGGAATCTCAAGTTCTCCAACCTGTCGGTACATAGGAATAGCCACAGGACCGGAAGTCATGGCTAAGATAATATGAGCGCCGCTTTCCTTAATAGACATAAGTTGCGCTGATACATCGAGAGCACTAATGGACATCCTCCAAACACCGGCAACCTCAATCCCAGCCTGAGGAAGGACCTTCTGGAAGAGGGGAACCTGGGGATCCAGCCACTGAGCCTGCTCGAAAAGCAGTGCACATTTAACCTTTTCAACGCCAAAATCTTTCCGGACTTTATTGGCAATATCGGGCATCGATTCCATTATTAAAGCTACAATGTTTATTGCATTAATTGGAGATGGTCGGAAGAAGTACTTATATTTCTCATAATTCTTACCCACGCGGTTCGTGATCTCCGGATGAGAACCGGAACCGGCAATTAAAAAAATCTTCTTGTGATCACAGGCCACATCCTGCATAGCAAGAATAGCTCCCGAACTGCATCCCCCCACCAGAAAATCTACCTTGTCTCTGGTGATCGCCTTCTCTACAGCGGACGTGGCATTGGAAAGACTCATAATTTCATTGGTATCTACCTTTACAAATTCCACCGGCATCTTGACTCCACCAACTTTGATGCCTCCCGCTGCCTTAATTTCATCCAAGGCTATCTGCGCCCCCTTCCAGGCGTGATCGCCCTGAACAAAGTTCATGGGACCAAGAATGCCAAACTTGATTGTTCGTGCATCAGCGCACAACGGCGTGATTGAAAAAGCAACCACCCATAGCAACAACAACATACCCAACATCCATCTTCTTTTGCTCTCATGTCTTTTCATCACATACTCCTCCTTGCTCTTGTTAAACAAAATAATTACTCCTTGATTTGAACTACTTCTCCTCTTCAAAGAGAGTTCGGAATATTCCCAATCTCTCTTGTGTTAACATTTCAAAGCTCTCGGATATCGAAACATCTGTGCCCACGCCACATTTATGCTTCATTTTATTACTATAAATTTTCACCAGAGCACTCCCCTCACCAAATATATATTCATATATACACCTATGTCACCTGGTAAATGCTCGTTGCCATAGCTTCTTTTGCCTTCATTTCTTACTCTTCCAGTACTTTACCATCCACGGCGAAAGCTGAAACACCTGAACCCCCTCGTAATCATGTGGCCACCAAGTGCTCAACTTACCGCCCGGGAGCCACTGAACGGCACAACCAGTCAAGTAGCCTGGCCCAAACATGGGGTCATGATTCTTGTCAAAAACCATGCGTCCATGAGTGCTTTGAAAATCTATCTTTTCTAATGCCATAACCACCTTATCGGCATCTAAAGACGCCGCCTTCTCAACCGCTTCTTTAATCATTAAAATCGAATCGTAAGCACTGGCCGTTAAAGTTACACGCTCGCCATATCGTTTCTCAAATTCCCTATAAAATGGCCGGGTTCGAAAGCTCATTGCTACATCACAGCCCTGAGTAGAAACACCGCCGTATGCACAGTAGCCACCTGTTGCTTCATAAAATTTTGCACCTTCTGCCTCAACATTAATACCCACAATAGCAGCAGGAATCTCAAGTTCACCAACCTGGCGGTACAGAGGAATAGCCACAGGGCCAGAAGTCATAGACAAAATGATATGCGCACCTTTTTCCCGAATATCTGTAAGCTGTGCAGAAACATCAAGAGCACTAATAGACATCCTCCAAAGCCCGACAACTTCAACACCTACTTTAGGAATGAGTTCTCGCCACACTGCAATTTGTGGTTCCAACCACTGAGCCTGCTCAAAGAGCATGGCCAGTTTGACCTTTTCAACTCCCGTCTGCTTACGAATTATTTGGGCAAGTTCATTTATTGAGGGGATAAACATTACTTGAATTGTATTTTCCTTGCCAGCATTACGCCCAAGCGCTCTGAAAAAATATTTGTATCTCTCATAATTCGTGCCCACGCGGTTCGTGATCTCCGGATGGGAACCGGAACCGGCTGTCAAAAAAATCTTCTTGTGGTCACAGGCTACCTCCTGCATAGCAAGAATAGCTCCCGAACTGCATCCCCCCACCAGAAAATCTACCTTGTCTCTGGTGATCGCCTTCTCTACCGCGGACGTGGCATTGGAAAGACTCAGAATTTCATTGGTATCTACCTTTACAAACTCCACCGGCATCTTGACTCCACCAACTTTGATGCCTCCCGCTGCCTTAATTTCATCCAAGGCTATCTGCGCCCCCTTCCAGGCGTGATCGCCCTGAACAAAGTTCATGGGACCAAGAATCCCAATCTTGATTGTTCGTGCATCAGCGCACAACGGCGTGAGTGAAAAAGCAACCACCCATAGCAACAATAACGTACCCAACATCCATTTCCCTACGTGTAAATGTTTTTTCATTGAATACTCTCCTTGTTCTTGTTACAATACTTACCATTAACAAATTAATTTATATCGGCATTCATGATCCATCAGCTTTTTCGATGATGGGAATCAATCGGCTTAGTCCCAGTTCAACAAGTTTTTCTTTGGTTGGCAATCCCGTTTTTATATCCCAACCACGTTCGATATAGTAATCAACAAACATTTTTTTTATATCTTCTTTACTCAACCTATTACCAAACCAGTCGGCTAAATAGCGATCACCTTCGCGAGCCTTTAAGGGAATTTCAGTGTTTTTAAGGTACAAATCCGGAATCAAATCATCTTCTTTAGAAAAGCCTTCTCTAGCATTAATCATTTTCGCAAGATTCCACACTATTTCACCGGCTCTTAGTAGCTCGCGTGCTGTTACTTGATGGCCAGTTACCGCAGTATAAACTTCAGCTAACCAAGGAATATCACGCACGGGATCATGCAAATCATGCCGGGATGTATCACAAAGCCCTAAAGAATTATATAGTTCTTCAGCATCTTGCACATATCTGGTAAGTCTTCCCGTATTGAAACTTTTATCCGCAAAAACTCGCTCAAATTCATTTTGGGTAATGGCCATCAACTTTGCGTCAGCTTTCACCTCTTCAAAAGAGACTTCTTCGCTTGACCAGTATGTGACAGCATGTTGATGTTTTGTTTTAGGATGAGTTAAAGGTCCAAAGCCCATTGGAGGACTGAAGCCACCAGGTGCTTTAAAAAGAGAAGGCCAAACTCTCGCATCCACATTGATGTCAACGCCCTTAGATATAGGAGTGCCCGCCTCCCAATCACTGGCGGCATCGACACCTAGCATTTTTGACATTACATACCATCCCTCTGCCATGGTGGCCCCGATGTCTGCACGCTTAACAAGTTTATCTAGCAGCGCCAAGTAGAAATTTATGTCTCCATCTTTAAATTCTAGACCACCCATGTCTTCACTTTTTATTACCCCACGCTTGCATAAAACACTGATATATTTAAATACACGCACAACCGAATTTACGCATATGCCATATTTGCCCGCCATCTCTACAAATTTAAATCCCGCTTCCATATTTTTCGGATATCCCGGTATGCCAAGCTCCATATGGACAACCGCAGGGAAAGAGGGGAAAACGCCGCCGATCCAAGTTCTGCCAAAAGCATCACTTTCGAGCACGTGTACCGTTTTACAACCACAGACGCCACCGCTACAACATACAGTTTTCACCCGCGTGTCATTTAAAAACTTGCCCATTCCCCCGCCGCCAAAAGATATAAACTTAGAATATTTGGGATGATTTAAGCATTCTTTTCTTTTTTTAAGATTAAGTTCTCTATGCTTTCTGGGATTGGCAATCTTTATACCCTTATCTCCAAGGGTAACTATAGCCTTGAGATTTTTTGAACCAGCTATAGCAGCTGCAAACCGGCCCGCGTTAAAAAAATCGTCGGCGAAACCAAGAGCATAAGTAACAAGATTCTCCCCGGCCTGACCGATAACCCAAGTTCCACAAGGACCAGTTTGCCCCGGGTGTCTTTTCCTCAATATATCACCTACAGTATACAAATCTTTTCCCCAGAGATCTGTTGCATCACATATTTCCACATCATCATTAATCACCTTCAAATAGCAGGGATGTTCAGAGTGCCCGGTGATAACTATATGATCATAACCGGCATTTTTCATCATTTGTCCGAACCTGTTGCTCCCAAACATCGAGTTGGAAATAAAATATTTACTGCCATCACGGCTGGCCGGCATAGCAAATTTGGTGCTCAAATAGCATTTACTGCTACCCATTATACCAGTACCAATTAACGGACCGGTTCCAAAAACCATCACGTTTTCCGGAGAAAGAGGGTGAATTCCTGGTTTTAGAAAATCCAAAAGAATATTGAATCCTATACCCGTACCACCAATGAATTTTTTTGCCAAATCAAGATTGATCGGTTCCTTACGAATACGTTTACTGGCCAAGTCAACATACAATATACTGCCACCATATCCATAATACGTCCTATTGTTCATATTGCGTTCCCCCCTCATATCCCTTGCGGCTCTTTTATCTCTCCTAATGATATAGCCCCTGTGGTACAATATTTGATACAGAGAGAGCACCCACCTATACAAGTTCCCTTATATTGTATCTTGGAGGGATTATCTCCAATTATAATCCTTGCTTTTTCTGGATTGCACGCATCTTGGTAGGTAAAGGAACACACCTGCTGACAAACATAACAGTGGATGCAGTTATTTGTATCGACTGTAATAGGTAACTTAAGATCACAACGTAAACACCTGTCGGCTTCAGCTTTAGCCATACTTTCGTTGAATCCCAACTCCACAATATTAAAATTGCTTTTACGTTCAAAGTTGTCTTGCAAAGGCATACGTTGTCTAGATATATTTAATATATTTTCTTCCCAAGACTCTACATTATAATCTCCTTGTGGAACAAAATGTTCATCAATGACACCGTCTCCGCCAAGATAAATATCTATGTTTCGCGCCGCTTTACGCCCGGAAGCTATCGCTTCTATCACTGTTGCCGGCCCACTAACGGCATCACCGCCGGCAAAAATCCCAGTAATACTAGTTGCCAATGTTGCGGGGTCAACTGTTATTGTGCCGTTTTTATGAAAAGCTAATCTTGTATCTTTATTCAGCGAAGGACTTAATCCTATTGCCACAATGAGAGTGTCAAAATCCAAGGTCACTTGACTTCCATGGATTTGCTCCTGAGACCGTCTCCTTGTTTCATCAAGTCCTCCCAAACGCATGCGTATCAAATCCACTCGTAATTTCTTACCGTCCGAAACTATTTTGGTTGGTGTAATCAAAGCCATGATGTTAATTCCCTCATCCAGCGCTTCTTCTATTTCATCATGGCTTGCGGGCATTTCTTCCCTACCCCGACGATAAATTATGCTTACCGTACTTGCCCCTAGACGCAGGGCAGTTCTTGCAGCATCGATAGCTACATTTCCGCCACCCACAACCGCAACGTTACTGCCGATTTTAACTATTTGTCCCGAATTAACAGCATTTAGGAATTCCAAACCATCAAGCACATTCGGATTTTCTTCTCCAGGTATATCAAGCTTTCTGCTTTCCCATGCGCCAACAGCTACAAATACAGCAGCAAACCCCTTTTGTAATAATGACTCCGGATTTACTATTTTTGTTCCGGTCTTGATTTCCATCCCGGCATTCTTTACCAAATCCAGCTCTTTGTTAAGTATTTCCCTAGGTAATCTGTAAACGGGTATACCTCCATCCAACATACCACCAATTTTTACCCTCGACTCAAATACGGTAACCTGATGGTTACATACTTTCGATAAATAATAGGCGGCAGTTAATCCAGCAGGACCAGCTCCCACAACAGCTATTTTCTTTCCTTTAAAATTCCTGGGAACAGAATGCATATTATCCTGTATTCTATCGGCAACAAACCTTTTCAAGGCGTTAACTGCTACAGGCTCATCTACCTCTTGTCGTCTACAGTGCATTTCACAGAAACGGGAGCAAACATACCCACAAATCGTGGGGAAAGGGATTTTTTCCCTGATTATTTTCAAGGCATTCTCATATTCACCAAGCCTTATGGCGCTAATGTAACGTGGAATATCTATACCCGCGGGACAGGCCAGTGTACATCTAGGTTGTTCAAATTCTCCTTTATCTATAACATCAACAGCATTAGCCACATCCATTTCCCCCTTTTCGCAAGCATTTCTCTTCCTCTAAATGTTCAAATCATCAGTTGCTTAAGTCCGCTAAATAGAAATGCTGGAAAATGAAAATATCAAAATAACCAAGGATGAAAGAAGTTGTGTAAGATGTTTAATTAACGGAGCTTCTCTAGTAAACGTATAAATACTTCATTAAACCGCCCCTCAATAATTTTCATTTTCCAAAAAATTTTTAATTAAAAACCATTCAACAGCATTTGATATTTTCGAGGTATCACACCCTTCTTTTCACGTTTTAAGGATTTATTATCTTAAAATTGTTATAAGACCTTACACCTTTCGATATACACCTTTTATTTTTTTTAACAACCTGCCCTGGCACAGGCTCCTCTAATCCTTTTTTATGGGCATGTAGTCACTTTTTTTCAGGTTATACCGTTCCCAATATTTCGCAGGAATCTGATGGGGATCCTTGTAATAGTACATAATGCAGGGATCTTGTGCCTTGCTTGGTGGCTCCATAGGGTTTATAGGGTAACCTATCCATTCTATGGGTAAAAGCTCATTCATCAAAGAGCAGTGAACACAATAATAAGGAAAATCCTTTTTGCCAAACGACCAAGGATAGGCTTTTGTAACATAGCCATAATTCCTAGGTGGATCAAAAAAACCCTTTCTCCACATTCTTCCACCGCTACCACAAGGATCTGCTATAAATGTAAATTTCTCTTCATCTTCTTGAACCGTAAATTTAGCTGGATACTGGCCAACTCCACTACAACTATGAGCGCGTAATGTATTGGTTATATTCTCTACAACCTTTCGAGGATCTGTTTTAACCATTGTCTCAACAGCTTGCCTCCAAATTTTTTCCATTGCCTCACGATTCATTTCATAAACAGCTTGTTCGCCGAGCCTTTCAACAATAAACGCAATAGTCGCCCCTAAATTTTCAATAATTAAATCGTGCAGGTATAGCCATTCATGTTTCATTATCTTACATAATTTTTTAGCATCCTCAATATTACCCTCTTCGAGTTCCTCCAAAACACGATCCATGGTTGGTACAGATAATTTCTGCAATTCCTCTCTTTTGAACAGCATCACTTCATGCCTCCCTCAGAAACTATTCCGCTTAATGATTGACATATAAAGAAAAAATACTTCCGCTTTACTGTATAATTATTCAGTACCTGATTATTAAAATTGCAATCAATTGCTTTTTTTATCTCGCGGAATCCGCTTCAAAAATTCACCGCGGCCTACTGCTTTTATGTAATCGCTCAGTTGCGGGTATACCATACTAATTGCTGGTAAAGGCGAAGACATTTGGCCAAAGGTTGTAATCGGATATGCTGCAGTGCCTGCCTTTTTTAAACCCTTGAGACCATTTTCTATTTCTAGTAACCGTTCTGGCGGAATAGCAACCTCTAGTTCATCATCCTGCACACAACCAAATCTTCGTTCACCAAAACACGGTATGGTCAAAAATATCTTACGATTTATATAGCATTCTGCCAATGAATCACCACAAGAACCTTCACCGCAAAAATAGAATTTAAATCGTTCATAAGATTCCCATTGAGCCGCATTGAGAAGAAGATTCATTTGAGCAGGTGTCCCATAAAATAAAGTAATTTGAGGATTAGAAAGTCTTCCTGATGCTATAGGTGAAATAGCGATAGCGGTATGCTTTCCAAAAGGAATTCGCGGTCGAGACTGTGTATATTTAACTGCTTCGGGCCGCGTTCTGCACCAGACACCTTCATAGGTTTCACCATCCATATAACCTTCTTCGGGAAGAGGAGCAAGACCGAGCGTAAACATACAGTCAGGCATAGACAAATTTTTCGCTGTCACACCAATTGTCCAACCTGCAGTTCTGGCTATACCCACATATTGACAAAAGGATAACAAGTCCGGCCATATACGAATCTTAGGAACATCTTTTAACATTTCTTCTGGGGTTTCAAAAAATTGAATTGCCAATGGATATGTTCGCAGTTTAAGGTTGTTTTCAACATATACACTACTTTCTTTGAAGCTAATCATTACAATACCTTCCTTTCCAATAATACCCATTTAACAACAAGCACTATATAGCAACGATCGAAAAATACCCTTTAATGAATTTAATCTATTTTACTGTTTTCCATTACCATGTAATGGACGATTTTGCGCTCTTCTTCTACCCGGTTGTGGGCCTTTGCCCACCTGTATGCACTCCATGCGATATTGTATCATGGGCTTTGCTTCTTCGTAGTTGGTCAAAATATACAAATTTTCTTCTTCAATCCCCCGGAACAAAATATCCACCGCTTCTTCCGGTTCGAGGCCCTGTTGAACTGCCTGGCCTCTTGTCTGTTCCAATTTTTTATAGTCTTCATCAATACAAATTGTCTCTTTCGCAAACGGATAATTCCTGTAAGAATCCTGTATGCGCGTGTTCACGAATGCAGGACAAAAAACACTGACTTTGATCCTAGACTTTTTCTTTAACAATTCGCGATAAAGGGTTTCAGAAAGACCCACCACGGCGTGTTTAGTCACACTATACAATCCACCCTGTGCGTAGACAAGAGCGCCTAAGGATGCTGTGTTCACTACATGACAATCATCTTCTTGGGCTAGCATAATTGGTACAAAAACGCGTACTCCATGTATTACACCGTAAAGATTTACGCTTATAACCCATTCCCAGTCTTCCATAGTGCTCTTCCATAAGGATGTAAAAGCACCAATTACACCCGCATTGTTAAAAAGAAGGTGCACTTTCCCAAAAGTATCTATCGCCCTTTGAGCGAGTTTTTCCATATCCAAAAGTTTTGAAACATCTGTCCTAACGGCAAGTATATCGGCACCCTTAGCACGCAGTTCCTCTGCCAACGCAAGAAGAGGTGCTTCCTCAATATCAGCCAAAACTATCTTCATCTCTGCCCTTGCACAGCGCTCGGCAATCGCACGCCCGATGCCACTGGCAGCACCTGTTATAACAACCGTCTTACCTTTGAAAACTTTCATGATATAAAACCCTACAACTATTTATACGTCGAGCGGACTTCTTGGATTCTTCATTGCAAGAATATCTTCAAAGCGCATCCGGACAAAGGGCAAGGATGCATCCGGGTCCGTAAAAACATAAAACCGCTTCTCCCTAATAGCTCCGAATACGATTTCCGCGACCTCATCCGGAGACATACCTTCTTGTATCGCCTTCCTCATCCACGCATGTGACTCTTTCTGTGACAATTCCTTTTTCCTCCGTATTACTCCTGCATCAGAAGGGCGATTACGGTCAGAGTCGGCCACCCTTGTGCTCACGAAGTAAGGAGCGAGAACGGAAACTCCTATTTGTGACCCTTTACGACTTAACTCATGAAAAAGAGTTTCAGATAGGCTGAATACACCGTGCTTGGTCACCCTGTAAACTCCCAAACCTGGTCCCGCAATAATCCCCGACAGAGAAGAAGTATTAACAATGTGGCACTCTGTCCCTTGCCGCAACATGATGGGAACGAAAATTCTAATGCCGTGGATAACTCCCCATAAGTTAACGCCTAAAGCCCACTCCCAATCAGCGATTGTATTCTTCCATATAGACGCAAATTCGCCACCTTGCACACCTGCATTATTAAACAAAAGATGAATTTCTTGGAATGTTTCCAGAGTTTTTTGTGCCAGTTTTTCAACATCCTCGGCTTTGGAAACGTCTGTACGCACTGCTAATACTACAGCCCCCGTATCTTTCATTTCCTTTTCAGTCTGGAGCAACGCACCTTCTTCTACATCAGCCAAAACTACCTTCATGCCTTCTCTTGCACATCGCGCTGCAAGCGCTCTTCCTATACCGCTTGCAGCGCCCGTTACTACAGCTGTTTTGCCTTTAAATTCTTTCACTTATTGTCGCTTCTTCCTTTCCAGTATTTCAGCATCCATGGCGGAATCTGTAATTCTTTGGTTCCCTTATAGTTCTTCGGAAACCATGTATGTAACACATTGCCTGGCATAATCTGCACACCCACGTTCATCAAATATCCTGGTCCAAATACACCATCATGCTCCTTGTTAAAAACCATTCGTCCACCTGTGCCCTGAAAATCGGTTTTTTCCAAAGCTTCAACTACTCTGTCGGTATCCAAAGTCTGAGCGCGCTCAATAGCTTCCTTAAGAATCAAGAGAGAGTTATAGGCAGTAGCTGTCATACTGGGATTTTCTCCATACCTTTTTCGGAATTTCTCATAAAATGGTTTGGTTCGCCAAGTTATTTCCACATCGGATTGCTGCGTTAAATAGGTACTATAAGCACATAAACCACCTGTAGCCTCATAGAATTTTGCGCCCTCAGCTTCCACGTTTACACCGGTAATAAGAGCAGGAATTTCCAGTTCTCCAATCTGTCGGTACATAGGAATAGCCACGGGACCGGAAGTCATGGCTAAGATAATGTGAGCGCCGCTTTCCTTAATTGCCATCAACTGTGCGGATACATCTAAAGCATTAATAGACATTCGCCAAATCCCAACAACTTCAATACCCATTTTGGGAATCTGCTCATTGTACAAGGGAATCTGGGGGTCCAACCATTTGGCCTGCTCAAAAAGCATAGCCAGTTTGACCTTTTCCACACCCAAGTCTTCTCTGATTTTTTTAGCCATATCAGGTAACGTACTTAGCGCTACTGTCACAATGTTAATGGCTGAATAAGTACCTCCGCGGAAAAAATATTTATATCTATCGTAATTCTTGGCCACACGGGCTGTAATCTCCGGATGAGAACCGGAACCGGCAAGTATAAAGATCTTCTTGTGGTCTGCAGCTACCTCCTGCATAGCAAGAATAGCTCCCGAACTGCATCCCCCCACCAGAAAATCTACCTTGTCTCTGGTGATCGCCTTCTCTACCGCGGACGTGGCATTGGAAAGACTCA